>JAAUYH010076743.1_pt1 | contig 25170 bp, 22 predicted proteins | sample 7278061 | NCBI WGS metagenome assembly JAAUYH01 (sample SAMN14350203, study PRJNA611818) | marine sediment metagenome | isolation source: surface marine sediment (0.6m) | place: French Polynesia: Moorea | collected 2018-08 | reverse complement strand
TCATACCTTACGGCAATTATTAGAATTAGCACCTACCAGTAAATTAATGTATTCTTCCGATGCTAAATTTATTCCCGAATTGTATTACCTAGCAGCCAAGTGGGGGCGACAGATTGTGGCAGAGGTCTTAGAGGAAGCGATCGCCTCAGAGGAATTAACTGCTACAGAAGCAGAGACGATTGCTCGCGCCATTCTACGCCAAAATGCCCTAGATTTATATTTGAAAAAATTATAACTACGAACTCCGAATTCCGAACTCCGAACTCATGTTATTCTCATAACTTTAAGGTGGGCATTGCCCACCTTAAGTGACTAGAAAGTCTTCAGGAACTCGATCAGCGCTCGCTTATCCTCATCTGGCAAGTCTGTGCCAAAGTCGTGCCCGTGATCTTCAATGAAATCAGGAGCCAAGTTAGCCTTCAGGAGAAGAGGCGCGATCGCCTTATCAGGAATAAGGTCAATCAGGGATCCCAGAATCTTCCCCCCTAGATCGGATTCCAACTTCCTCCTCAAAATTCCTGGTATATTCGGGGGGTCTAGATTTGCCAGCAACTTGATCGGTGTACCTTCAGGAACCGTCGCTTTGAGACCGCTGAATTCCAAATAGCTTTCCCGATCCGTCCGCTTGATGATTCCCTCGCGCTTCTCAGGCCAAAGGTGCTTTTCAATAGCGTCGTTGAAGGCTTCCATGCGCCCTGCTACCGAGGGATCGCCAGTGTATTTGCCCCGCATGTTGTTGTGCAGGAACGGCGCACTTGACCAAAGGCTAATCAGCGATGGGGTCCGATAATAACCTGTTCCTCCTGAGGGAACCTTAAACTCAATTGGTTCATCCTCGTCGAAGGGATTCTCAAGGGTAAGGGTACCAGGTGAGGGCAATTCTTTATACGTCTTAGAGGAAAATTCTGCCCAGATATGACCTTTCTTGGCATTGGTCGCCAGCGCCCGAGCGGCATTAGTGCCAATCTCCGTCACCGGATAGCGCTTGTCGTCCGACAGGAAGTTATGCTCAAGAAAATCGGAACTCAGGACTGACTCTCGATACCACTGCTTGGCTTGTTCAGGATCGGCAGCGATTTGGGCAGGCGGCTGTTTGCTCGAATGACACCGCGCGCAAGTATCGGCAAAGGCAATTTTCCCACGTTCGAGAACCTTCTCATCCTTGGTCAAGTAAGCCTTACCTCCTGGTGCATCTTCGAGGTGGTAAGGTTTGAGGGTCTTGAGGTAGGCTTCTGCATCTGCCATGCGCACTTCTGTCTGTCGCCAGGCTTCGCATTCCTTCTCAGCCTCTTCAACACTAAAGGGTGTCTGAGGTTCCCGTCCCTCTCCCAGGTCGTGGTGCCTCAGCCATTGCTCCGAACACATGCCGATATTGATATAGACACGCAGGGAAGCACCGGGAATGCCAATGGAATCCGCGCCATCCTTGAGGATGTGCGGGACTTTCCTCTTTGTCCCATCATCCATCACTTCTTCCTCGGCGATGGCGACCCGATCCTCCAAGTTAAAAATGGCGTTAATCGCATTGGGATTGTCAATGTGATCGGTCGCGTTCCTAGAGGTATCGGAGGTACCCCGTGGCTGGCTGTTAAGCACCTGTTTGACAAAATTTTCTTCTGGAAGGGTACGACCAAACAATGCCGCCTCATCAATGTATTGGTTGCCGAGGGCTCCAACTATGTTTTCCCATTTTAGGTTTTCTGGATCGGCAGGAGGTTTAAGGGGATTAAACGCTATATGGCAAATGCCACAGGAGATGCCGATGCGGTAGGGAGGTTCGATCTGAGCGCCTTCGGCATAATATTTTGCAACATCCCATTTCTCTGGGTCAAAGTTGGGATTAGTGAACTTGACCACACCCATGACACCAGTAGCATGGGGATCTTTATCGCACTGATCCAACCACAAGCCATACTCGTCCGGCTTGTTCGCTGCCTTACACTCAGGGTTATTGATGACTCCGATCTCTTTAAAACGCTCATTGTGTTGAAGGTGGTGCTTGTCGCCTGGAGCAAGTTCACTGTCAGGACGCGCATCAACGAGACCCAAAAAGTCTATTATTCCCTCAGTTCTTTTGGCTATCAGGCGGAAGAATTTCTCGTTGTCGCCATTCCAAAAGTACCAGGTCTGTAGGCCGCGCTTTTCTGCCTCAGTCAGCTCGCCATAGTATTTTGAAGGTACATATCCGAGATAGTCGCGATCGTATTCATCCTCACCATATTTAGTGGTTTCTGTAGTTTGTTTTGAGCCAAGTTTACTCTCGTTAGTAGGTTGAGTAGCAACAGGTTTGTTTGGCTGCGATGGGTCAAGATCGACGGCACTACTTCTCGCTTCTGCTTCAGCAATTAGTTCTCTCAGTTGTTCTACAGATGTCGATTGATATTCATAGGGAGAACAACTTATCAGCATAAAAGCGATCGCCAGCACGCAGACAATCATGCCTAAACGTAGCTTGATCATATACTTCTCCTTAAAAAAACATAAGTTTTTTTTATGTTGAAAAAAGCTCTATTTCTCTTATAACTAATTCATCGTTACATCTTAATTTTTCTACAAAAAAGCTTTTATTGACAAAAAAGTTAACATTAATTCTTAAACCATACAGATTGTATTATTTGCAGGCTTTTTGCCTAATTTTTAAGAAAAATAACCAGAGAAAATCAACAAAATATCTTCTAAATTAATGATAATAATTCTCGATAATTCGTTTGTTAACAATAGTAATAATCCTAGAGATTAAAAGATATTTAAAAGCTGTAAGCATTGATATTTAATAATTTTACTTCCGAAGTATGTCCTAGTCAGTCTTGACAAATCTTAGTTAATGTAAAGAAATGTAACAAAAAAAAATGTCTTGCATAAAACAAAATATTTGTCTCATAGTAATAAGTAGAAGCATTAAATAATTAATTTAAAATCTCTAAAAGCTAGCAATGTAATCTGGTTTACATTCTTTTGAGAATGGATGTTTTCAAATGGCAAAAAATCATATTTTTCAACCATTAAAATTTCGTTATCTGACAGTAAAAAATCGTATTTTTCGCTCTAGTGTTACTGGGCGTTGGGATAACTACGATGGCTCTGGAACTCAAGCTAGAGTGAATTGGGAAAACAAGTTTGCCAAGGGGGGAGTTGGTGCAATTATTTCCTCTTATGTTCCTGTCTCCATCGAAGGTCGAATTACTCCTAATGTCGTCACTATCGACTGTGATAAACGGATTCCCTTTTGGCATACTGTCGGGGAAGCAGTGCATAGATATGACTGCAAATATATTCTTCAACTCAGTCATTCTGGTCGTCAGAGAGACATCGAAGGGATTGAAAATACTTTGACTCGGACTAGTGGTATCGAACCTAAGCCAGCACCTAGTTCGACCAATGAAGCCGATCAAATCAATGGTCTACCTGCGATCAAAATGCCCTTACCTAAAGTCAAAGCGATCGTGCAAGACTTTGCTAAAGCAGCAGGAAGAGCCAAAGAAGCTGGTCTAGATGGGGTTGAACTTCATAGCTCTCATGGGTACTTAATCAATCAGTTTCTCAGTTCTGCCATTAATCAACGTACAGATGAATATGGTGGCAATCTTAAAAATCGCTATCGGTTTCTGCATGAAATTGTGCGAGAAATTCGTAAAGTGGTGGGAGATAACTTTCATCTACAAGCCAAAATTAGCGTGAGAGAATTTAACAATATCATTCCTCCGTGGCAAAAGTCTGGTAATACTTTTGAAGAAGCCATCAAAATTTGTCAGTGGCTAGAAGAAGATGGAGTCGATGCCATACACGTTTCTCGTGGCAGTACTTTTCCTCATCCCCTCTTGCCCTCTGGCCCTTTCCCCATTAAAATGTTGCGCTACACTTTTGATACCATGACCTCTAGTGGTGGAAAAGCAAGCTTTCGCAACTTGATTTTGTTTCGGTATCGATTCCTCTGGCCAATTTTTCAATTATTTTGGAGACGACTACCCAGGAAAATAGGTAATCGCTATCAACAGCCAGTCAAAGGTTTAGAGATTCAAGATGAGTGGTTGGATGAATTCTTTAAAGAACACTTATCCACAAAAGAATTTAAAAAACTCTTAGATAAACACCAGGGGACAGTGTTGAGAGATGCCCAAGCAATTAAGCAGAATCTCAAAGAAATTCCCGTTATTACTACTGGAGGATTTCAACAGGCATCATACATCAATGCTGCGATCGAGGGTGGTTATACCGATGCAGTAAGTATGGCTAGAACTTTAGTAGCTAATAACGATTTGGTCAATAAATTTCAGGCAGGTATGGATATTGCCGAAAGACCTTGTACCTATTGCAATGACTGCTTGGGGGCATATCTAGAATTGCCTTTAGGCTGCTATAGCTTAGATCGTTTTTATCAACGCTCGATTAAAAACTTGACCAAAGAGGAGCAAGAAAAAGCTATGCAGGAAGCAGCACGAGCTAGGACTGAGGAAGTGATGACAGTTTTCGATCCGCCTCCTAAGCCTTATATGCCACCAATGTAAGCAATGTAAGCTTTTACTTTGGGAGATTAAGAAAATGTGGATGAGGGAGATGGGGGAGAAAGTAATTGTTGATGTGTTTATAGTGTTGAGGGATGAGTAGTGACTACAGAAATTCAGGAATCTAAAGAAGGATCTAAAAAATCCAAGGGCTTTAATTTAAAGCAAGCTTGGTGGAAAATTGTAGGCATTGTTGTGGCTATTCTGGTTGCAGTTTTGCTCTACTTGGTTTCGCCACTAGTGTTGGGCAATGGTGCGGTTAAGTATGCAGATATCAACGACCATTATAAATATGGTTCGATTGGTGGTGAGGCTGCTAATGGTATTCCCTACTGGGTTTGGAAAGTTTTACCAGTGGTATTTGCCGATAAGTTACCTGGGGAAGGATATACTTCTCTGGGCTTTATTCAAGAACCAGAACACGACTTACCCATTGGTTTTTCTCAAGCTAAGATAGGGTTCGATCGCGTTGCCCAAAACTGTGCTACTTGTCATGCAGGGACACTGCGAGATACACCAGAGAGTGAACCGCAAATTATTACCGCTATGCCTTCTAATACGGTTAATTTAGAGGGATATATTCAATTTCTTTCCGACGTGGCGATCGATGAGCGATTTACTGCCGATACAATGATGCCCGCTATTGAGGCACTGGGGGCGAATCTCAATCCTTTAGAAGAGTTGATTTATCGCTATTTTGCCATTCCCCAAACCAGAGATGCTTTAATTACTCAAAGAAGTAAATTTGCTTTTTTAGATAAACAATCAGCATATGGTCCAGGACGAGTCGATACTTTTAGTTCTTATAAAACCCGTCAGTTTAATGTTCCTGCCGACGAGATACCCCCAGAAGAACTTAATGGCATTGCTGATTTTCCGAGTGTCTGGCAACAGAAACCCCGCGAAGGGATGCAACTCCATTGGGATGGGAACAATACTTCCGTCAATGAAAGAAATAATAGTGCTGCTTTAGCCTTAGTTACTCCTACCACGATCGATTTTGATGCTATTCATCGGGTTGCTGACTGGCTGTGGGAATTACCCGCACCAACTTATCCCTATGAAATTAATTCAGAATTAGCTGCTAAGGGAGAACAAATCTATGCCAATAACTGTGCTAGCTGTCATGCTTTTGGTGGAGCAAAGGTAGGTACAGTAACACCCATTGAAGAAATTGGTACAGATCCAGGTCGTCTCGACTCCTATACCGAAGAACTCCTTAAGAATCAGAGGACTTTGTTTGCGGGTATCAGTTATCAAGGCGAAGACCAGCAGTTTCGACATTTCCAGAAAACTAATGGTTATGCCAATATGCCTCTAGATGGTATTTGGTTACGCGCTCCCTACTTACACAACGGTTCAGTCCCAACCCTAAAAGATTTATTAGAGCCACCAGCCCAAAGACCCAAAACATTCTATCGCGGTTATGACGTATTCGATCGCGACAAAATTGGTTTTGTCTCGGATGTTGCGGAGGAAAATGGCAAACAATACTTCAAGTTAGATACTACCTTACCAGGTAATAGCAATAGCGGTCATTTGTACGGTACTGATCTACCAGCCAAAGATAAAGATGCTCTAGTGGAATATATGAAGCAACTTTGATGAACAAAACCATATCAAATTTGAAATAAGACACGAAATTTTGTAAGGGCGGTTCGCGCTTCCCGAAGGGTGCGAAGCAACGCCCCTACCCACATTGATATTACAATTACCAAGAATAAATCATGAACACATATGCTGTTTGGTTTAAGCGCGTTGTTTGGTTTGGTATTTTGGCAAACTTTACCTATGCGATATTAGCTTTTGTAATTCCTAATCAATTAGTTGTTTGGTTACAACTAGGTTCCCTCGATTCTACTGTTTGGTTGTTTAATTACTCAGTTCTGTTGGTTTTGCTCAGTTGCTTCTACATCCCTGCTGCGGATGCTCCAGAGGGTTATATTGTCAATTCCTGGCTATTAGTTGCTGCCCGCATAATTCCTGCCACAACTTTCTTTGTCGGTGTGTTGACCGCTTTTATGCCCAAGGGTTTTATCACTTTGGGGCTCGGAGATTTAAGTATTGGCATTATCGAGGGCATTCTTTTGACCTTGGCACTCAAGAAATTAGCTAGTCAGAAAAAAGAAGATCCAAACTTAGCAACTACACCTCCCAAACCAATCGATCTCCTCAATATGTCTCAAGCGGAAATCGATGAACTTTACAAACAGGGTTCAGTAGGGGAAATTCCCAATGGAGAGAGTAAAGGTATCGCTATTATTGCTGCGGGGACTATTTTGGCGAAAATATTGGCACTGCTGAGTAAGTTATTTTTTTGGGATGGAAAATATTTTGTTCGAGAAGAAAAGTTTTTTCTCAATATACTTCCTCCCTTTAACATCAGAGCTTTCAAAGGCAAAATCTATAAAGGGAATGGTCGGTTCTGCGAGGGAGAAGCCATCATCTTAGATTACTCTCAAACTTCTTTCATTTTTAAAAAAGTTAAGGAAGAAATGCGGGAAATTTCTCCTGGCTTTTATCTAGCTCAAGTTTACATAGGGGAAAAGCGAGTATCAAACTTCACCCTTGAATTCTCCACATCTGAGTAGCAGAAATTCACAAGATTCAAATCAAAAAATAACAACTAACTTAAGGTATTGCCATGGCTACTGACTATATTCTATTTATACACGGCGTGAATACTCGCGATCAAAGGGAAAACCCCAGATATGCTGATGATCTGATTGAAGGCATTAAATCTAAGTCGCCAGAACGTAAAAATTGGGATTTCTCAGACATCCTCTTAGAAATTCCAGGAGTGAAGCGATTTGATTAACAATACCCTAACTTATAAAGTTAACAATTTTAATTATTTGGAGTAACGATAATGTCAAATGAGATTGGATTAGGTGAATTAATTAATACAGTCAAGCAAGAATTAGCAAGTACCAATAAAGAATCACCAGTTTTTTTTGTAATATACCAAGACAACTAATAAATTTAGTAAAATCATCAATTCAATTCATCTTAAATTATTTCTTTACAATATTATCCCGAATCATGAAAAATAATATCTTTTTGTGGTTGGCGATCGTGGTAGTAGTAGTCACAGGATGGCTGCTAGTTCCCAATATCTTTTGGGAATATGCTTTTTTCCTACGTATACCTCTGCTTCTGGGTGTATTACTTCTCGCTTTACCTGCGATCGCTGAGTTTATTTTACCAGCCATGCTCAAAAATCTTTTTGTCCTGCGTGGTATCTGGCAAATGGCTTTTACAATTTTGGGAGCAACTGTAGCGGGAATGTCTGTAATCTTTGTTACGGCGATCGTTATTGATAATGCACCGACTCGTTTTGCCGTTCCCTCACTAATAACAAGTTCTCCGTCATGGTACTACGGATTGGCGATCGCTCTAACTTTACCTATAGTTCTCGCTATTACTGACTTGTCAGAAGAAGAAATTGGTAAAAAAAGATGGCTGGGATTATTTATCGGTGTCGTGTTCGGTGCTATCTTTTTGTTGGCTTTTAAGTGGATTAGAAACGTTTTAGCTACTTGGGAAATCTTGAATAATTTATTGGTTAAAGTTTTTAGTTTTTTATTGAAGAATTCTCCCGCAGGCTACATTAATTCTGATGGTAATTTAACCCAAGCTCATGTTAATGCTTTCGCTTTTTTCTTAGCTCTTGTAGTAGGGTACTGGATTGTTTTCGTATTATATCCACCCGGTACTAGAGGCAAAAAAGGTGAAGCAGCAGCACTGCTATATGTCATGCTTTTAGTTTCTATAGCAACGCTTTTTTTGGGCGGTCTTACCTTTTATTTCGATCGCTTTCGCGTTTCGGTTCTATTCTTTTGGTTGCTACTTTCTTTTGGTATGTATTGGCTATTTAAGGTGGATCACTTTTTTCATCTTAAACAAGACAGTCTCAAACAAAAAAATAAACAACCAGAGTTACAAGATTTTAAGACCATAATCGATCGACGTTTGCAAAAACTAGAGGAGTATCTCAAAACAAACAAGCAGGAAGAATTAACCGAAGAGCAAAAACGCACCCTAGTTATCGTCTGCGCTAGTGGGGGTGGGATCCAAGCTGCTGGATGGACGACTCAAGTATTGACGGGTTTACAAGATGAAGAACTACTAGGAACATCATTTCCCAAAGCAATTAGTTTCATTAGTTCCGTTTCTGGTGGTTCGGTAGGCTCTATGTACTATCTAGACCGTTTTGATTCTCAAGGTTATCCACCCAACACAGAATTGAACCAGATTTTTAATAGTGCTACAGCAGACAGTTTAGATGCAGTTGGTTGGGGATTAGCTTATCCCGACTTATGGCGAATTATTGCCCTACCCATACTTCCCTCAGCTTTGACTCCTCAAATTAGCGATCGAGGTATTGCCCTAGAAACAGACTGGCAACAAGAAATGCAGGTATCAAATCAGCCAAAAACTCTCGCAACTTGGCGTGACCCAATTCTCGATGGCAATCTGCCGATTCCTGTATTTAATGCCACTTTAGTCGAAAATGGTTTTCGTCTATTAATTTCGCCGATGACTTTTGGTGAGTCGATCAAGCAAAAGTACTTTGATTTTAATAGTCTTTATCCTGACGATAATATTAATTTGGTCACTGCTGCCAGACTTTCAGCCACTTTTCCCTATGTTTCTCCTATTTGTCGAGGTAATAAAGATCTAAAAACCAAGCCAAATTATCATGTCGCCGATGGAGGCTATTTCGACAATTCCGGTTTTGTAACAACAGTAGAATGGCTTAATAATTTACTAAACCCTAAAGATTCTCGAGACCCTCTAAATATTAAGAGAGTTCTCTTATTACAAATCAATCCTTTTCCTCCAGCTTCCTCAACAACTCAAGGTAAAAAGAATCGAGGTTGGTTAATGACAATTTTAGGGCCATTACTAACATTATTCAAAGTTCGCGACCCGATTCTCAATGCTCGTAATTTAACTGAAGTAGAACTCTTACAGCAGCGATGGCAGACCGAAAAAACCCTGGAAGAAATAAGCGATCGACAAAAAATAGATATTCAATACTTCCAGATATTCTTTCCTTCCGAAAAAGAAGCACCAGAATTTTATAACGAACAAGGAGAATATCGACCACCTCTTTCTTGGAAGCTAACTAAAAAAGAAAAAGAGGCAATTCAACATGGATGGAATGCGATTAAAAACCAAGACCAAATCCAAAAAATTAAAATCCTTTGGAGGGATAAATGGAATATGTAATTAATTTTGTCTAAGTACTCAACTAACAACTAACAACTAACATCTAACAACTTAAGGTACTAACTATGGCTACTGACTACATTTTATTTGTCCACGGTGTCAACACTCGCGAAGAAAGGGAAACACCTGAATTTGCCGACGATTTAATCGAAGGTTTGAATAAAGAACTAGGCAAAAATCGTACCAGCAATATAGAATATATCCCTCTATATTGGGGCGATGTAAATATTAATGCCGAAAACAGACTACTAAAACAACTGCAAGCTTCTCCCCTGTGGGAGGATATGTGGTTTAAAACCTTCCGAGAAAGACAATTACTACAATTTGCTGGTGATGCTGCTCTTTATATCAGTCGTCACATTGGCTATAAAGTAGTTAAAAGACTTAAAGAAACTACGCTAGCCCGCATTCAAAATCCTCAACCTGAAGACTGTCTACACCTAGTTACTCACAGTTGGGGAACAGTAATACTATTTGACGTACTCTTTGCCGGTCGTTGGAACGATCCTAATGTACCCGGACACAAAGATGTTATGGCTATTCGCGATGCCATATTTGGTTTGGCTGGAGACAACAAAAATTCCTCACAGGGTATTCCTCTAGCTAGTCTTCACACCATGGGTTCGCCTGTAGCTATTTTCAGCTTGACTAACGTAAATTCAGACGGAAATGATAGCGAATTATTGGCATCTGCCGATCCTAGCAGTCACGATATTACCCCCCGATTAAAAGAGTTACTCGAAAGTCTTTATAAAGTGCGAGGCAATATAAAATTACCCTGGAGAAACTATATCCATCCAGGAGATCCTATTGCCTATCCTCTTAAAGAATTAATGAGTAGTTTAGTCGATCGAGATGAAAAATACATAGACTTTGAAGACTTATTTACCCATGAACCCAAGCTATTCGATTTTCTCACTCAACCTTTGAGTCAAACTACTCTAGCTCTATTACAAGGTGGCGATGCTCATGGTAGTTACTGGCAGAGTGATAAAGTAGTCGAAGAAATTGCTAGCTTTTTTAAGAAAGTAGTAGCCAGGGAGCCTGTTGCTAGCAAAAACTAATTCTCATTAAGATAGGAACACCAATCACTCCAACCACCAGGATACAACTTAGTATTACCTATACCAGCTAACTGCAAGGATAGTAGATTAACACAAGCAGTGACACCAGAACCACAGTAGACGATAATTTCTGCTGCTGGTGTATAAGAAGACCATAATTTTTGTTGTTCTTCTAAAGGACGGAGATAACCCCGTTCATCGGAAACTTGTTTCCAAGGAGAGTTAACTGCACCAAGAATGCTACCAGCAATAGGATCGATAGGTTCTCTTCTGCCTTCATAGCGATCGCTGTCTCTCGAATCAACTAAAATTACTTCGGGCAAGTCCTTACGGAGTTTAACTGTTTCTATATCTACTATCCAATCAGTTTGTGGTTGAGGAGTAAAAGAACCCTGCCGAGGAGAAGGAATATCTTGGCTAGTCGGATGATCGCCCTGTTTCCAAGCATTCCAACCGCCATCTAATACTACAACACGGTTATGACCTAAATAACGTAACAACCACCACAAACGGGCTGCAAAAGCAAAACGAGAATCATCATAGGCTACCACTAAAGTTTCTGAGTGAACGATGCCCATAGAAGCTAATTTAGAAGCAAATTGGTCTAAATTAGGTAAGGGATGACGACCACCATGAACTTTGACAGGACCAGATAAATCCCGATCTAGATCTAAATAATAAGCACCAGGAATATGACCATCGCAATACTGTTCGTATCCCCAACTAGGCGAAGCTAATTGAAAACGAGAATCTATCACTACTACCTGCGGATTGTCTAGATTTTCTGCCAACCACTGGCAACTAACAAAATTATCATTCATCACTTATTATTTATTACCCAATTTATTACCCAATCACCGATCCCTAATACTTTGTCAAGTTAGAAATGAGGGTTAAATCTTTTAACTCCGAACTCCGAATTACGAACTCCGAACTTTTCTCCTATCCATCAAATCAATCTTGACAGACTACTAATCCCTAATCCCTAATCCCTGGGAAAATTCCTTAACAATTAACAGGCAATTACCTTTTTTTTCAATATGCCTATATTCTAGGCGATCGGCAATTTGGGTTAAAATTGCTATACCTCTGCCACTTCCCAACCAATTGTTATCGTTTTTTGATATTTCTTTTATATACTGGTTTAAATCAAAAGGATTACCAAAATCCCAAATATAAATTTCCAGAGTTGTCGATTTAAGAACAGCTTCAATAGTAATTTGTGTTTCTGTTGGTAGCTCTTTGTGTGCGTGGCGCACTGCATTAGTAAATCCTTCTGCTAAAGCCAATTTACACTTTAACCAATCCTGATGAGGAATACAATGGTCATAAATTTGGTTAAATTGAGATAATACTGATTCTAATGCTTGTAGATTGCTATCAACCTTAAATTGGAGTTTTTTGAGGACGTTCAATTGCCCACAACCTTCTAGCTCTTGCTTGCCTAAAACCGACATTTTACGCGGAGGAACATTACCAGGTTTGACCGAGAGGGATGCTGGGGAAACCCCAGCATATCCGCCCTCGACAGTTCCTTTAAGTCGGCGGTAGTCGCTACAACGGGGGGAACCCCCGCAACGCGCTACCTTGGAAACCCCTTCGGGTTCGGTAGTCGCGTGACTGTCGGGGAACCCGCCCAACGCGCTACCTCACCGCCCAACGGACTGTCTCGCAATCGAGGTGTTGACGACTGTTATCGAGCATAACTCTTTGCCGATAAACCTAAAGCAATATATCCTCTTCTTGCCAACTAGCTAGCAAGATAGTGTAAATAGAGAATCTAATATATAACTAGATTACTATTTGAGTTTAATTTTTACTGTTTCCTGTTTTAGATTAACTCAACTTCAATGATCTTAAAACATTAATCTAGTTGACTTTCTGGTTTACGGCGTGGAAAATAACTGTATATTATGGCTCAAATTCTGATCGTTGATGATGATGTTGCAACTCAAATCCTGTTGAAGAGGGCTCTTTCCACTCAAGGTTACGATATCACTTTGGCAAGTAACGGAGAAGAAGGCTTGAGAAAAGCTCAAGAAATACGCCCAGCCCTAATAATCTGTGACTGGATTATGCCTCGTCTTAATGGATTAGAAGTTTGCTGTCAGATTAAATCTATGAAAGAATTATCAACTACTTTTTTTATTCTACTTACTTCTCTAGATTCAATAGAAGATCGAGTTAAGGGGCTAGATGCGGGAGCAGATGACTTTTTGTGCAAGCCGATCGAAATGTACGAACTGCAAGCCCGTGTTAGAGCAGGATTGAGATTACACCAATTGAGTCGAGACCTCGAACAGCAAAAACAACTTTTAGAAGCAGAATTAGCTGAAGCTGCCGAGTATGTTAGTTCGATTTTACCAGAGCCTTTGTCTCATCCGGCATTAAATATTGACGTTCGTTTTATTCCTTCTAGTAAATTGGGAGGAGATAGTTTTGATTACTTTTGGCTTGATTCGGAACATATCGCGTTTTACTTATTAGATGTTGCCGGACATGGTTTGAGAGCTTCTCTACCCTCTCTTTCCGTAATTAATTTATTACGCTCGCGGGGATTAAATAATGTTAATTACTATCAACCCAATCAAGTTTTACAGGGTTTAAATCAAGTTTTCCAGATGAGCGATCGCAACGATAAATATTTTACAATGTGGTATGGAATATACAATCATCGCCAGCGAGAATTAATTTATTCTTGTGCCGGACATCCTCCCGCCATTTTATTAACTCCTTTAGCCCAAAATCATCTTGACGAACAAAGACTGAAAACGGCAGGAGTTCCTATCGGTATGTTTCCTAATATCCAATATATCAATGCAAATCGTAAAATCATGCCTGGCTCTAGTCTTTATATTTTCAGCGATGGTATCTACGAAATAGAGGAAGCCAATGGTTTTTTCTGGGGATTAGAACAACTCATTGCGTTACTAAAAAAATATAAGCACAATCGCGTACGCAATCTAGACCATCTATTGCAACACATTAGAACCTGGCATACCAATTTTCAGTTTGAAGATGATTTATCTATCATGCAAATTGATTTTTTCTAGTTAATTTACTTTTAATCACTCGACTACTTTAATTCTCGACCGCCAAACAATAAATAACTTTATGGCGATAATTTAACTACTTTTCTTTCAAATTCTTCTCGACTAGAAAAAATTTCAAAAACTCGATCCATACTGGTTAACTCAAATAGCATTTTTATCTGCTCGTTGATAGAACAAATAAAAAGTTTAGCACCAGCAGTACGAATAGTTTTCAATGATAAAACTAAAGCTCCTAAACCAGAACTATCCATAAAAGTTACGTTAGTAAAATCGACTAAAATAATATTGGCTCCAGTTCTGACGCATTCATCAATTTCTTGGCGAAATTTATCAGTTTTTGTTCCATCTAAAATACCCTCAGGCTCAATTACTTGAACAGCCAAGCTCATATATCGTAGGAGTAGCGAAAAATCATTACTAACGTCAGTATAGCAAAAGAAGTCGAAATTATAGTGATAACTACTTTTCTTTAAGTCTTTGTTACTCGATACTTTTGTGCGTTTTTCCTTTAAACTTTATTTGGGTACCTTTAACTAAAATTGGCTCCTCAAAACTAATAGCAAAGAAGAACAGATTGTATGGAAGCATATGATACAATTATTATTGGTGCTGGTCACAACGGGTTAGTTTGTGCTGCTTACTTATTAAAAGCAGGTTATAGTGTCTTGTTGCTAGAAAAACGTCCCGTTCCTGGTGGTGCAGCAACTACAGAAGAAGCTATCCCCGAAGAAGCCCCAGGATTTAAGTTTAACCTCTGCGCGATCGATCATGAATTTATTTTCCTCGGTCCTATTATAGAAGAATTACAATTACAAAAATATGGTCTAGAATATCTTCTCTGCGACCCCCATACTTTTTGTCCTCACCCAGATGGAAAGTACTTCTTGGCACATAAATCTGTGGCTAAAACTAGTGCCAATATTGCCCGCTACAGTCAAAGAGATGCCCAAAAATATGGAGAATTTATCGAGTACTGGTCGACTTTAATGAGCGCAGTTGCGCCTTTCTTTAACTCTCCCCCTCAGGCTTGGCTAGATATTGCTCAAAATTACCGTCGAAAAAATTTAGTAGATGCTCTAACCATAGCTGGCTCAAAAAATAAAGCCCTAGATTTTATCCGCACTATGATTACTTCTCCTGAAGATGTACTTTCTGAGTATTTTGATACGGAAATAGTTAAAGCCCCCTTAGCCAGGCTAGCAGCAGAAATCGGTGCGCCACCTTCCCAAAAAGGTATTACTTCAGGCTTAATGATGTTGGCAATGCGTCACCATCCAGGCATGGCAAGACCCCGTGGTGGTACGGGCGCGCTAACAGAGGCTTTGGTTAAGTTAGTTACTGCCGAAGGAGGAGTAATTTTAACCGAACAAATGGTTAAAGAGGTAATTGTCGATGATAATCGTGCTGTTGGGGTGAGAGTAGCAGGAGGAAAAGAATATCGTGCTAAGAAAGGAATTATTTCTAATTTAGATGTACGGAGATTATTTTTACAATTAGTCGAACCAGGCGCGATCGACTCCCAATTGAAAGATAGAGTAGAAAGAAGAATCGTTAACAACAACGAAACAATCCTCAAAATAGACTGTGCTTTGTCAGAAATACCCCGTTTTACGGCTTACGATGGACAAAATGGCAATGAACATCTAATTGGTACGGTTTTAATTGCTGATTCGGTTAATCATGTCGAACAAGCCCATGCTTTAGCCGTAATGGGAGAAATTCCCGATGCCAATCCTTCTATGTATCTAGATATCCCTTCAGTTTTAGACCCCACCCTCGCCCCAGAAGGCAAACATACTCTCTGGATTGAATTTTTTGCCCCCTATCAAATTGCGGGGAAAGAAGGAACGGGTTTGCAGGGTACGGGCTGGACAGACGAATTAAAAAATAAGGTAGCAGACAATGTAATTGATAAATTAGCCGAATACGCCCCTAATCTCAAAGATTCTATTATCGCTCGTCGGGTGGAAAGTCCAGCAGAATTAGGAGAAAGACTGGGTTCATACAAGGGAAATTACTATCATTTAGATATGTCTTTAGATCAAATGATCTTTCTACGCCCTTTACCAGAAATTGCTAACTACACTACCCCTATCAAAAATTTATATCTCACTGGTGCGGGTACTCATCCAGGAGGTTCAATCTCTGGTATGCCCGGACGTAACTGCGCTCGAGTCTTTTTACGCACCCAGAATTCAATTATTACTAAAGCACAAGAATCGATTAAGTCTACTTTTGGTTCTTGGTTAGGTTTGAATAATATCGACTAGCTCGGGTCAACACTTGCTTCAGCGATCGGCGATTTGTTTTAGCTTATTCCTTTCCTCAAGGCTAGAGGAAATCTTACCTAAAACTGCACTCTCAGAAGATGGCTCAATAGAGTGCTGCCAATTAATATCTTGTGAAATAAGAATGGTTTCTAGATCGGCAATTCTATCTTCTAAATGCTTAATTTTTGTAGATGTCTGGCGATCGCTGGCCGATTCTTCGGTAGAATATCTCCATACTGATGCTGTCCCCAGAGTTGTCCCCACCACCACAGCCAGGGGCAGAATCGGTCCACTCTTAGTCGCAGCAGAGAGAGGAATGCAAATTGCTAACATCCCAATCGCTAAAGACCAAATTTTTGAAGTAGCTGCTAGGCGGATGTCTTTTGGCTTTTTTGATGACTTTTGAGTATGACAAGGCATAGTTTTTTTCTCTGAATACTTCCAAATTTTTTCAGGAAAAAGTGACCGAATTCCTACCTAAATATTAACTTGAGTTTCGACTGTAGATACGTAAGAGCCAAGGTTGCCTTACATCTTGTAACAATCATAAATATATTCAATTGCCTTTTGCCTTCTGCTTATGATTACTCTCAATATGGATAATAAATTTATATCTCACTGGTGCGGGTACTCATCCAGGAGGTTCAATCTCTGGTATGCCCGGACGTAACTGCGCTCGAGTCTTTTTACGCACCCAGAATTCAATTATTCCTAAAGCACAAGAATCGATTAAGTCTACTTTTGGTTCTTGGTTAGGTTTAAACTGAGTTCGGAGTTATGATTTTTTCAATGTAAGCAAAAAAAAGAAAGATGTCTAGACTAAATAATAGTAACAAAAAAGAGTTATTTAAAATTCTAGTTGGTGCAGCCTGGATTGATGGAGAAATTCAAGAGTCAGAACTGGAATATCTGCAACAGATAGTAACAGAAAATGAATTGGCTGACGATCCAGAAGTACAGTCTTTATTATCTACAGAAAAACCCATTCCAGCGAACAAATGTTATTTGTGGTTAGAAAACTATTTGGGTAATAACCCTACAGAACAAGATTATCAAAACTTACTATCCGCTATTAGCGCTCTAGTTTATAGTGATGGATACATTGATACGGAAGAAGCTAAATTACTCACACAAATCCAAAATATAGACCTCGATCGCTCCTCTTCTAACTCAGCTCTTGATAAAATCTTAAAAGCAATTCAAAAGTTTTATCGGCAAAGTATCGATCGAGCGTAAATCGCCTTCTGTTTTTTCGCTCGAAGTGACACTAATAAAAGAAATCAATAACCCTAGTAGCATAGTTCTTAACAAAACTTAGACGATCGCTGGTTTTTGAGAAGTAGATTTCGATCGTGGTGTGCGTTTGCCTTTAATGACAATTTTTACACCGTTAGCAGGAGCAAGAGTAACTCCACGACGCTTGGGTTTTTCTGGTTTATTACTAGCTAAATCTATTTCGTATTGGGAGAGAATGGTAGCTAAAGCAAGTTTCAGTTCCAATTGTGCTAGGGCTTCTCCTATACAACGACGCGCCCCACCACCAAAGGGAATAAATTCATAAGGAGAATATTGTTTGTCTAAAAATCTTTCTGGTTTGAATTGTTTGGGTTCTGGGTAAATATCTTCTCGCTGATGAATTAGATAAATACAACCAACCACAACCATTCCTGGCTCTAAATCATAGTTTAATAATTTCATCGGCTCTTGGACAACTCTAATGTATCTAATTTTTTCTGTTGACGTAGAAAATAGCCCCAGGGACTCCAAGCACCTAAATCTTTTTGCCAAGAGCGAAAAAAGAGAAAAGCAGAAGTAAAAGGAGAGCGAAAAACATCGGCAATATTAGTCAATAACTGTTTAATTTGCTGACTACGTTCTCCACTTTGTAAACCATAAACTGCTTCTAAGATGACTTGTAGGGAAACATCTTGACTTATAGTTCTAGCAGTAAAAGGTGTATTTAAAGGTACTCGATCGAAGATTTTGGTGGTTAGATCGCAGATTAAATTACCATAGGTTTTCATTCTCTCTCTGTGGAAAGGGGGCAATAGTAATTTTCTCCTTTTTTTATGAAAATCGCCTTCTAACAGAAAGATAGAATAATCACCTACTAGGGGTTTTAAAATAGCATTTTCTTTGCCAGGGGCAAAAAACTTGGTGCGATCGTTGGTTAAAATTTGTTTAACAGCTTCGGGATGATTGACAAAGACTACATTACTGCCAAAACCAATAACTTGAGCCCTAAAAATATCGGGTTGTTTTTGGGCTGCCGTTTCCATATAGTTAACAGGAGTACCAATCCATTTCAGTCGCTGAATAAAACGAGGTGTATCTAGTTGTGGTGGTAACTTCATTGTTTTAATCTGAGATAAGTGATTGATTCTGAACTTCTTTTTAGTCTGTATCTTTAAGTTTAGTTACATATAGTTGCCTTTAGCCACTATATTGTTAATGTCTTGTCGATTATTTAAGAAAAATACTATGGAAGTTATCCCCGCGATCGATCTTTTAGACGGAAAATGTGTACGCCTTTATCAAGGAGATTACGCTAAATCGGAAGTATTTAATACCAACCCAGCCGAAGTAGCCCAAAATTGGGTAGAACAAGGTGCAACTCGTCTTCATGTAGTGGATTTAGATGGCGCAAAAGAAGGTAAAACTAGTAATTTAGCAGCTATTGAAGCCATAGTTAAGGCAGTGTCTATACCTATTCAAGTAGGGGGTGGATTGCGCGATCGCGCTTCTGTGGCACAATTACTCGATATTGGCGTTCAACGGGCTATTTTAGGCACGGTTGCCGTAGAACAACCAGACTTAGTCAGCGAATTAGCTAATACTTTTCCCGGGCAAATTGTAGTTGGTATAGATGCCCGCAATGGTAAAGTTGCTACTAGAGGTTGGCTAGAAACTTCTGAGGTTGCAGCTACAGATTTAGCTCGAGATATGGTCAACAGAGGGGCAGCAGCCATCATCTATACAGATATTCATCGTGATGGTACTCTTTCAGGTCCTAATATGGAAGCTTTAAGAGAATTAGCTAATGTAGTCAAAATTCCTGTGATTGCTTCTGGTGGTGTTAGTTCTCTGACAGATTTACTGAGTTTATTAGCCTTAGAATCTTTAGGCGTTACTGGTGCGATCGTTGGTCGTGCTATTTATACGGGGGATGTTGACCTGAAAGAAGCTATACAAGCGGTTGGTAATGGACGTTGGCAAGATGTCCCTCCTAATACAGATTTTTCCACTTTTGCCTAGATTGTTTTGGGTAGAATCTAGAGACATAAGTATTAATATTACTAACCTACTAAACCACTAAAGAAACTTTTATGAACACAACTTTAATACCTATAATCCTTGCTGGCGGTAAAGGAGAGCGTTTTTGGCCTGTAAGCCGAAAAAAAAGACCAAAACAATTTTTATGTCTAGATGGTAGTGATAAAAGTTTACTACAGGCAACTGCCGAGCGACTTTTAGAATTAGCAGGGGGTTGGGATAAGTTGTGGGTAATTACTTCTGCCATAATTGCTGATGGCGTAAAAGAACAATTACCCGAATTACCAGAAACAAATATATTAGTCGAACCAGAAGGAAAAGATACTGCTCCTGCTGTGGCTTGGGCTACCTTAGAAGTATCTAAGCAACATGGCGAAGATGCAGTTGTGGGTTTTTTCCCCGCAGATCATTGGATTGGAGATGTTTCAGCCTACGAGCAAACCCTCAAAGCTAGTGCCATGCTAGCAGCTAAAGAAAAAGCGATCGTCACTTTAGGAATTAAACCTAATTATCCTGCTACTGGCTACGGTTATATCGAACAAGGGAAAACTAAAGGAGAGTTTGGGGGTTTACCTGTTTACAAAGTAAGTCGTTTTACCGAAAAACCCGATCGCGCCACGGCTCAATCTTTTATCGATACTGGTAAATTTAGCTGGAATAGTGGGATGTTTATTTTTAAGGCGGGAGTAGTTTTAGACGAATTAAAAACTTACGCACCAGAAATCATTAAACCTCTAATAGAGAAAGGAGAATCTGCTTACTCTCAACTAGAGAAAAAAAGTATTGACTATGCCTTAATGGAAAAAACCCAATTAGCTTATGTTTTACCTGCTAATTTTGGTTGGGATGATCTTGGTGACTGGAATGGTGTAGAAAGATTGCTGAAAGGAGACAAAGCCAATGTCGAGCTAGCCACTCATGTAGGTCAAGATACTCAAGGAGCAGTTGTCTATGCTAGTGATGACGATGAAGTAATCGTTACTATTGGTTTAGAAGATATCGTGATCGTGCGCGATCGCAATGTTACATTAGTTGTGAATAAAGAGCGTACCCAAGATATCAAACAGGTAGTAAAAGCTCTGCAAAAAGACCCTAAATTTGAACATTTGCTTTAAAGAAAAATATTTGTATCAATATGGTTACAGATTTACATTTTTGATACTGAATCTTCATGGAGCAGGGGTTTCAAACGATGTATGATCGGCTCATCGTCGAAAAGCACGGACATCTTGTGATTTTGAGGTTTCATCAAAATCCGTGTCCTCTGAAACATGGATTGTATTAGGATGCTTTCCCCAACAACTGGAGTTGGCCGACCCATGGGGATCAACCCAGTCAAGTCCCCCGTTTCCAAGCTTGAAAGAAAAGTACAGCAACATAGCATAATTTTTAAGTCCAAAGCTTTCTGGGACTGGTGGGAGCATTCCATCAGTCTAAAATGCCCGAATCGGTAGCTACGCTTGCTAGCGTGGTTAAATCTTCAACAGCTAAGACTTGATAGCTGAGAGCTGATAGCTTAAAGCGATTGAAAAATATCACATCGCCTTAAGTTGTCACGAATGTTTTGGGAGTAGTTGATATTGGAGATTACGCTTCCTCTTCAGGGTTAAAAATTAGGGATGTGAGGTTGACAAAAACGCCAGAATTTAAGTCGGTGTTCAGTTTATCTTGTGTGGGAACTGAACCACTCATCTGGAAATATAAATGTCTTTAACTAAAAAGGGGAGAGATATTTCGGCTCTGAGCTGGTAATTGTCCAACTAAAAACGGGAATAAAACAACTGGTATTGGGATCGATAATGTGATGAAGCAGGACGATTGAGAAAATGATTAATCCTAACCTTGAAGAAGATTTAAGCAATAATAGTGAACTAGAACCTTTTTTTGCCCCTTCATTGGCAGAAAACCCACTCTCATTGGAAATTGAGCCAAGCAAAAATGGATTATATCTAGACCCTTTTAGTCAAGAAGAAGAGCTGTTGGCTAGTGAAGAAGCGATCGAGAAAAGCCAAACTGAGTTCGATTCAATTTTGTTTCCGTTGAATCCGTTTTCTTCCGATCTCGCTCTACCTCAGAAGGGAGAGGCAATAAGGAGTAGAAGTCTAACCACTCAAGAATTGACAGGAGCAGAAGCGAATAATTTAATTACGGTCAAACCCGAATCCTTAGAACCTACAGTCAATCGAGCACAAGAATTAACATCCGAGCCTAGTTTAGAAGCGATCGCTTTAGACCTGGAAAGCGGGAATAGCACAACATCTATGGTAGAGATGGTAGACACTTCTTCCGCTAGTGCCGAGGTTAATGTTAAGGTGAACTTTCAGCCCGACACCTATGAGACACCAGCAGGCTATATTGCAGATAGCGGTCTTATCTACAGTCAGCAAGATGGCTATACTTTCGGGTGGAATGAAAGTCACGAGGGGTTCCTCAGAGATCGATCGGGATTTAATAACGATCCCCGGCTTGCATCTCATGCGACCCTTAAAGCGGGCGCATTGTGGGAAATGGAAGTACCGAATGGAAAGTATCACGTGCGAGTAGCCACTGGGGAAGCAAAGTTTTCCACTAAAAACAATACTATCAATATTGAAGGAAAGAACTATTGGGATTTTCAATATCTAAACAAGAACGAGTTTGGCTATATTAATGCACAGATTGAGGTAACTGACGGTCGCCTCTCTATTGATAATGGATCGGCTCCTCAGAAAACGACAAAAATAGCATATCTTGAGATTACGGATGATGTAACTCCAGATCGTTCTCCTGACATCGAGATGAAGTTTAACTTTCAGGCTGCAAGCGTTGCGACTCCTGATAATTATATTCGCGATCGAGGAGACTTATACGGTAGTCGGGATGGAGGGACATTTGGATGGAACATCGATCATACTGACTATGGGAGAGACAGAACAGGATACAATACCGACTCCAGACGAGCCTCTCACGTCGTGATGAAGCCAGGAGCAGTGTGGGAAGTCGCTCTTCCTAATGGAGAATATCATGTAAGCGTGACTATTGGTGACGCAAGGTATTCTGCCTCAAACAACATAATCAATGTAGAAGATTCAAATTACTGGACCGATCTATCTCTTGATGCAAATCAGTTTGCCACAAAGGTGAGAACCGTTAGTGTAAACGACGGCAAATTAACTATAGATAATGGCAATGCAACGGACAGAGGCACAAAAATAGCCTACCTGCATATTACCTCTGGAGATGCTCCGATTGAATATGACTTTCCCTCAGATATTCGTCAGCTACCATTACAGCCTGGACACCCAGATCCGTTCCTGAACCTGCTTAAAGATGAACGGCTACCGTCAGTTTCAACTACCACTGAATGGGAGGCACATCGGGATTATTTGAAGCAACTCTCGGCATTTTACCAGTATGGAATAATGCCACCCAAACCTGAAACCTATCGGGTTATGTCTCAGTCAACCAGGAGCATTTTCGGTAACGCTGCGGTCGAGGATTTATACAAGATAACCCTTGAAAGGAATGGTCTTGAGCAGAGTTTTGAGTATGGTGTAATTCGACCAAATAGGGAGCATTCTTTGGAATACCAAACTCCCGTGAGTTTAAAGCCCTTAATTGGGATGTAACGCCAGAGGTATATTGGGATATCCCGTAGCTGAAAATATGCGGTTCTTCCCATTATATATCCCTCTTTTGTCATTCTCCTGGCTAAAGCACCGCTTCGCTAGGAGATTTTCTTATATACAAATAATTTTACACACTTACTTAAAACTAATATCTAATTAGAACTAAACTTCTGGGAAATTTTACTGATTAACCAACTGGAAAAAGCCCCTAAAAATAAAATACCGATCGCGGGGTTAAATAGAGGTATCCAGAGTTTAAGCCACAAATCGAAACCAAGAGGAACACCGATCGATCTACCAATAACAGCCAAGGCAAACCAAGCAAAAGCAAAAAAGATTAAAAATACATCTGCAATTAAAAAACGATTGAGCCAAGTAATAATTTGTTCTTTCATAAAAACTATTTTGATTTCTCTCCTCGTTATATATTTGGACGAATAGCTCTTCGCCCCTATTGGCTAATTTACTACAGAGAGGGGAGGGCAAAGAAATTCCTCCTGCCAACTATCCAAATCTGCTAAAGCGCGATCGCGGTACTTGCCATAACGCTCTCTTTTGTTACGAATTCTGGTAGGTAATGGGGGCAAAATACCAAAGTTAGGAGGCATGGGTTGAAAACTTTTGGGTGAAGCAGAACTAATAAACTCAAATAATGCACCCATCATGGTAGTAGCTGGTATAGTTACTAGTTCTTGTCCTAAAACTAATCTAGCAGCATTAATTCCTGCCAAACATCCCCCCGCAGCAGCGGAAGTATAACCTTCTGTCCCTACCAGTTGTCCCGCAGCAAATAAAGTCTGACGATTTTTAAACTGTAAAGTAGGGTTTAAAAGTTGGGGAGAATTAATAAAAGTATTGCGGTGCATCACTCCCATCCGTACAAATTCAGCATTTTCTAAGCCAGGAATCAATCTAAATACTCGCTTTTGTTCCCCCCAACGCAAATTAGTTTGGAAACCCACCATATTCCATAATTGCCCTGCTTTATCTTCTTGGCGTAGTTGTACCACTGCATAGGGACGTTTATCTTTATTTTCTGGGGCGCGAAAATCTCCTAACCGAGAGTCAAATAAGCCTACTGGTTTGAGAGGACCATAACGCATGGTATCTTCTCCTCTCTTGGCTAGTTCTTCGATGGGTAAACAACCTTCAAAAAATTTAGCGGTTTCTCGTTCAAAATCCTTTAATTCTGCTTGTTCTGCCCGAGATAATTCTTGCCAGAAATGAAGATATTGTTCTTTGTTAAAGGGACAATTGAGATAGGCAGCCTCTCCTTTATCGTAGCGGGAAGCTAAGAAAGCAATGTCTTGGTTAATTGACTCTCCTACTATAATAGGACTGGCAGCATCAAAAAAGCTCAGGTATTCCATGCCCGTAAAACGCTGTAAGTCTTCTGCTAAAGCAGGAGTAGTCAAAGGACCCGTGGTGAGTACAACTACTCCCTCTCTAGGAATTTCAGTAATTTCCCCTCTGTTTAACTCAATTAGAGGATGACTCGCCAATATCTGGGTTAATTCCTTACTAAATACAGCACGATCGACAGCTAAAGCACCCCCCGCAGGTACAGAATGTTTATCCGCCGTACTAATAATAATCGAATTGAAATGACGTAATTCTTCGTGTAACAATCCCGCAGCGCGATCGCTCGCCATTGCACCAAAAGAGTTACTACAGACTAATTCCGCTAATTCTGCTGTATGGTGTGCTGGAGAAGTTCGTACTGGACGCATTTCCCACAAAGTTACGGGTACTCCTGCCCGGGCTATTTGCCAAGCTGCTTCTGTTCCTGCCAAACCACCACCAATTACTTGTACTCTGTTTTGGGTCATTATTTATGTGGGATTATTATCTTCAGATTACGATTATAAAGATTTTGAAATAGGAGTTGCTAAAGTTTTAAGAGTAACTAACTATTAACTATTCTCTTCATCAAACCAAAGTAACCGCAACGCCATCAGTGTAAAACCTATAGCTGCCATCGCTTTAAGCAGTTTTTCGGGAAAAATTTGGGCAACGCCTCCTCCTACTAGCACGCCGAGAAAGCTAGCCAAAATTAGAGCTGCCGTAGAACCAAGAAAGACAGCACGGGGATGTTTAGAACTTCCACCGAGAGCGATCGCTGCTAATTGACTTTTATCACCAATTTCTGCTACAAACACCGTAAT
>JAAUYH010145593.1_pt1 | contig 25179 bp, 22 predicted proteins | sample 7278061 | NCBI WGS metagenome assembly JAAUYH01 (sample SAMN14350203, study PRJNA611818) | marine sediment metagenome | isolation source: surface marine sediment (0.6m) | place: French Polynesia: Moorea | collected 2018-08 | reverse complement strand
CGACGTACTTGCCGAACAGCTGCAGCACCTTGGCCTCGTTCGGATGAATCATGAACAGACCGGCCCAGAGGATCAGAACGACGATCGAGGCCAGGACTCCGGCCACGATGCCGCCCGGGGAAAACGCCTTGATCTGCAGGAATACCAGGTATCCGAAGCCCAGCTGGGCGACGGTCAGGATTACCAGCATCAGGTAACCCGATGAAACGCTTCTGGTTTTTTCATGAATCATGTCTCTCTCCTCTCCTGTTTCATTTTGATATCATTTTGATATCTCCGGGTCGAGATGTCAAGGCAGGGGGATATGGAGAAACGCTGCTCAAACGCCCAGGCGAACCTCGAAGCAGGCGCCCGGCCCGCCCGGGTTGAGCAGCTTGAGCGTGCCGCGATGGGCACGGGCAACCAGGGTTGCGAGGTACAGGCCGAGGCCGGTGCCGCCGGTTTCCCGTGTGCGAGACGGGTCGGCCCGGAAGAACGGCTCGCCGATGTGATCGGCTTCGTCAGCCGGAATTCCCGGACCATTGTCGCGAACCTGTATGACGAGCTCCGACTCGCCCAGCTCGACGACGACCGTCACGGGCCCGGAGTCAGCACCCGAATAGCGAAGCGCATTGCTGATGAGGTTCTTGAGTAACAGCTTGACCCGCGCCTCGTCGATATCGACTTCGATTGCCGGATCGCGCTGCTCGATAACGATCCGGTCCCTGTGCCTGTCGAAGAAGTCGTCGATAAGCTCGTCGAGCATTCCGGCGACAACTACCGGACGGCGCGTCAATCGCGCGTGTCGCTCGTTCAGGCGCTCCGCCTCGAGCAATGCGACGACAATTTTGTCCATCTCTATGATTTCGGCACGCAGCTTCTCGCGGTTCTCATCGTCATCGATGAACTCGAGCCCGAGGCGCATCCGCGACAACGGGGTGCGCAGCTCGTGGCTGATACCGAGCAACAAGGCGCGTTTCGCGTCGAGCATGTTCTCGACGTCCCCGGCGAGCTTGTTGATATCGCCGGCGAGGTCTCCCAGCTGGTCGCCGCGAATATTCTTTATGCGGTGCTCGAACCGGCCGCGACCGATGTAGGCCGCACCTTCACGAATATCGCGTATGGGCCGGAACAGCCACGTGACGGCGGCATAACCCAGCGCGAGTAATACCAGGCCGATACCGACGATCAGGAGCCGCAGGTCCGGACCCTGCGGCTGGTCGGCAATTCGTGGCGTCGACACGACGATGTCGTATTCACCCTCCCTCATTATGAGGAAATTGTGGTTTTCCCAGCTCGCAAACTCGACGCCTTCGAGCTCATCCACCCAGGCGCCACGCTCGTCGCTGAAACTCGGACTCGGACCGAAGTCGAGCTCTTCGAGTTGCGGGAAGCGCTCGTCCGACGCCCAGTTGACGGTCGGGCCGACAATGCGAATATCGACGGGCACGCGCCGTGTGATGGCGAGCGCACGGTCGATACGCGGCGGCGAGCCGAGATCGTCCCGCACGTACTGCACGTGCAGAGACAAATGGCCGCTTATCAGTCCGCGGATGTCGTCGCTGTTGTAAACAAAGCGAACGGCCTCGAGTGCAAGGTAAACGAAAAGCCCACCGAGAACGATGAATATCGCGAGCAGGCGGAGCGATAGCGAACGGGAAAAACGCTCAATCATCCGAGACGGGAACGCCGATGAACGAGTATCCGCGTCCCCAGATCGTCTGGATGAATCGTGGAGGTTTGACTGAATCCCCGATCTTGCCGCGCAGGCGGCTGATCATGATGTCCACAGATCGCGTCAGTATGGCGGCATCGATGCCACGCAGCTCACTGAGGATGTCGTCGCGGGACAGCTTCTTGCCGGGACGACGAGCGAGTATCAGCAACAGCTCGAATTCCATGGAGGTCAGGTCGACCGGCGCGTCGTCTACGACGACGGATCGCGTCTCGGTGTCGATCGACAGACCTTCGAACTCGAGCCTGCCCCCTTCCGACACTGCAAGCTCCGAGCGACGCAGGATGGCTTGCACGCGCGCGACGAGCTCGCGCGGCTCGAATGGCTTGGGAACGTAGTCGTCGGCACCGAGTTCCAGCCCGGAAACCCGGTCGATCACGTCGCCGCGTGCCGTCAGCATGATGATAGGTATTGCGCTCTTCTTGCGGACCTCACGACAAATCTCGAAGCCGTCCTTGCCCGGCAACATGACGTCGAGCAAAAGCAGGTCCGGGTCCTCGCGATTGAGCTTGCGAAAGCCCTCTTCCGCTTCGTACGCGCACACGAGGTTGATGCCGAAGCGTTTGAAATACGCCTGCAGCAAGTCGGAGTGTTTGCGGTCGTCGTCGATCAGAAGCACTTTGGTCATCGCACGCCAATGATACCGCCCGTCAACGCAAACGTCCTCCCCCTGCGTTTCCGCTGATACAAAAAGAAACCTCTGGATACAGTAAGCGGGTTAAGTGCTTTCGGCCCGTCGCTACGATCGGCGTCGATTTAGCGAAACCTCTGCGCGGCACGAATTGGACAACTGAATCCCCTCAGGAGCGGTGGTTAGATTTTCCCCCACCCCTGCCACCGGTTCCTGACCGCGAAGCACCCGGAGCGACTGCTCCGGGTGCTTTCATTTATGGAATTGCGCCATAATCCGCAGCCATGGGTCTCCTCTCGGAACTTAGACGCCGCAATGTGCTGCGCGTCGCCGCGGCCAATGCGCTCGTATGCTGGATACTGATCGAATCCGGTTCAGTACTGATGCCGACCTTCGGCGTTCCGGAGTGGTTCTTCAAGATCTACGTTCTATTGATCGCCGCCGGTTTCGTCATCTCGTTAATAGTCGCCTGGGTATTCGAGATTACGCCGGAGGGTGTGAAGCTCGAGAGCGACCTCGACCGGTCGACGTACAAACCGCCGACGCAGGGCAAGGGCAACGTTATTATCATTGCACTCCTGGTCATCGCGCTTGGCGTGTCGTTGACGTTCAACTTCACGGGCCTTCGCGAGCGCAGCAGGACTCTGCCGGATGACGTGCAGCTTGGTTCGATTGCGGTTCTCCCGTTTGCCAGCCTGAGCACGAACCCGGAAAACGAATTCTTCACAGCCGGTATTCATGCCGACTTGTTGACGACGCTCGCCGAGAACACGGATCTGCGCGTGATCTCGGGCACCTCCGTCGCCGAGTACCGCGATACAACGAAAAACGCGCGTGAAATTGGCGACGAACTGGACGTCGATACGATCGTCGAAGGAGCGGTTCGCCGCGCCGGGGAACAGGTTCGCATTTCGGTGCAGCTCGTCGACACGTCAAAAGACAGCCCGATCTGGTCAAAGACCTACGACCGTGAGCTCACGATCGAAAACGTGTTCGACGTACAGAGCGAGATCTCGATGCAAATCGCGGCATCGCTGCGCAAGACGCTTACGCCCGAGGAAGAGCGCCGCATCGCCGATTTGCCGACCGCAAACGTTGACGCCTATGCGAGTTACGTGTCCGGGCGCAACAATCTCTACCAGCGGCATTTCGCAACGCTTTTGAAAGCGCGAAGCCAGTTCGAACAGGCCATTGCGCTCGATCCCGAGTACGCCGAAGCGTATGCAGGTCTGGGCGAAGCCATTATGGTGCTGCTCGTCAATCACAACGCGATTGCACCCGATGCCGCATTTTCGCAAGCCGGTGCGGCCGTGGACACTGCATTAAGCTTCGACCCGGAGCTTGCCGAAGCGCACGCGGTACGCGGGCTGATCGAAAGCGAACGATGGGAAGCCGAGCAAACGGGCGACGGCAACTTGCGAGCGGCAACAGCGTTCGAACGGGCAATCTCGCTCAACCCGAACCTGCCCAGTACCTATATCTGGTACTCGTTGCTCAAGAGAGCGGAGGACGACTACGAAGCCGCGATCCGCTATATACAGCAGGCCGTTCTCGTCGACCCCCACAACCGAATACCGTGGGGCAACCTGCCGGGCCTGCAGGCATCGACCGGACACGCGGATCGCGCGATCGATTTGTGGCTCGAGGCGATCGACAATTTCGCTGGCTGGCCGACCCCGATCAACGACCTCGCCGAGCATCTGAGAAAATCCGGCCGGCTGGACGAGGCGCTCGCATGGGAACAACTGGCAAAGCCCATGACGACCGACCCCATGGCGCCTGCCGCCGCGGCAGTCATGCGCGCAACCCTCGGCCATAAGGGTTACGTCAAGTCGTTTCTCGACGATTTCCCGAGCGATCACCCACTTTACCCGCTCGGCGCAGCGTTTCGTTACGTCATAGGCGGGGATTATGAGGCTGCGATCGATTCACTCCGGTCGTCGCCCGGCAGCGATGACCTTCCGGCGGGAATACGAAATCGCCTGCTTGCGGGGTCGTCAGTGCAGCTGGGTCGGTTCGAGAAGGCGGGCGTTTACCTGCTGCGCGCGCACCCGAGGCTCACTAATCGCGACGGTACTGCCGTCACCCGGGATAACGTCGGAGCAGCGGTGATGCTGGCGTACGTTCGCCAGCTCGAAGGCAACGAGCGGGAAAGCGAGCGCCTGCTGTCGGAAGCCGAGTCCGTAATCGACAAGATGCCACGGCTCGGTTTCGGCGGCCACGGCATTCGTGACGTGCAGATCCTCGTGATCCGTGGCCTCCTCGATGCGGCAGCAGCACGAATGCAGTCCGCCATCGACGAGGGATTCGTCAGCCTGTCTCCGTGGGCAACCTGGACCATCGACGAGGACCCGATCATCGCTCCCCTTCGACAGCACCGGGACTGGACCGACATGCGGGCAAGAATCGATCAGCGTATTGCCGTGATGCGCAAGAACGTCGAGGAAGCCGACGCGAACAACGACTGGGAAGCACTGCGTGCGAAGGTCAAAGGCGGCTGATCAGCCCGATATAGCGGCGAGCTTCTTCTCGATCTTCTCGCGGAAGCGTTCGGCAACCGGCGCCAGTAGCAGCCGCTCCAGCTCCGACGCTTCTGGACTCAGGTCATAATAGAAGCGAACGAGGTCACTGATCGCGACAGTGCCCTGCTCGTTCTCGACGAACGTCACCGCGTCGCCCGCGCGCACATCGCCCTCGTTGAGCACGCGGAAGTAGATACCGGGCCGTTCGGCACGCCTGAATTCGAGCGCGAACGAAGAGTCCTTCAGACGCATCGACAAGGTCGAGCAGGGAATGCGGGGCGAGGTCGCCTCGAGAACGACGTCCCCGATCAGGAGACGGTCGCCGACCTGCATGTCGGTCGGCATGCCGCGAATCGTAAGGTTGTCGCCAAAAGTACCCGGCGGCAACGCGGTGCCGAGCTTCTCAGCCCACCACTCGTAGTCTTCGAGGCTGTATGCGTAGACGGCCTGGTCAACGCCGCCATGATGCTCCTCATTGCACACGGCATCTTCCTCGAGACCGAGCGACGTTACGCGTATTGACCCTTGCCGCGGCGTCTTGCAGATCCCGGTTCGCATCGACTTGCCATTGTGACTGATCGTCTCCGCCTGACCCACATTGACGCTTTCGATTTGCATGTGATGCACGCGTTTTACCCCTGAAACGTGAACGGCTTGTCCGACGGCGCCGCGCTCACCTTGTGACGCGCCCGCAACTTCTCCTGTTTCGCCGGTGGAAACTGCTCGACGATGACACGTCGAACCTGGTTCTCGGCCACCAGCACCTGGTCGTGCGCGATTTTCAACAATGCCTCGCTGTCTGACAAGGCGGCGCGTGCCTCTTCGAGACGTATCGGCCGAACCGATGCCGCTTTCGCCTCGAGCCGCGCACAGCGCCGGCGCGCGCGATCCGCCCGGCGTCGCGCAGCGCGCGCGGCACGCCGCTTCTGCTCGAGTTCCTGCAGCCCACGCCGCAAGTGCGCGCCCGCCGATCGGCCCACCGCTGCGAAGATTGCCTGCAAGACCAGAGCCGTCAATAAGACGCTGGCGGCGACCAGCGCCCAGTGTTCGCGTACGAGTTCGAACATGCACCGCAGGGTACCATAAAGATAACGCACAATGCGTTACATATAGTAGATATTATATGTACAATGTAACGCATGTCACGCACCAAGGTTTCAACGCTGAACCTGCGCATCGACCCGGCCGTCAAGAACGCCGTGCGAGAGGCAGCCGCGCGCGAGCACCGCAGCGTCGCGAACATGGTGGAGGTACTGATTCGCCGGCATTGTGTCGATGCCGGCATCGCGATTGCCGATCAGGCCGAGCAAAATCCGGGGAACCAGCATGGATGAGAGAATGTTGAAGGCTATGGTCGCCGCCGGCGCCATCAAGAGCATCAACATCATTGCCAGTGGCGCGCGCTTTCACGTCGAGGCGCGAACGCCGAACGGGCTCGTGACCGCCGAGACCCGCAAGGGCAAGGTGAAGACCTGGGTTACGCTGGACGCCGCAGCGAAGTGGGTTCGCGGCCTTGGCGTTGGCGGGGCGCACGTCAACCTGACGCACTGGCAGCCCGGCCAACGCGAACTGGCGATCTAGAGACTCAGGTTTTTTCGCTCGGCCACTCGCTGCCGAATGGAAACGGCCTGTCGTCCGTGTTGTACGTCAGGTAGCGGATGACTTCATACATGTACGCGGCGATGCCCTGACCGACCTGCCTGAGCGACGCATTGACCTCGCCCGTGAACAGTACCCAGAGGAAGCCGAGCACGACCACGACGGTGCCGACCATGCTCGCGAGCGACAACAGGATGTAGTAAAGAACGAAAAACAAGGCCCGCATCCACGTGGGCTTCGATTTCAGGTTTTGCTCCATCGGCCGAGTCTTATGTTCCTCATCAACGAGTACGTCGTCGGCAGCAGGGTTGTTTTCGCTCATTTTATTGCTCCTTGACCGGGGGCGCCGGCTTCACATGGTTCGTGAGGATATTGGTACAATCTTCGACCTTTTCAACCAACAAAAAGTCCCCAAGCGCCATGATTCATCGCCTCATCACCGCAGGCCTGCTCGCCATGTGCCTGGCAGGCTGCTCCACGTCCCTGGAAAAGCAGGGGAATTCGTTCTCGGAACAGGCCGCACAAATTGCCCGGACGAGCATCATCGTCGATACCCACATCGACGTGCCGTACCGGCTCTCGGTTCGACCTGACGACGTATCGCAGGCCACCGAGAAAGGCGATTTCGACTATCCGCGGGCGGTCGTCGGCGGCTTGAACGCACCTTTCATGTCGATCTACACGCCGGCGTCGCTGGAGTTGCGCGGTGAGTCAAAAGCAAAGGCCGACAAGCTTATCGACAGCGTCGAGGACATCGTAAAACAGGCGCCCGACAAATTCGCGATCGCACTTTCGACGGCGGACGTGCGTGAGCATTTCGAACGCGGCATCATTTCCCTGCCGCTCGGCATGGAGAACGGCTCACCGATCGAGGGCGACCTTGCGAACGTCGAGCACTTCTACGATCGGGGTATTCGTTACCTGTCGCTGTCGCACGGCGAGTCAAACCACCTGAGCGACTCGTCTTATGACGACAATCGCCCCTGGAAAGGACTGAGTGATACCGGCAAGGCAGTCATCGCGGAAATGAACCGGCTCGGCATCATGGTCGACGTAAGCCACCTCTCCGACAGGGCTTTCTGGGATGCGCTGGAGGTCACCAAAACACCGGTGATCGCTTCTCACTCCTCAGCGCGTTATTTCACTCCCGGTTGGGAACGCAACATGAGCGACGAAATGATTGCCGCGCTCGTGGAGAATGGCGGCGTCGTCCAGATCAATTTCGGCTCGATGTTCCTGACCAGGGAGGCCCTGGAATATACCAAAGCACGCTCCGAGGCGCGCAAAGCTTGGCAGCTGGAGCATCAGGACGTCAGCGACACGGATTTGTATGTCACGTATGCGGCGATTTACGCCGAAGAACGCGGCCCGTTTCCGTATGCCACGGTCGACGACGTACTCGACCACATCGATCACGTCGTAAGTATCGCCGGCATCGACCATGTCGGCATCGGTTCGGACTACGACGGCGTCGGCGATGCCCTGCCCGCCGGCCTCAAGGACGTATCGGGCTACCCGAACCTGATCGCCGGCCTTCTCGGCCGCGGCTATTCCGAAGAAGACATTCGCAAGATTCTCGGTGAGAACCTGCTGCGGGTCTGGAAAGCCGCGGAAGTCTACGCCGCTACGACATCCAGCAGCACGTAGCGCAAGAGTACTTCATAGCTCGTCTTGTCGAGTTTCAGCGCTTCCGGCAGCTCCAGCGTGTGAATCGGCGCATCCTCGGTGTCGCGAATGTCCAGGTAATGGACGTCGTCTTCGCGGTAAACCTGGTAGCGAACATCGCGTTGCTCGCCGTATTTGAGCAGCACCGCCGTATCGGTCCAGTTTTGAATCGTCGCTCTACCCATCCTGACTACTCCTTTTCGTTGCCCAAGCGGCCACGTCCCTGTGGCACAGGAAAGATAGTGCAAGGCGTGTGCCAATTCGGTAGCGACCTCGGCGCGGAGGTCCCGGCAATAAAATCAAATAGTTATAGGGGAAAACGGCAAACGAAGAACTGGCGAACGCTTCATTTTTTGTCAGTATTTGCCGCGTTTTTATCTAAATAGCGACAAGCGGTTTACATAAGGCACAGGTACTACAACGGCCAGAAGACGAGGATTGCCGGTACCGAAACCGCGATGATCAGGATCTCGAGCGGCAAGCCCATGCGCCAGTAGTCGCCGAATCGATAGCCGCCGGGCCCCATGATGAGCGTATTGTTCTTGTGCCCGATCGGCGTCAGGAAAGCGCACGACGCGGCCACTGCAACGGCCATCAGGAAAGGATCGGAATTCACGCCCAGCCGCTGCGCGATCTCGACGGCAACCGGCGCTGCAATGACGGCAGTCGCGGTGTTGTTCATGACATCCGACAGGGTCATCGTGACCACGATGAGCAGCGTCAGCACGACAACCGGCGAAAAGCCCGCGGACACGTCGACGATCCCGTCGGCAATCAGCGCTGTTCCGCCCGTCGACTGCAGCGCAGCCCCGATTGGAATCATCGAGCCCAGTAACACGATGACCGGCCACTCGATCGAGTCGTAAACCTCGCGGATCGGGACGATGTTCAACAATACGTAGGCGGCCGCCACGCAGCCGAGGGCAATCGGCAGGTAGACGAGCCCGGTGCTCGCCACGGCAATCGCCGCCGCGAAGATCCCGACAGCCCACCAGGCCTTGTTGCGCTGGACGACGCGCTGCCCGCGATCGGCGAGCGGCAATAGACCGAGCCTGCCGGTGACGTCGGCCATGCGCTCATCCGGACCGAGCAACAGCAGAACATCGCCGGCTTGCAGCATGAGTTTCCTGACGTTTTCCCGGAAGCGCTTTCCCTGGCGTGAGACTCCGACGAGCGCGACCCGGTAGCGGTATAGCAGGCGTATCGACATCGCCGTGCGGCCTACGAGCCCGGAGGACTCCTGCACGACAGCCTCGCTCAGGACGAGATCGGCGTCCTTCAATACGCCCTCGCCTTTCCCGACGTATTCGAGCTGCAGCGCGCCGAGCGCCTCGTCGATGCTGTCCGGGCTCGCTTCGAGCACGAGCAGGTCGCCCTCGCGAATCTCGGTCATGCGGGCGAGGCCCGGCAGTCGCTTGCCCCTGCGCGTCAGGCCGACGATATCAACGTCGACATTGTCAGCGAGCTCATCGATGTCGCGAACGCGCTTGCCGATGATCGAGGACCCTTTGCTGACGCGCACCTCGGCAATGTAGTTGGCCAGGTCGAACAGCTCCTTCGTGGCGTCCTTGCCGTCGCCCAACTTCGGCAGGAGCCGCCATCCGATCAGGGCAACGTACGCGACGCCGACGATCGCGCAGGTGAGGCCGACAGGCGCGAAGTCGAACATCCTGAACGACTCGCCGAATTCGTCGTTGCGAAACTCGGCGATGACGATATTCGGCGGCGTACCGATCAGCGTGATCATGCCGCCGAGAATGGATGCAAAAGACAAGGGCATCAGCGACAGCGACGGGCTTCGCCCGGCTTTCTTGGCTGCCTGCATGTCGACCGGCATCAGCAGCGCGAGAGCCGCGACATTGTTCATGAGCGCCGACAGGCTTGCGGCGAGCGCCGACATGATCGTGATGTGTCCCGCGAGCTTCCGCGAGCTGTCGATGAGATAACGGGCGAGCAGCTCGATGGCGCCCGAATTGAAAAGCCCGCGGCTGACCACGAGTACGAGCGCGATGATCACCGTAGCCGGGTGCCCGAATCCGGAGAACGCCAGCTCCTTGGGGACCACACCCGTCAGCAGCGCTGCCAGCAACGCGACGAAGGCCACCAGGTCGTAGCGCCAGCGGCCCCAGATGAGGAACACGAAGACGAAGAGCAGCAGCGTGAAAAGGATCGTCTGGTCGGTAGTCATTGGCGAGACAATACGCGAGTAAGCCCTTGAAATCATGGGTGGAGGAGCCACATAGCAGTGACCGCGAAAATCGCGGTGAAATTCACTGGTTTAGGGGCCTCGGCGCTGCTATTATCCGCGCCCGACGGCCGGCCGGACCGGCGACAAATTGGCGCATCCACCCGCAGTACCGACTGCCGGCAGTACAGGCTGCCCGGCGGGTTGCGGGTTGGTGCTTTTTTTGATGACGAGACAACGACATGAAAGACCTTAGCACTTACAGGAATATCGGCATTTTTGCTCACGTTGACGCGGGCAAGACCACGACGACCGAGCGCATCCTGAAGCTGACGGGCAAGATTCACCGCACCGGCGAAGTCCACGATGGCGAAGCGACTACGGACTTCATGGAGCAAGAACAAGAGCGCGGCATCACGATTCAGTCGGCGGCGACGAGCTGCCAGTGGGCCGACCATCACCTGAACATCATCGATACCCCGGGACACGTGGACTTCACGATCGAGGTCTACCGATCCCTCAAAGTGCTCGACGGTGGCGTGGGCGTATTCTGTGGGTCGGGCGGTGTCGAGCCGCAGTCCGAGACCAACTGGCGGTATGCGAACGACTCGGAAGTCGCGCGTGTAATCTTCGTCAACAAGCTCGACCGTGTAGGCGCGGACTTCTACAGTGTCGTCGAGCAGGTCAAGGACGTACTCGCAGCGAACCCGCTCGTCATGGTGCTGCCAATCGGCGTCGAGGATAACTTCACCGGCATTGTCGATCTGCTCGAGCAGAAGGCCTATATCTGGGAAGGCACCGAGGATCCCGAGGCGTTCGAAGTGACCGACGTCCCGGAGGACATGGCTGACCAGGTGGCCGATTGGCGCGAGAAGCTCATCGAGACGGCCGTTGAACAGGACGATGAGCTGCTCGAGGCTTACCTCGAGGGCGAAGAGCCGTCGATCGAAGACTTGAAGCGCTGCATCCGCAAGGGCACGATCGCGCTCGACTTCTTCCCGACCTTCTGTGGTTCTGCGTTTAAAAACAAAGGGATACAGCAGGTTCTTAATGCAGTTGTTGATTATCTTCCGAGCCCCACGGAGGTGAAGCCGCAGCCCGAGATCGACCTCGAGGGTCACGAGACGGGTGGTTTCGCCGTGGTCGATCCCGACAAGCCGCTGCGCGCGCTCGCGTTCAAAATCATGGACGACCGCTACGGCGCCCTGACCTTCACACGCATCTACTCGGGCAGGATCAAGAAAGGCGACAACGTGCTCAACACGTTCACGGGCAAGACCGAGCGCATCGGCCGTATCGTCGAGATGCACGCCGATTCGCGCGAGGAGCTGGAGTCGGCGCAGGCTGGCGATATCGTCGCACTGCTCGGTATGAAGAACACGCGCACGGGCCATACGCTCGCGGATGCCAACGACCCGGCCACGCTCGAGCCGATGGTGTTCCCGGATCCCGTTATCTCGGTCGCCATCACGCCGAAGGACAAGGCCGGCAACGAGAAGATGGGCGTCGCACTGAACAAGATGGTGCAGGAGGACCCGTCGTTCCAGGTTGCCACGGACGAGGATTCCGGCGAGACCCTGATCAAGGGCATGGGTGAGCTGCATCTCGACATCAAAGTCGACATCCTGCGTCGCACGCACAACGTCGACGTCGAGATGGGCAAGCCGCAGGTCGCCTACCGCGAGACGATTACGCAATTGATCGAAGACTCGTACACGCACAAGAAGCAGTCGGGCGGTTCCGGCCAGTACGGCAAGATCGACTACCGCATCGAGCCCGCCGAAACGAATGCCGGCTACGAATTCGAGTCCCAGGTCACGGGCGGCAACGTGCCGCGCGAGTACTGGGGTGCGATCGAGAAGGCATTCGAGGTCAGCATGGATGAGGGCACGCTGGCGGGCTATCCGCTGCTCGACGTGAAGTTCACGCTGCTCGATGGCGCGTTCCACGCGGTCGACTCGTCGGCTCTGGCGTTCGAGATTGCGACCAAAGCGGCGTACCGGCAATCGATTCCTAAGGCCGCCCCGCAGTTGCTCGAACCGATTATGAAGGTCGACGTCTTCTCCCCCGACGACAACGTCGGCGACGTCATCGGCGACCTCAACCGTCGCCGCGGCATGATCAAGTCGCAGGATGCGGGTGCCACCGGCGTGCGCGTCAAGGCAGATGCGCCGCTTGCAGAGATGTTCGGTTACATCGGACACCTGCGCACGTTGACCTCGGGACGCGGCCAGTTCTCGATGGAGTTCTCGCACTACGCGCCCTGCCCGCAGAACGTCGCGGAAGAGGTCATCAAGGAAGCCGAAGAGCGGAAAGCGGCGAAGTAACGCAGTCGCTGTGGGAGCGGCGTCCCGCCGCGATCGGGCCGACCCAACAGAAACACATTACCAAGGATCTGGTTGTTTGCTTCTGATTGAGTGGGCCCTCCCACGACCGCTCCTGCAGGCCTCCTACAGGGGCTCTGCCAGACGCCGGCGCTGTTTCTGCAACGCGTCGATGCTGAAAACGACCACCGCGGCCCACACGAATCCGAAGCAGATTATGTGGGCCGTGGTCAGTCTTTCCCCGTACCAGAGTCCGATCAGGAACTGCAGCGTCGGTCCGAGAAACTGCATGAAGCCGATCGTGACAAGCTCGAGCCGCTTTGCCGCGAACGCGAACAGGACGAGAGGAACGACCGTAATCGGCCCGGCGCTCAGCAACATCAGCGTCATGCTCGTCTCGTTTCCGAATTCGAGACGCCGCTGCGTGCCGAGCCAGAGCATGAACACGAGCGCCGGCAGGAATAGCAACACCGTTTCCACGAACAGCCCGGGCATGGCACCGACGGGCGCCTGCTTGCGGATGACGCCGTAAGCCGTAAACAGCGCCGCCAGCGAGACGGCGACCCAGGGAAACTCGCCGAGACTTATCGTCAGCACGGCGACGCCGATGGCCGCAGATAGCACTGCGATCAGCTGCAGGCGGCTCAGGCTCTCCGAGAAGATCCAGATCCCGGCGACGACGTACATCAGCGGGTTGATGTAATAGCCGAGGCTCGACTCGAGGATTCGATCATTTTGCACGGCCCAGATGTAAATGAGCCAGTTGGCCGCGATGCTGACTGCTGCCAGCGCCAGCCACGCTACCGTCCGCGGATCCGAAAACGCGCGCACCACTTCCCGCCACTGACTCCGCGCGAGAATGATCAGAGCGCCGAACGGCACCGCCCACACGATACGGTGCGTCAGTACTTCGAGCGGCGCGACCTCGGCAACCAGCTTGAAATAGACGGGGAACACGCCCCACAACGTGTAGGCGCCGAGCCCCAGCAAGACGCCTGTGCGAACCTCCGCTTCGGAATGCGGGCTCCGCCCGCTCACGCTGCAGGTTTATCAGCCGCCTCGGTCGGCGCCGGGCGTCCGAGCAGCAGGTTCCACAGGTTCTTCATGGATGCGACGAAGTCTTCCTGCAGCACATACAGCGCCGGCACGAGCAGCAGCGTGATGACGGTCGCAAATACGATGCCGAAGCTCAATGAAACGGCCGTCGGGATGACGAATTGCGCCTGGAGGCTCTTCTCCAGGAGTATCGGCGTCAGGCCGGCCGCTGTCGTGAACGAGGTCAGCATGATGGCCCGGAAACGCTGGGTCCCGGCATCGACGACGGCCTTCTCGATCGGAACACCGCGCAGGCGCGCTTTGTTTATGTAGTCGACGAGGATAATGCTGTCGTTAACGACTACGCCCGCAAGCGCGATCAGCCCGAACATCGAGAACATACTGATCGTCATGCCCATGACGACGTGACCGATCACGGCGCCGATGATGCCAAACGGAATTACGGACATGATCAACAGCGGCTGCGCGTAGGAATGCAGTGGCACGGCGATGAGCGCATAGATCAGGAACAGTGCCGCGACGCCGGCAATCATAAGGTCGTTGATGAACTGTAATTGCTCCTCGCTGGACCCCTCCAGCCCCGACGACACGCCCGGGTAGTCGCGCAGGATTTCAGGAATAATCTCGCTCGTGACCTTGCCGATGATGACTTGCGCTTCCACGATCTCCGGATCGATGTCCGCAGAAACGGTGACCGTGCGCTCGCCGTTGAGCCGCGAAATCGTCGAGTACGCTGTACCGAACGTGACTTCGGCAACCGATTCGAACGGCACCTCTTCGCCCGTCGGCGTGCGAATACGCATATTCTGAAGATCGGCAACGGAGCGCCGCTCCTCCACGGGATAGCGCACCATGACCTTGACCTCGTCCTTGCCGCGCTGGATACGTTGCGCTTCCTCGCCATAAAACGCTTGACGCACCTGGCGCCCCAGTGACGACATCGTCAGGCCCAGCGCTTCGGCCTCCGGCTTGATCGAGAGTTGTATCTCATCGCCGCCGATCTGTGCCGAATTCCGGATATCGAAGACGCCCTCGAACTCGGCGAGGGCTTCGCCGAGATCTTCGGCCGCCGCCTCGAGCGCCGGGTAGTGCTTGCCGTTCAGGCGGAAGCTGAGCGGTGGACCGCCACCCATGTGGCCCGATGCTTCGAATGTCAGTTCCTTGATACCCGGGATCTCGCCGACCCTGTCACGCCAACGGGCTACGACCTCGTCCCCATTGAATGGCCGGTTTTCATCTCGCGGAAGCTCGACGAAGATCTGGGCACCGATGTCGCCGTCCGAAAACACTCCCACGTGCTGGATCATGGGCAGGCTGTCCGGATTCTCGCTGGTCCAATCCGTATTCAGCTCGAGAATCGCTCGTTCGATCCGCGCCGCGGCTTCGTTCCGGACATGCGGTGCTGTACCGCTCTGCATCTGCAGGCGAACGTCGATGAAATCACCGGGCAACGGCGGAAACAGGTTCATCCGCGCGATGCCGGCGCCGATCATGCCGATAGTGACGATCAGAACCGCGACGAATGCCGCCAGCGTCACGCCTCGATTGCGAACTGCGCGCTTCAGGAAAGGCTCGTAGTAGTCGTAGATCAGCGAATGCAGGCCGTGCTGAATGTGTCGCTGGAATTTCAGGAAGAAGCGCGGCACGCGTTCGGTCCACGGGATCGAGCGCTGCGGATGGAACAGGTCGTCTTCGTCGACTTCGGGAATCCGCGCGTGTACCAGGTGAGCCGGAAGAATCAGCTTGGATTCGACCAGCGAAAAGAACAGGCAAAGGATGACGACGACGCCCATCGCCTTGAAAAAGGCACCTGCCGGTCCTCCAACGAACAACATTGGCGTAAACGCGGCAATCGTTGTCAACACGCCGAATGTAGCTGGCATGGCGACACGGTGTGCACCCTGGATGACGTTGTCCAGGTTGTGCCCGTCCGCACGTATCTTGGTGTAGATACTCTCGCCGATGATGATGGCGTCATCGACCACAATACCGAGCACGATGATGAAGCCGAATACGCTCATCATGTTGATCGTCACGTCGAACCACGGCATCAGCCACAGGCAGCCGAGGAACGTAATCGGCAGACCGACCATTACCCAGAACGCGACCTTCATCCTGAGGAACATCGACAACACGAGGAAGACCAGGATCGCGCCAGCCAGCATGTTGTCGAGCATCATGTCCAGGCGACCCTCGAGGTAGTGCGAGATGTCGATCCAGGTGTCCATTTCGACGCCCGCCGGCAAGGTCTCACGCCGTTCAGCGATGTACTCCTTGACGACGCGAGCCGTATCCAGCTCGTTGTCCTGACCGCCAGCCGTTACCTGGATGGTCGCCGTTGGTCTGCCATCGAAACGACCCCAGCTGTCGGACTCGGCAAAACCGTCCTTGATCGTGGCGACGTCGTTCAGTGTCAGTCGCGTGCCGTCAGGAAACGTGCGCAGTACGAGTTGACCGAATTCGCTGCCCGTATAGACCTGACCCTTGGTCCGTAGCAGGATATCGCCGCCTTCCGACTTGATCGTGCCGCCCGGCAAATCGACCGACGAGTTCTTGATCGCCTGCGATACCTCGCTCATCGTCAGGCTGTACTGCCTGAGCGTCTGCTCCGAAACCTCAACGCTGATTTCGTACGGCCGGTCGCCGAAATAGATTACCTGGTTGACCTGCGGCATCTTCAGCAGGTCGTCTCTCACCTCCTGGGCGAGTGCCTTGCGCATGTACTCGTCGAGGTCCCCGTGAATCGCGATCAGAATGACGGGGTTGTTCACTTCCTGCTTGTAAATAACCGGTTTCTCAGTCAGCACAGGGAACGTCGAAATCGCGTCGACGCGGATCTTGACGTCGTTCAGAACGCGGTCGACGTCCACGCCCGTCTCGACCTCGATCGTCACACGACCCATGCCCTCGTTGGCGCGCCCCCGGACGCGTTTGAGGCCTTCTACGTCCTGGATGGCCTCCTCGATCTTGACGACGACGCCTTCCTCGACTTCCTGCGGCGCCGCGCCCAGGTACGGCACCTGCACCTGGATCATGTTCAGCTCGAAGTCGGGCTGGGTTTCCTTGCGAATGGAAAACGACGAAATCACGCCGGCGACGATAATGAAAAGCATCAACAGGTTTGCCGCAACATGATTGGCGGCGAACCAGGCGATGATCCCTTTTTCGCTGGTTATTCCGGGTATCTGCATGTCAATCTGCCTCCGCTACGCGGACTTTCGTGCCATTTACGGGCGATTCCAGCGATGTGACGACGATGCGGTCGCCCTGCTGCGCACCGCCGTTCAGATACACGTAATCCGAATCGGCTCGAGCGATGTCGACAGTCCGAATGCGCAGTCGGTCCTCCGCATCGACGAACACGAGCTGGTTGGAGCCTCGCAATGCGGATCTCGGCACGCGAATGATCTGATCGAGCGATGAACCCTGGATCCTGGCCTCTACAAATGTGCCAATGGGCAGCGGTGCGTGGTCAGAGGACAGCGCGTAGGGATCGTCTATTCGCGCGACGACATAGGTCACGCGGCTGTTCTCGTCGACGACCCCCTCGGAACGGACAATCGTTGCGTCCCAGCTCACGGGCTTACCTTTTTGCACGGCCGTGAGCTGCACCCGCGGGCCGGAGACCTTGGCGCCGCCGGCTCGCGGCAGTTTTGGCAGATCGACGAATGCGAGATCGAGGTCTGTGAGCGGCAGCCGCACCTCGGCGTACTCGGTCGCGAACACTACGCCGAGGCGCGTGCTTGGCCCGACGTACTGGCCCAGGTCGGCTTCCTTGGCCCGCACCATGCCATCGTACGGCAAGCGGATGTAGGTCCGCTCGAGATTGCGCTTGGCCCTGACAAGCTCGGCTTTGGCCTGGGCAAGCGCGGCTTTCGCCGCAGCGAGTTCTGCCTCGGCGCGGTACCCCTGTGCCCTGAGCTTGCTGGCGCCGTCGTACTCGATCTGGCGTTGCGCGACAAGCGCCTCGGCCTGGTCGACCGCAACCTCGTAGTTGGTCGGATCGATGCGCAACAGCGTTTCGCCGGCCTCGAACAGGCCGCCCGCAATGAAGCTCGGCGAGATACCGGTGATGATTCCCGAAACCTCGGCACTCAGAATGGTCTGCGTGCGCGGCATCACCGTGCCCTGGCTGCGTATATCGAAATCGGCGGACATGGGCTTAAGCTCGAGCACGTCGACCAGCAAGGCGAGCTCTTCGCGCTCCTTTTTTGGCGGCTCCTTGCGAGACATGACCAGGGCGCCGGCGATCGCCACTGCCACTCCCAAAATGACAACGATCAGCAGCAGCCGCTTGAGTTTGCGGTTCATTGTTCCGGTCCGGTGAGCGAAAACGTGCGTATTCTGAGCCTTTTTGACCACGAAATCAGTCTTTTATCCCGGATATCCGGACTTTTTAGTCAACCGCCCGGGGTCCATTTTTGTGACATAACTCCATGAAATTCGGCCGGTTTGCCCCCAAACTGCCCTCTCTGAGCGCCGTGTCGGAAACACGGCCTGAAGTATGAGCGGCGGATATTCATGTACGAAAACCAGTTTGGCCTCAAAAAGCGTCCCTTTCGCGCAAGCGCGACGGGCACCGATGTCTTCGTAGGACCGCAGGCAGCTCGCAGCATGTCCGGCCTGAAAAAGGCTCTGACATCGAAGGATGCCGTCGTGACCGTTTCAGGTCCCGTCGGTATCGGCAAGACGACCGTCGTCAATCGCGCGCTGGACGGCCTCGAGGGCGGGCGCACCGTACTCCGTGTCGGGCGTATGCAACTCGGTCACGAGGATATGCTCGAAGTGCTGCTCGAAGAACTCGAACTCAGGCGCTTGCCGGCCGGCACAATCCAGCGATTCAACGCGTTTCGAAGCCGCCTCAAGGAACTGACCAAGGGCGAAAACCGCGTGATTGTCGTCGTCGAGGACGCCGTGCGACTTGGGCCGGACGCACTCGCCGAACTCGAAGCGCTGACCGCCGCAGATGCCGGTGACTCCGAGGGGGCCAATATCGTACTGATGGGCGACGAGCGCCTCGAAGATGTCATGAGCAGCCCTTCGCTGGCTCGCATGAAGCAGCGCACGCGGCAACGGCAGCAACTGGCCGCGCTCGCCGCGCCGGAAGTCCGGGGCTACCTGACCCACTGTTTTCGCCTTGCCGGCGGTAACTTCGAGCTAAGCTTCGCCGATGGCGCCGCCGATTTGCTGCACTTGCTGACCGGCGGAATTCCACGAGTCGTCAATAACGTCGTTGACTCGGTACTCGAGGCTGCGGCCGATGACGTCGCGCAGCGGATAGACCTCGATACCATCAGCCAGGTTGCCGCCGAGGGATATGGCCTCAAGGCGGCCGGGTTCGAGGTGGCGACCGCAGTCGCCCCGACGCCTGCACCGGAGCCGCAGCCTGAATCCGATCCGGTTCCCGAGCCGGAACCTGAGCCGGTGCCTGAGCCCGAGCCGGAACCTGCGCCCGAGGCGGAGGCCCGGGTCGACGAAATACCCGAGCTGATCCAGGACACTCTGCCGGAGCTGGCGGTGCTGACTCCCGAGCTCGTCGAGGAAGCCGCTGCTGCAGAGCCGGAACCCGAGCCCGAGCCGGAACCCGAGCCCGAACCGGAGCCGGAACCCGAGCCGGAGCCGGAGCCGGAGCCGGTGATGGCAAAGCCGTTGCCCGAAGCGCCTCCGATCTCGCGTGCCTCGGACCTGCCCGATCTCAGGGACCTCGAGGAACAGGAAGCGCTCAAGGTCCGTTCATTCGACGGTCACACTGTCGAAGTCAGCTCGCTGCCCGAGTCGACGACCCACCTGCCGCAGGATTTCGTCGATGCGATTCACGAGGCCGAGACAGAGGTGGCGAAAACGCCCACCGGCGATACGATGATGATCCAGTCGCTGGCCGCTGCGCCCGAGGAACCCGCCACCGCGTTCGAGCCCCCTTCGACACCGGAACCTGCTGCCGAGGACGTACCGGCCTGGGACCGGGATCCTACGATGGCGGAACTGAAACCCGACCTCGACGCGCTGGAAATGGCGCTTGCCGGGGACGCGGACGTAGCGCCAGAGCCAGCGCCTGCCGCAACGCCCGCGAAGACAGCGCCCGAAGCCCCCTCTCAACCGCAACCTGCGGCCGAACCCGAAGTCGCCGTCGAGCCCACGCTGCCGGAAATCACGCTCGACGCTGCTATCCAGGACAGCATCGAGAACACGCCGGAGTCCGCACCCGAGGAATTCACTGCGGTTGCGGGCCCAGAGGAACTTTACAAGGAATTCGCGCCGGGGCCGGCCGATGCGTCGCCGCGGGCCGAGACGCCCGACGAGGAGACGCCGGACCCCGAACTGCAGAAGATCGCAGCGGGCCTCGCGCGCGCAAGAACGATCGAAGATGTCGACGACAAGATGGCGGAGACGCTGTTCGGCGAGGAAATCAGCATGATTGCCCGACAGATTGCCGCGAATCCGCCGCCCGAATTCACTGAGGAAACGGTTTCCGACGGGAACATCGAACTCGAACTCGAAGACCAGCAGCAAGCGGTGCCGCAGGCGGAGCCCGTTCAGCTCGAGGTCATCGGCGCGGTCGCGGAGGAAGTCGCGATCGAGACGACGCCTCCGCACGGTGGTCTCGACCTGTCCGCATCGCAGCGACTGAAGACCCTGCAAGCACTCAACGCGGAAGCGCGGTTTGCTGAGGCCGGTATGCAAAAGCCCCCGCCCACCGTATCATCTGAGGCCGAGCCAGCACCTGCCCCGGAGCCTGTGGACTCCATCGAGGACCAGATCAACACCTCTATGACGCAGACGCTCAAAGCGCTCAATGCCCGCGAACTGGCCGATGATGACGAGGACGAGGATGACGACAACAAGAAAAAAGGCGGCTTCTTCAGTCGATTCCGGAAGTCCTGACAGCTGACGGGACAAAACGTTGCGAGATCTGGAATCAGGGCCCGCCGCCTGGCGTTACATCTTGCGATCGGAATCGAAACGCAAGTCTGTAGAACATTACCTGCCCCTGATTCTCAGCGCCGCCGGGGCGCTGGGCGTACTGCCCTTTGCCGTCATACGATTCATGGCAGGCGAGTGGATCGTAGGGATCGTCGACAGCGTCATCATTCTCGGATTCCTGGTGCTCGGTACGTTCGTCTACCGCACGCGGAACGTGCGCATCGCGAGCTATGCAATTTCCGTGCTTTGTGTCGGCGGCGTGCTGACGAGTGTCTACGTAGACGGACCGCAACAGATCTTGTGGGCTTTCCCTGCCATAGTAGCCGTCTTCTATCTGCTGCGGCCGAACGAAGCCGTGGCGTTCGCCCTCGTGCTCATGTTTGCCCTGATTCCGGCGTTACTGCCGTCCGAAGATTCTTTTCGAACCACGAGCTCATTGATCACGCTCGTCGTTACCAGCGCTTTCGCCTACGCGTTTTCGCTGATCACGCTACGCCAGCGGATCAAGCTCTTGCAAATGGCGACCAAGGACCCGTTGACCGGCGCCGGGAATCGCCGCGCGCTCGAGAACAAGCTGCGCAATGCGGTAAACGTATTCCAGCGAACCAACGTGAGCGTTTCGATGCTGCTCATAGACCTCGACCATTTCAAGAAGGTAAACGATCGTCACGGCCATGCCGCGGGCGACGAGATTCTGCGTAGCATCACCGAGATCATCAATCTTCGAATTCGCGTCACGGACAGCCTTTATCGCATCGGCGGCGAGGAATTCGTCGTCATACTCGATGGACAGGACCTGCACCGCGCCGCGCACCTCGCCGAGCAGCTGCGCACGCTGGTCGAGGCAAACGAGCTCGTGCCGGACCACTCCGTGACCATTTCGGTCGGCGTCGCCGAACTCAAGCACGGCGAATCGGGCTTCGACTGGCTGCACCGTGCCGACGAGGCGCTGTATCGCGCCAAACGATCGGGCCGCAACGCGATGAATATCGCGGACTAGTCAGGGGCTTCCGACAACGCCTCGAACCGGACCGACTCAAATTCGTCGCCGGGGTTCCATGTCGGCATCTTGTCGGCGTTTGCGATCGCCAACCCTGTCCAGAAACCGAGCTCGGCGTCCTCGACGGCACCGTCGAAATTCCAGCTGTCGTCGTACTCGTCGCCCGGCTGGTGATAATTGACCTCGGTGTAGTGGTCGATCTGTTGCTTTCCCCATCCCTCAGGGCGGTCAACGAAATCGGTGCCCGGGTCGAGATAGACAGCAGGAACGCCGATTTTTGCGAAGCTGAACTGGTCGGAGCGGTAGAAATACCCCCGATCGGCGAACTGGTCAGGCAGCACTTCCCGGCCCTGCTCTGCCGCGATCATCGTCACGAGCTCATCGATCGACGATTTGCCCAGCCCGATAAAGGTCACGTCGTGGGTGTGACCCCAGACGTTGCCGCCGTCGTAATTGATGTTTGCCGCAATCTTGCCGGCCGGAAACGTTGGATTGGCCGCATACCATTTGGAGCCAAGCAGGCCCTGCTCCTCTGCGCCGACCAGCGCGATGAGTATCGAGCGTCTCGGTGGGTCCTCGTGTTTCTTGAGCGCCCCGGCTATCGCCATGACAATGGCGACGCCCGAGGCGTTGTCGTAGGCGCCGTTGTAAATCGCATCGCCGGCTTCATTCGGTGTGCCGATGCCGAGGTGGTCGTGATGTGCGGTGTAAATCACCACTTCGTCAGCGAGTTCCGGATCGCTGCCGGGTATCAGCCCGAGTACGTTGGCCGACGATACCCGGTTGATTGCAACGTCCATACCGATAGAGGTGCGAATGCCCAGGGGGACGGGTTCGAAGTCGCGGTTGTAGGCGCGCTCGCGCAGCGCTTCCAGGTCGTATCCGCTAAAGGTGATGAGCTTGCGTGCGGCATCCTCGGTCAGCCATCCGAGCACGTCGGCGCGCGCCTCGTCCCCCGCAGGCAGTTCGAATTGCTCTCCTGTCCAGGACGTTTGAACGACCTGGAACGGGTAACCGGCCGACGGGGTCGTGTGTATGATCAATGCACCTGCCGCGCCGTTGCGCGCCGCCGTCAGGTACTTGTAATCCCAGCGCCCGTACCAGAGCCGACGTTCGCCCGCGAACAGGTCCGGATCCCAGTCGGGATCGTTGTTCATGATGACGGCGATCTTGCCGCTCATATCGACGCCGGCATAGTCGTCCCAGTCGTACTCGGGTGCCTGGATGCCGTAGCCGACGAACACGAGCTCGGCATCGCGAACGTCGGCACGCTCCTTTTGCACGCCGCTGCCGACGATGAATTCGTCCCACTGTCGCAGTGTGATGGATTCGCTCGCGTCGGAAAAAGTCAGCTCGGGCGGCTGCTCTGCATTGAGGCCGACGAGGTCGAAGTGCTGCTCCCAGCCGCCATCAGCCGCACCGGGTTCTAGACCGAGCGCCTGAAGCCGTTCCACGAGATACGCGCGCGCGGCCTCATCTCCGCGGCTCCCGGGGCCCCGGCCCTCGTACCGGTCGTGCGAGATCTCGCGCACGATCTCGCGCATGTACTCGCCGCTGATGTCGATGCCGGTAGTCGGCTCCTCGACATCGGTCGTCGCGCCGGCACCGTCATCGCGCTTGCTGCAGGCGCTCGCGCAACAAAACACTGCGACGGCAGCGCACGCCGCAAGCATCGTCCGTATCTGCATCAACGGGATTCCTGAAACAGCTCGTCGAGGAAATTCCTCATTGCGGTCCACGAACGACGATCTGCCGTCGCATCGTAGACCGTGCCCATTTCGTGATCATTCGCCTCCGGATTGGTGAACGCGTGCATCGTGTTGCCATAGCCATGCAGCTGCCAGTCGGCGCCCATAGCGGTCAGCTCTCCGGCCAGCGCGACGGCCTGGTCCGGCGTGGCCATCGGGTCATCCCAGCCGTGCAGCGCCAGCACCCGCGCCTTGATCGTGTTGCCGGCCGTGTTCCCGGGCGCGCCGAACAGCCCGTGAAAACTGACCACGCCAGCAAGATCCTCGCCCGTGCGCGCAATGTCCATGACGCACAGTCCGCCGAAACAGAAGCCGATTGCTGCGACTCGCGCGGCATCGACTTCCGGCTGCTCTCGGAGAGTATTCAACGACACGAGCAGGCGTTGCTGTAGCATCGCACGATCGTCAAGGAATGGCTGCATCAGCGTACTGTTTTCTTCCGGCGTGCTACCGCGTACGCCTTTGCCGTACAAGTCGAGCGCCATGCCCGTGTAGCCGAGCTCGGCAAGCTTTCGTGCCTTGCCATCCTCGAAATCGCCGCGCCCGCCCCAGGCATGCGATACGAGCACGCCGGGGCGCTCGCCGGTAACGGCGTCGTCCCAGGCTACGAGCCCTTCGAGGACAGTATCGCCGTCAGAATAATCGATAGTGCGTGTCTTTACAGTCACGTGAAACTCCGGTCAGTTCGGGGAAGGTGCTAGTGCCGCCGCGCGACAAAGATTTCGTACCGGCCTTTCGGGCCGATGTACCAAGATGCGATCGTGCTGGTTATGCTGACAATGATCGCGCCGAACACGGCGGACCAGAATCCGGCCACGACGAAGTTGTCGAGTATCGCGGCGACCAGGCCGAACATCGCGGCATTGAGAACGAAAATAAACAGTCCGAGGGTAACGATCGTCAGCGGAAGCGTCAGCAGGAATGCAATCGGTCGGACGATCGCATTGACGAGGCCGAGCAGTATGGCGGCAAGAATGAAACTGCCAGTTCCCTGGATCGAGACACCGGGAATGAGTTCCGATGCCAGGAACAAACCGAGCATCGTGATCAATGTGCGTAATACGATTCCCTGCATCCGCCCATTATAAGCGGATTGTCTCCGGCCGCGCCTGCGGTTTGACCATCAGCATCTGGACATCTCCAATCGCGTGCTCCCGGAACGCTCCCTCGCAGTAGTTGAGGTAAAACCGCCACATGCGCTGGAACGTCTCCGAATATCCGAGGCGGCCGACCTCGTCGATTTGCGCCATAAAACGATCGTGCCATCGCTTGAGCGTCTTCGCGTAGTGCGGGCCGATATCCTCGATGTGAAAAACGCGCATATCCGAGACGCGCGTAAGCGTCGCAGTCATTGCGGTCACAGACGTCAGGCAGCCGCCCGGGAAGATGTAGCGCTTGATGAAGTCCACGCCCTTCTTGTAGCTCTCGTATCTACGGTCGTCGATCGTAATCGCCTGCAGGAGCATTTGGCCGTCGGGCTTGAGCAGTTCCGCGCATTTGCGGAAGTAGGTATCGTGAAACTCGTAACCGACGGCCTCGATCATTTCGATGGAGACGAGTTTGTCGTACTCGCCCTGGAGGTCGCGGTAGTCGTCGAATAGCAGCGTGATTCGATCCTGCAGCCCTTCGCGCCTGATCCGTTCTTCCGCGTAATCGTGTTGCTGCCTAGAGATCGTGGTCGTCGTGACATGACACCCATAGTTGCGCGCCGCGTGAATCGCGAAACCGCCCCATCCCGTACCGATCTCTAGGCAGCAACACGATTACGCGGAAGAACGGATCAGGCGCGAAGGGCTGCAGGATCGAATCACGCT
>JAAUYH010037010.1_pt1 | contig 25186 bp, 19 predicted proteins | sample 7278061 | NCBI WGS metagenome assembly JAAUYH01 (sample SAMN14350203, study PRJNA611818) | marine sediment metagenome | isolation source: surface marine sediment (0.6m) | place: French Polynesia: Moorea | collected 2018-08 | reverse complement strand
ATATAACTTTCTCTTTTCCGTCGCACAAGAGCGTATTTCTGAAATATCAGATGAATGCATTGATCACTTTAGAGTATTTTCATCCACAACCGAGAGGGAGGAACTTGACATGCGGTAATCTGTCTGTTTATTCTTTTCTAATTACCATTTATATCATTTTGGTCCTCTGAAATCGTGGAAGCGCATTCTCACGATCTTTCGCAATACGTGATATTACTCTAAGCAAGCTTAAGCTTCGATACCTTCGCTTGACCTGCCCTTGCAACATTCAAATTATAATCTCATGTTCCATCTTTCGATTTTCACTATCATCATGATTTAGAATGTCAATACTGAACTTTTCTCGAAAATAACTGGTAGCGTAACCTTTCACAAGTTATATTGATGTATCATATTTTGAACTTATCCGTCACAGATAATAATCAATTTAGCTTAATGGTGCACTTGAAATCAATCTTTCCTACAGTTTCTTAGCATCACAGAAACGTGCCGTTGGACTACCGTTTTGGACAAAATATCCCATGTATGCTTGAAGCCATGTCTCTTGATATTTCTTAACGATGCTTACATTTACTTCTCTTGCGTGAAAGCTTGAATTGATTCGAAATCGTTATGGATCCAGTTCAAATTTAGCCGACGCACGTGCAGTAATCGTAACAGGTTTTTAAGACCAAGAGGCAATGCTACTACTGTCAGGTGATTTCCAAAAATTAAAGAATCCCAATTTAGAGCCCAGAATGCGCTTGCAAGATCATTGATCGAACCAGACCCGTGGAATGGACCATCCTCCAGATCGGACGATTCATTTTCGCAGATAATGGAAGCAATATTCTTGCCTATCGCATCGACCACATCAATCGTTTTTGGTATGAGATGGTAAAGGATGTTGGTCCACCTAATAAATCGTTCTGCATTAACAGGAGACAAATATGGACCGCGTGCGTTGATGCCGTACTTTTTGTCCAAATTAAAGGATTCCCAAAGCCATTATTACTTACAATTCACTAATGAGAAAAACAGAGGTTAAAGATAACTGAAGTACTAAGAGAAGAAGATAAAAACGTTCCCATGGGAAACCATGACAGTGACTGCGTACTCTTAAATCCTTATTGCAGCAATATATAATTCGCGTTTACAGCGCGTTCGCAGCGTAGTAGGTTAATAGAATAGTAATTAATGCCGTGGGCCGAAATGATTGCCGAGAGAGATTTGGAAAGGATGACGGTGTCAGGTAATAAGTTTGGCTCGCATGAAAAATGCTGATACGGTTACAATTAATCCATTATGGAGAAGTCAGTGTGTTTACAGAAGTGGAATAAAGAAACGCTACCGGTTGTCTCACATTGTGAAAAGTACTGCAAGTGAAACGAAGTGTAATAGAATACTATGCAAGAAATCTTCGTCATGACACTGAGGTAATTTATTGAAGACATCCTTAATGACAACTGGTCCCTGAGCACTGGTCGATACGCTGGAAAAGAGCACGAATCTGTATATTGATCTGACTACGAACGTTCTTTGTCAGAAATTGTGTCCGTGAATCGGTCGCGTTCAAGTTGAGGGAAATAATTTTGAAGTTCCACCTCACACTTCTTTTGACAGCACATTCCGCACGACGCTTCTCTATGAGTTTGTCAACACTCCGAACCGCTTACAGCTTTTCTTTTCACGATTCCGGTATCTTCTTCGTCCATTTCGCTCATAATTCACGCCACATCGTCCTAGAAGTTTGCTAAATACTGCGCATGTATCTTGCTGTCTTGATCACGGATAGTAACAGTAGAATTTGCTGTACATGTAGGATTTTGTTCCGTATTTAACGTCAGAGGATGCTTGTGCACCTCATTCTTTCATAATCAAACACATCACATACCAAACCATACCTGATTTTTGGAATATGATCTCTTGCCGCAGGATCGTGATTCATCGAAGCGATGATGGTATTCAATTGGCTATCCTTTTTCATGTTGTTCCGAAGCAACGAATCAATCCGCTTCTTATCAGTTCTAGATCCCCAGTGTTCTGTGACAGTATTGTTTGCAGTATCCGAAAGTTATAGTCCAGTCAGTATCACAGCGGAACGAATGTACCAACGCACCAAATTAACTTATCCTACTGAACTGAAAACCCCCTAGCCGTTGCTACCAGTAATCACTGGAACAATCGCGTTTCGTAGGGGTTATTGTAACTTGCCGCCATCTGATGTTCGGGGTTTGATTTTATCGAACCCTGAATAAATAATTCTCAGGAAAAAATATGTCCAGTTCATCCCCAGATCATTGTAAGCCAGTACAGTAAGCTATTCCAGTCAGATCTAGTCTTAGTTTATATAACCTTAAGCTGCGGCTAACTTAGAAGTCACCTTTCGTATAAGCTTAAGTCCTACTCTGTACTGTAATTCTTCAATCTTTCTAGAAACATCCTCAATACCTATTTTTGTTGATCAATAGTCAGAAATAAAGAACAAGATATATTTTCACTTTTGTTCGAAATCTGCATTAAATGATCACGATGTTTTTTGCTTTTCTTTTTTAAATTATTTGCGCGTAGATCAATGATCATCTAGTGCGCCTGGAACGGTTCGCGCGCAGTCCTGCATACCAAACTTTTAGAAGAGTAGTACTAGCTGTCCCAGGCGCACTGCGAGGCTCAACTTCTGCCAGTTTAGTGCCCACACTACGTATTGCTATATGACTCTTGATCATCGCATTTATTAAGGTGACTGAAGCCACCCGCTTGGCGACCTCCAGAGATTTTTCAGGACAATCTAGGAGTACTGAACAGTATGGCGCAAAGATTTTCTTGATAAATTTTTCGATGGAAGGCTCCATCACATCAGTGGCGGCGTTATACGCATCACTCAAATTCTTGGCATACAAGATGTCGGACATCTGCGAGGTGAGCTAGGTGTGTGTAGAGATAGATGAGGTTGGCATCGAGAGACATTATTCAAACTTCTCCATCAGACGCACTGCAGAAATCTTAAACGGGCTTTCTTTAGTACAGAAATTGCATGGAGATTATTCCGGAAAAGCTGGCTGTGAAAGGGCCGTGTTGGTCGTGTTTTTGCACTAATATATGGCTTTGAAAGAACAACTAAAAAGGCACTATGTCAAGATACGCTGTTCAATTGCGTCGATTGTCAAGAGAGCATAACATAAATCCGCTGGCGACAGGATGGAGGATAATTAAAGGTAATCTTCGCTGCCATTTGTCTTGCATCAGAAAAAGGATTACCATCCATACTAGTAACAGAAGTAATAATCATGTAATGATTCGGACGTTGCCCGATTCTGTTATTCTTGTTTCCACAATTCCGAAAACAGTCCTTGCTTCTGGATTACTCTATATTTTTAAATGAGTCACTTAGTTTGAAAGCTCTTTTCCTTTTATCAAAACAATTGAAATTGATTGTTTCATTGATTATAGCTTTTTTAGTTAGAAAAATTCGGCTTTGCCTTCTTTTCTCTACTTCTTATAAGGCAGTGTTACTAGAATATGAACCTCCACGCGACTTGTAGTTGACTTTCAAAGCAATTCAATAGACTCATAGTCAAAATGAATTGTTATCATAAAATTTCGTGGCCTTCATGCTTTTTCAAGCTGATGTCCTTAAATGGAGTATTGAATTTCCATCATAATTAATATCAGTTAATTTATGAAGAAACATTTTTCATTCATTTTCTAAATCGAGAAATGTTTTTTGGATAAAGTTATGATTCAAAGCATAAAACATGTTGAATAAAATGTGGATTCGGTTGGGAAGTGATTGTGGTTCTTTATTTCAGTTAAATTTTCTCCTATTATTTAATACAAAAAATAAAATGGTGAACATGAATTAGCATTAGAACCACAAATTATTCCACTGTTGGTTTGAACCAAATTTTACTACTCTCATTATATTTCTTCATTAAGTAATCTCGATTATCGTTAGCGTCATTAAATTTATATTTTACAAGCGTTCATGCTAATGAATATAAGATATACCTTAATGGACTTCGTGTAATTTCAGATTTCACGTGGCCTGCTCAATTGTACAAAATTTTTCTCCGATAGTAATTTTCCCACACAATTATATGCATTTATAGCATTTGTTTCTAAACTCAAGACCTGTTTTGAATTCATTTTTCAAAAACCAACTTTGCATAGTCCATGTAGAAGATTTCGAAGAAACGTTGAGTACAGTACTGAACTTCGCTCTACAATTTTCAATAAAATTCAAGTGTTAGAGAAATCAAAGCATCTGTTGTGGTCCTGCTTCTGAATTACGAACGTTTAGTCCTAACACAATTTGAGCACATGGAAACACTAGTGCGATCAATTTTGCGTTTCCTAGACAAATTGCCGGACGTACTGACAACTTGCTGAACTAGTACTGTATCTGGTACTGTATTTACAGTTGAACGTGGCTCACTCTTGATTTTTTGACATATCGTGAATTGCCTCACATTTTCAATCTGATCCAGAGTGAATACTCTGAAAGTCAGATTAGTATTTGGTACAAAGTGTTAGTCCTGCGGTCCGATACATTTTCCAAGTGTGACGACTCTGCAGTGTAGGTGTAGCCGCGTAATGCGAACGCAACTTCGGAGGGATTTTAATGCTTTGTTGCGTTGATATGGATAGGTTGAATTTCGTTCAATTCATTTTTTAATTACAGATAATCCCTTGCATCAAATGATATATTTTGGTTAAAATAAAGGCTGATCGATAAATTAGATTCATATCATTTGGGATTACTGTTTTTGCTTCATTTTCTTGGGAATATCAAAGTTGATTAGGAGCAATGCTGGATTTGGGTCCGCGTACGGTTGTTTTGATCCATCCACTCGATGAAAACTTGGATTATAAATGTTATCCGCCAGGTGGCATTATCCGTCGAAAGGTGGCTCCGTAGAATTTGGACGCTCAATACCGAGTGGAATTGACTGAGAACCACGGTCTACCCATTTACTCCCACTTAAATTCTTCCCGACCCTGCGGTATTGCAAGAATGTGAGAGCTGCCACAATCACGAAGGTGCGGAATTTGGGGGTGTGGGAATATTTGATTGTGGCACTCCCAAATTTAGGCACCCCTTCTGAATGTTCTAGACAGCTATGATAAATTAGGAAACGAAGGTATTTGTGGGGTGAGAGAGAAGATTAAAATAGTGAGAACGAGGTCATACGAGTAAGGCTCGAACACAAAATGATTGGGTGAAAATGATGGGACAGTAAGAATGCGATACGGATGAACGAAATCGGCATATAACTGAAACCTACGGTTAAGATCTACAGTGCGGACCAGTGGCTAGTACTGTAGGAGAAACGTATCTCGTTGGGGCAGCTCACTGCAAACCAACGCACGAAACCCTAGCCCCAGCACGGTTCTGGTTGATGATCGAGGCCACATAATTGCTAACATCATCACTACCGCATATATCTCCGGGGGTTGGCACTGGTGTCGAAGCTGTGCGAAGCGATTTACTGTACAAGAAACTTTCTGAACTTATTCCCGTGCGCAAGCAATCGATCCGCCTCGTCCTCTCGCCCCGTGCGCTGGTAGATGCCCGCAAGCACAAACAGTGGTACGAATGATTGTATGTCGCCCGACTTGCCCAAACTTTCGTTCAGTAGGATTTCGGCTTCCTTCAGATGTCCCAGTCTGTCCGCCACTATCCCCAGTAACGCCAACACCTCCGCAGTAGTGTGTGGGGACACGTCGATGCAATTTCTCAGCACGTCGCGAAGGTGTTCCTGTGCGCCTATGATGTCCCCCACGCGTGCAGCCTCGTCTGCGGCGGCCATGTAGATCTTGGCACGCTCGTTGGGGTCCACAAGTTGACCAACGTGAATGGCAGGTGCGGTTTGTACCTTCCTAGGTCTCTCCGCTATGGATAATCGACTCAGTGATTTTCGTAGTGTGGCACGCAGCCGTTCCGCGGGTGCACGAGAATGTGTGTTACGACTGGATTTCGAACGCTTCGCGGCGGTGACCAGCCGAATACTCAGTGATCGTCGACTTAGGCGTGGCATTTGATTCTCGTCATCCGATGTGGTGGTGCGTCGCATTGCGTTGCGTTGCGGTGAGTGATTGCGAACAGCGGCGGCAGCAGTTATGTTGGTTGTATCCGTTACGTTTCCCGTGGTGGTAGCGCGTGTGGGCGCGTGCGTATCTCGCGTCGCCATCGTGATTGTGTATATAGCAGTTGTTGGGTGACGGTCGGCTGGTTTGGTTGCGGAGTGGTTTGTTGGTTTTCGGTGGGTGTTCTGCTACGACGACTGGTGCTGCTCGTTTGCAGAATACAAACAGATCTGAGCCAACACGATTGATCCGTACGTAGAAGTACGGTATGACAGCGGGGGAAGGTGGATTCATAGTTGACCGTTCGCCAATGGGCAGCTGTGCATAGCCTACATCTGCGATGGCGTTCCATGTTTCGTCGCGTACTTGCATTCACCAACACAAGGCCGATTGTGCTGTATACAGCTTTGAAAACTCGTTTTGCTCGATCTGCCATCCTGCTGTTTTCGATTTTGCATGACAATTTGCTCTGAATGCGTCAAACAGCGCAATGCGAAAGTGAATGTGTGAGGGTTCCTGCGTTTTGAAATACATGCACCTAGGGCATTTTCATCGAGAAGTGCTTGATGGATAACCAGACGACAGTATCGTACAGTAGAGTGCTGTGCGATCCTGTATTTTGGGATATCACGTGCAAGAGATTTATATCTGTGGCCATGTTTCGAATTGCCTACACTATCGTATTCTTTAGTTACAGTACAGTACATAAAACCTAATATCCAAATTTCAATATAATATGGAGTGTACCGTAACATTGAATTTTGAATGTTTTTTCAATGTCCGTTGATTTGTCTATTTCTAACAGATACTATATCTAATTTCTTCTCCTCTTTCTTACCTGTTGGCTCTGTAATTATTTTAACTCAAATGGGATGACAATCGACAATGGGGTCTCATCAAAACTAGCAACGAATGAAACTGTTAATGTGAACTGTTTCCGTCGCCAAGTTCTGTTGCACGATGCGGTAGATCTCTACAATATTCGAAATTGTGCTCCTGTGAGCTAAGGCGTAGGAAACTTCTGCTCTTCCTGTAGATTTACTGTCAATACTGCAGAAGGAAACAGATTCACTGTAGTATGGTAAATTGCAATACAGTATTTGAATCTATTCCGTTCCCCGTGTTGTTGCGTACCTACTGTAACTTTCTGTAAGTATATGTACAGTATTATGAACAATGAATACTGTATGAGTTCAGTCTACCGAATTACGATCACTGCTTCATTATACAACAGCCCATAGATTGTCTCGCGATTTACAGCGCCGACTGTAAAAGCATCTTCGACAGTTATTGGTACAGTACAGGACTGGTACAGTACAGAGTAGAGTAACACTCACTAAGTGATCAATCAATGATTAGCTCGATCTTCATACGAAACTAATGCGTTTAATACTGTACAACAGAATGGAAAAACACAGCTCATACTAGCGAGTCCTCAATGGTCGTCTGATTACTGTTGACGACTGAGTACAGCAAACAAGATCCTCATGTCACTATAATTTTTTATATGTTCACATCTTATTCGCCAGCAGTCTTATGTTTCTACTCCAACATATCTGCCTTGTCTAAAGGATTGCATAAAACATGGCCTTACCACGCCTTAGAATGAGCGACCCATTTATCTCCATTTTGAATGAATCAGTGCACAATACTCCTATTTTACAGCAGTGTCTGTCCCACTGTCGCAACTACGCGCGGCACTCTCGACACTGCTCGCCATGCGGTTCTTCGTAATACCGCTGCTGCTTTCAATTTGCTTTGTAGCAGCTCAGGTCAATTTCGATGACCTCACTGGTGAGTACACGCTGGTGCATGCCGGAATTTCTTTCTGCGGTGAGCGACTAAGCCTGAAAGTAGTCGGAAACGAGTTGAACTCGTTGGTTTTCGATAATTCTACCGAGCCATGCACAATTCAGTCACCCGTACTCACAAGGGGTCAGCTCAAGGAAAATCACCCCAACAGAGATCAGCTTGGCACTGGTGTTTGGACGACGACGCCGCTAGAGTGTGGCGGCTCGGGGGAAACTATTATGGACGTGTACAAACCACTGGAAACGTTCTCGTACAAAATCGAGTCACTCAAAGCCGTCCTACATAAAGCAGGCACAAAATACGTTCATTTGGTGCGCAAGGCTCCTCGTGCATGGTGTGTCTACCATGAGTCAGGAGCGGGGTCATTTTCTTCGCGCACGCCTCCACCGGAACCTGGTTCTCAGGAGAGATTAACTTCTCCAGCTGCTCCTGCATCACCTAGAGGTTCAGAGACCGTTCAAACTTCAAGCAATTCTACTACGAACACTACTACTGAAACTGGTGATAGTACGAGTACTCCTCCCTCGCGTGACTCGGATTCCGGCATTGCACCGCGCTCGCCAGATGTCGGCACGAACACTTCTTCACCCTCACCTACCAACGGTACCCATGCTTTTCCATCTTCCTCTACACCTCAGAATGATACCAATCCTACTGTATCTTCGCCAGATTCGAGCACAAACACTACATCACCTCTTCCTATAAATGATACGAACAACAGTACGTCATCAGATTCAAACACAAACAATGTTTCATCACCACCGACAAACGGCACCAACAATAGTGGATCCTCATCGAATTCTAGCGCAAACACTGAATCACCTCCACGGAAAACTAGAACCAATACTAGTGGATCTTCGCCAAATTCGAGCCCAAACACCAATTCACCTCCACCTAAAAATAATACCAATATTGGCGCAGGTTCACCAAATTCAAGTACAGACTCTGATTATCCTCGACCTAAACCAAATGCCAATACTGGTGGATCTTCATCGAATCCGAGCGGAAAGCCAACTGCTACTGAAGACACTAATTTGATTGGTAAAAAACCAGATGACCGAGCCAAAAACGAGACAAAAAACGCGTCACTAAACGAGACTGCGGCCACCCCTAAGCCTGTACAGAAACCAGCGCCTTCCGTAGAAGTCCTGTGGCTGTGGCTAGGACCAGTTATTGGTGCGCTATCTACGATAATCGGAGCATTTATCACAGTCTGGTGTGTACAATCGAGGAATGCCTCAAAGAACGATTCGAATGTACAAGTCCATCTGTTCACCTCCGATTACAACAGAACTGGGAACGAAGGTATGAGTCTTGAAACGCTGAACACGGAGAAGACCAATCCTATCCATAGAATTTACTAATGAGACGGCGCTTAATTTACTTGAATGTCGCACCCTGGTAATGGCGGCGAGCCGGAGGAATGGCTCCCATCGATTGGCACCATCACAGTCACGTAATGGAGCAGGAATTCTCGGTGGATGGAGCGACAGAAGTGCCATTCAAACCATTTTCGTAAGGGCATTGAATGGCTGTCGCTGGTGTTTAACCGAAAGCTGGTTCGCCAAATGGTAATTCCGGAATTGGACGAACAATGGGAACAGTATGTACACACTTGAGGTCGCAATTTGCGTTTTGAATGAGCATCACATCACTTCAATAACACTCCCGTTTATATTGATATCGATCAATGTAAGGTATCCATGAGTGCGTATGGACGTAGGAATTGCCATGGAGGAGAATTCCCGGTAGCGCGATACTGTTCATCACGCTTTTCTCGTCTCCTTCGATTGCCGAATCAGCGCCGTCACCATGATGCGGGTGTTCATCGTGCTGGTTGTGCTCGGCACTCTCGTTGCGGGTGATGTGGAATTCAAGGACCTGTCTGGCGACTATGAGCTTGTGCGTGGGGGTCCGTCGTTCTGCTCCGGACGCCTCACTGTGAAGGCGAAGGATAAACGCTTGAACGAAGTCAAGTTCAGCGATGGAAAAGAACCATGTACGATACGGTCTCGTAACCTTGAACGTGGTGAACTTGACAAGAAAAACGAATTCAGGGATCAGTTGGGTATTGGCGTGCGAACCGCCGCCCCTTTAGCCTGTGGTGCTGGCATGTTCGTAACGATGGAACTTTACCGACCTTCCGAAACGTTCGATTTTAAGGTTGGGTCTATGGAGCCCATACGACAGAAGGAAGACGTGAAATACTTGCACTTTGTTCGGGAAGATGCCTCTGAATTGTGCGTCTACCAGCAACAGGGTAACGGTGAGCAAGAGTCGCCTACACCTTCACCTTCACGTTCGCCAGAGGGGGATTCGAGTTCAAACTCTACTCCCAACATTTCCCGGCCAACTCCATCATCATCATCATCGCCATCACTGTCAGCATCACCATTGCGGACACCAACACCGTCTCGGTCAGCATCACCATTGCGGACACTAACACCGTCTCTGTCAGCATCACCATTGCAGACACCAACACCATCAATGTCAATGCCACTGTCACCAACAGCATCATCTTCACCACGAACAAGTATTCCTGCTTCACCCTCATCAGCGCTTGCAGAGTCGAACAGTACCTCAGTATTGTCGCCTGACACCGCCCAAAATGCTACTTCGACAAACGCACAATCAGGAGGTAGTGTCATCGGTTGGGTCGGCCCTCTGCTTGCCGCTTTAGCTGCTATAGCCTTAGTTGTCGTTGGTGTTTATTGTGTTACCTTCAGTGAATAAGTTGAACATTGGAAACATTATTATTTGGGTGCCTCTATTTATGTTTGTTTGTTCCATTTCCTTGTACTTTACCGCGAAACCACGAACTCGAGATGAATTCAGACGGTCTGATCCCACCCTGTCTCAGTGTTCTACAGTACTTTGTCCTGAATTACTCTTCAATCACAAAGTAATTCCAATTATAATTGATCAACTACCATCTGGTTCAACAGGTTCTCATTTTTTTGAATTGGGACAACCTTGCTGGACACTATCAATTTCAATCCCAGCCAGACAGGCCAGAGTTGCAACTTTTCACACCATCCTCTAATGAAGTGTCCCCTCGCAGCCATGCGCTTATTCTGAGGTGTCGCTATCTCCGAGGTAGGCAGAGTAAAGTGCCCTTTCTTTAGGTAATTACCAGATTATTGAAGCTTCGGTGGAATAGCAATCAGAATGAAGAAAAGTGGGTGCATGATGTGCACTTGCGTCAGCAATATCGCTCCTTTTTTTGGAGAGTACAATCTCACCGTCAAAGACATCCGGAATTTAAGATCCAGTATACTCAGCAAATATTCGCAGTCTGCGCTTAGAGCAAGGTGGAACAATAAGTAATTTATTTTTAGGTGCGTTTAATTCGAGGAACCTTTGTATGAAGACAATACGAAGCGGCATATTTGAATGTCAAAGGTAGAATGAACTTCTATCATATTTGTTCAAGTTTTACCCGATACAACTACTATACCTTCGAGGTGAATTCTACCAATTTTAATGTTGCTTGTCAGTGTACTACTTTCGGTTCTACAAGGTTTGTCTGTGTTGGGCGATGTTGGTTTCGATAACCTACCGGGTGAGTACTGTACACTGTTTAACGTGCGGGAATTCGGTTTCGCGACACAACAGTTTCAATCAAAACCGAAGGAAATAAGTTAACGAGAGTATCGTTCAACCGGTCTCAACCATGTAACATACTCGCACCACCGCTAATACAAGGTAAATTACCGACAAGAAAGAACCACAGGAACGAATTTGGTATTGGTATCTGGATGAATAGACCGTTACGTTTCAGAATGGGCCCTTTCTTCTACATTGTGGATCTGTTTCAACTGCTCAAAACATTCGTTCATGAATTTTCAAAGTTCGCTCTTATCGAATTACAAGCGAACGTAACGTACCTATTCTTCATTCGTAACAACACGCCTGGCTCTTCTTTGTGTGTTTATCGTGAAAAAGAAGAAACCTCGTCGCCAAAACCTGTCCCTCAACTAGGTTCACCTGGAGAAAAACCCCTAGCAATGATATTTGGGTATGGCTCGGTCCAGTCATTGGTGAAGTAGCTACTATTCTCGCGGCTTTTATAGGTATTCGTTGTGCTTGGTCGCGAAGAAGTGGTACTGATGAAATGGGAAACGGAGGCCCAGGTGTTCATGTGAATGTCAACGCTTCCCATACCGTTACTGTGGAAAACGGAAAGAAAAATGCTGAAGAAAGTGGCAGTGAACAACTAGAGATCTAATATCTTTTCGTCTGTATCGTTTGCATCATGTTTAAAGATATTCCGTCCGTTCTGCAAACTTGATCGCTTTCTCCTGTTTGCATATCCAAAAAACATGAGTGGCTTGCCAGACGCTTCTTTCTGGGTATTGACGCCTCCGTTTTGGATAAAATCATCAAAAGGCACGTCATGAACCATTAGACCAGCTCAACTATTGTGTTCCTTCCGCAAGCCTGAGAAGTGATAGTTTGTTTCCAACACACGCACACGAAGCACTCTCCGTGCTTTTCATCGATACATAATGACAGCGTCGCGTTGTAAACTCCGATTTTTTGATCATCAATCTACTCATTTTATGTACTGTGACGCGCAGTATTTTCTAAAACTTTAATTTAGGACGAAGATTATGCATGCTATTTGCTAAATCCGGTCAAGTGTTTCTGAGCAGAGGGAGTAGATGTTACAGTATGTACAGTACCGTACAGTACAGCAGCGTAGAGTTGATGAGTTTGTAAATTGTTTTCGGACTGAATCAGTCAATGAAGATCCAGATCTCCATTGGACCAATCACAGCCAATTAGAAACATGACGCTGCTTTAGATCTCGATCAAATCAAGTGTCTGACACTCAGTTGGTCGAGATCGGATTCGCCAATCGGTATCCAAATCGGATGCATTCTCGTCTCGCTTTCGTTTCGACACCACCGCTCTTCCGCAGCGCAACCTCCACTACCTGCTGCATGGCGACAAGCACCACGCGTGAGGCCGCCACTAAGCCGCAGGTCGATCTGGGCACTTTGGCTACGACGTGCGCGAAGTTGGTCGCGAAAGCCGGCCAAAAGATTCGCGACGTCCATGAATCGCGCGCGGCGGGCGCGGAATTTAAGGTTGTGTACAAGGATGCGTCCGATGCGCGGACGGCGCTCACGAAGGCCGATGCGGCCTCGCAAGCTGTAATCGTGCCCGCTTTGCGACATCATTTCCCGGGGGTTGCTGTCATTGGCGAGGAGGAATCTGACGATGAATTCGAGGGCGATGCGGATGACATGACGCTGGAGCCTGATGATTCGCTTCGGCTTGGTTCTGCGGATAGTGACGCGGTTTCGGTTTTCGTTGATCCTGTTGATGGGACGCTTGAATTTGTTCAAGGAAATTTGGCTAATGTCCAAACACTAGCCGGTATTTGTATTCATGGGCGTCCAGTTGCGGGCGCTATTTCCCTACCATTTGCACCTGGTGCGCCGGTAATCACGGTCACACCCACTGGCATTATCGGCCTTGAGAAAGTAACTCATTATGAACATCCTGTGGAGGGTGTTGTGGCGGCGGTATCGAAAAGACCAACGGGGCTTATTGCGGAAGTGTTGGACGTTATTGCGCCTGCGAAAATATTGGAAATTGGCGCTGCGGGAAACAAGATGTTGCGTATCGCCACTGGAGAGGTGGATATCGTTGTGCTGAATCTTGTCACGTCGTTGTGGGATACCGCAGCACCTGAAGCGTTGGTACGTGCGTCGGGTGGTGAAGTCACTGATTTCTTTGGTGTGAGACTTCCACATGGTCCAAAATCGCGACTCAGCAATTGTTTCGGGGTCATTGCGACGTCGAAAAATTTTTCTGCACGAGATGCGAAGAAGCGAACTCATAGAGAGCTGTGCGCGGATATTCGAGCGTCTATGGTGGCTGATGGGTTGTTACAGGCTACTGGGATTCAACCCTTGGGTGTTCCTCAGGCGACTGACATCGCGCGTGACCTAAACGGTGACCCGTTAACATTGCAGTTCTTTCACGATAACATACACCCTTCGGTGAAGAGCTTCTCCGCACCCGAAGCATCTGCTGTGCGTTATCTTATGTCGGATGCCTGTCGTATCAATCTCGATTATGGGGAGGGTGACGGTACCCCCACGAGTATGTTTTTTAAACGCGTAGTTATGGCTGACCTTCCTCATGTACAGTTGAAAATGCGCACCGCGCCCGAGAAAATTGCTCGTGATGTGAAGTCGTATCAAGTCGAAGCGGCTTTTCTTGGTTCTCGCGCGTGCTCCGAATTAGTTGAGCTTGGTGCCCATATTGCGAGACCGTACCATGTCGAAAGTCGACCTGCCCCCGATGGCACACCCCTCATTCAGAGCAAGTTCCTGCTCATCATGCAGGACTTTGCGTCGAAGAAAAATTGGGCGCAGTATGGCCTGTTGAATGCGGATCAAACACGGGCGTGTTTGGATAGTCTCGCCCAAATTCACGCGTACTTTTGGGACTTCGGCAATAATCCTAATGCAGACGAATTGACAAGCGCGGTGTGGGATTGTGGCTCGTACTGGGCGCCAAGCCGACAACCGACCACCTTGTTTGATAAGTTGGATTCGTGTTGGCGGAAACAACTAGCATCATTCTCGGATGCGTTTGCGAAAGCTCGTGTTGAAGATGACTCGACGGAGCGAACGTTCCCACTGGAAGAGCTAGGTGGCGTCCTGGGAAAATATGCGCGTGATATTGCGGACCGCGTACATTCGGTTGGTGTTGATAAGAAGCATCGGCATCGGACTATCGTACATGGCGACCCCAAAGCAGCGAATTTCTTTTTGCGCAAGGTCGCCGATGCCGATACGTGGGATGTTGGAGTAATTGACTTTCAATGGTGTGGATGGGGCCATCCGGCGCTGGATGTGGCGTACTTGATATCGACGTCATCAAGCGCAGATGTGCTTTGTGCGGCAGGTGAATTAGAGATGGAAATGATTCAGTATTATCTCGCCCAGTTGAGGAAGTATTTCGTGCAGTTCTGTAAGGCGAGTGACGAGAAGAACGCGGAATCATTGCTCACTGACGACGAAATGCAGGTGTTTTACAATGAAGCGTTGCTCGATATTGCGAGGCTTGTGATATCCTATCATTGGGACCGTATCAATGCATCGCCAGACGTACTCGAGTCGAGAAAGGACAAACTTGGTTCGAATTCGTACAACAAGAACGTGGATTGTGCTATTTGGCTAGTGCGTAGGACATGGTGTTTACTAAGTCACATGGAGGCCAATGCCTAGGTGTTTGCATGAAGTGGCGCGTTGTACATATCGTTGATTTTTCCGTTCGTTGACGCGAGACGCATTACTTCACTGCGTGCTTCACAGAATTACAAGGTCATTGACCATTGTTTTTACAAATGTTCGACCACGAAACACTATCATGATAACTACTTCAGGGACTAGGGCCGAAAAATGGCGGATTCGTTACACGCACAACTGCGCTCGGATAGTGAACATGTGAACAGCAGAATAAAAGTACAAACGCATCATCTACGATTTTTCGCCCTCTTGCTATCGCCCTCACCAGCCGAGGACGAGAGGGGGCGTTTCAGGTTCTTCACCTGCTTCTTCGCTTTGGTCATACGGTCAGCGAGTTTGCGCATCTGCTTCACCGACTCCTCGCGCTTGGGGTCCGGGTAATAAACGTAATGCACCAGCATGAGCAGACGAGGGTCGATTTGGTCAAGTTGCACCGTGATGGTCTCGGGGTCCTTCTCCTCCCCTTTCTCAATTGCATCGGCGACGGCCTGGTGCAAGATTTTCACCACACGCTCGTTCTCGCTGTAACGCGAATTCTCAATCATGTCGCGCAATTCCGTCAGCTCGCTATCCGTCATATTCTCCATCTTCTCCGTTCGCTTCGCGTCGATTTCGTCCACCTCTGCGCGCAACTTCTTTCGACGCTGTCGGAGCTCCTCGTACTCGCGCTTCGCAGCCGAGAGGTCGTCGGCTTCGCCGTCCAACTTGGATTCTTTCTTAGATGCTTGCAGTTTCTTGTCTCCCGTGTCATCCGAGTCATTTTCTGCGCCTTCTTTCCCGTCCATGTCCTCATCATCCGCAACCTTCAATCGTTCCGCCTTGACCTTCTGCCCCTTTTTCTCCCTTTCTTTCTTCGTTCTTCGAGGGACCGCACTCACCTTTTCCTCTTTTGGTTCAGCCTTGGTTTCACCATCTCTCAACTCTTCTTCTGACCCTGCATCACCGTCCTCCTCTCCATCATCCTCAATATCTTCCTCATGTTCATCGTGACTTGACGACGGGTCCCGCTTGGATCCTGACCCGTTCTTTTTCTCAGTCGGCAAGGGCATGTCTTTCATTTCCTTGTGAATGCCCTTCTCAATTTTCTTCGCGGTTTCAGCGAGCTCCGTTCCTTCGCGATTGTAAGTGATACAATTGTCGATGACACAGTAGACATCTTCGAGATAGAGCCGAAAGTCGAACAGGTTGGTGCGCTTGTTACGATACCCGGCACGCGTCTGCAGCGTTTCCTTGATAGTTCGAAAGTCCATCGGTTTCTTGATTTCATCGAAGTACCCAGGTAGCTGGTCGAGGGTCCACTTCTCCAACACCGGCATGTCGAACGGTTCCGCAATATCCCACCCCAGCATGGTGTTGGTCAGGCGTACGCAGAACGCATGCTGTTCATCAGCTACCTCGGCGTTGGTTATCGGGGGATGTTCGAGATATTTGCGTCTCGGTCTTGGCACCATGTTTCACGCTAGTCAGTTGGGTCGATGATTCGCAGCCGATGGTGTTGAATCTGCTCACTTTCGTATCAAACTTGTTAGCCACGTACATCTACATTATATTTGTCCCAAATATATACAGGCTCCATCTACGAACTATACAGGAAATACAGCGCTGCATGTTTCATCTCTCATCCAATCAGAATACGATTTCACCAGAATCAAAAATTATTTTAGGAAGAATGCAAAGATTTTAGTTACATTCACCTCCCGCCAAATGCATGTGCCATTTCGTCAACGGCTATATCAAAGTTGGGCGTTAACGTAAAAAGCCATGCCTAATTAACTTGATTGAATTCTGGGCAACTAACGATACAGCCCCAATCTTAGTCCAGCCTGTGATGGAGGTTTGCAATCTGCGGCCATGTTGAGTGGCGAAAGGTTCTGTCTCGGTCACTGCTCGACTCGGCTATTTATTGATAATGCTGGCGTACTCACTGGTGTAGTCTCCACTTACTGGCACATTGTGGCACCCAAGAGTTGGCCCGACGCTGTCGAAACTGGCACTTCTATGGGTCAAAACATCGAGCCTGTGCCTTCATTCATTTTGAACAGACACCAGGCAACGTAATCTGACGCACAACATGAGCGACGCCGTTTCAGCATCGAATCATCGAAGTTATTTGTTCACCGGACAATTACCACGAGATTGAGATGTTCAGGGATTCCTCCAGATTTCGTGGATCAATCGTCAGCGCGAACTTTGTAATCAATGAGCAGTTGGAGCACCCACTTTTCTCCTTCCGTTACACGTTCGGCATGGTGCGTCAACGCATGCTTACTTTCGTAGATCAGCGCATCACCTGCACGCAACGAGCAACGCTTGGGACCTAGATTGTCGAATATTGTTGCACCTCCAGAGTCGGCAGGCTTCAAGTAAACGAGTAGAGTCACATCCTTTCCGTCCACGTGCGAAGACACTCCCTCTCCCGGAAAATAGCGCACCGTAGTCGCGTCCCGAATCACTATTGTATCTCGACGTGGTCGATGCCACAGTTCTTCAGCGAAGATATGTCTGCGTTGCGGAAAAAAGTTGTTTAGATACGCGCGCACCGGAGACAGTGCACTTTCTTCCATTGCTACGCCCTGACGATATCCATTGCCTGCGCCTGCGTCAAAGTTGAGGTAGTTGTCGCGTTCTGGTCCCTTGCTCGTACGCTGTGAATCTATCAGCGCTTGGCATTCGGCCGGTGTGAGAAATGAGTGGAGTTGAATCAATGGGGGTGATTCGTTCAAAACTGTTGTCTGCAGTGTGGCCGGTATCCGTACTCCCCAGTCAAGAGTAGCTGGTACTGCGAGTGTGCACCGTGGTGTTGAGCACTGAAAACGCTTTGTTCTAGAAAACTTAGGAAGAGAAGGGATAGACGGTGCAAAAGCAAGCGTCATAGTGTTGATTGTCGCCATATCAAGCTTGGACATGACCGAAACTTGTACAATCCGGACTACTAAGGGGTATTTTGTACGAACTACTGGCGAGAGAACAATCAAGTACGACGTAAAATGAACCGCTTGTCGCGAATGCAGTGGTCAAACGTCGAGTATTGTATTGTTGACCGCACCTTCCCTGAATCTGTGAGCAGATGTTTGGCTGTTATTCATTACACAAACCCTTTGATTGAAAGTATACATATATAATACAGCTGTATTCTCTACTAATTTACAGTAAACCAACATAGAGACTCGTGACCGTCGATTGAGCGATTGGTTCGGTGATACCGTTTGTAAGATTTGTTCACAGTGCTGGATAAGTAATGAAAGCGAAGGCTAACGATTACATCCTATCATTGCTGTACAGAAAATGATTTCCCAAATTGATATTTTGTGCCACCACTCAAGCGTCTTGTCTAAATATTAGGATAATATGACAATTCTATATAAATAAGTCGATACCGTCAAACTTAAAATAGGTCTTGTTTTCACAGTTTCATATGATTTGAAGCAATTGAGTTTCACCAGTACTGTTTTGTGGCAACACAGCCATGATAAGTCTAGTGAATATTCGTTGATTAGACAAGGAATTGGTTAAGAACAATGTAACTGTAAACAAAAATTCGATGATGTTTTCATATACATTAACCCAGGGAATGAAACCACGGCACGTGGGAATTGAGGAATATTTACATCAAAGTCAATTAAACAAATTTTTTTGAAAGGGTGCAGCACTAAACGTCTAAGTACTAACATGGATCTCGGACAAATGAAAATTTTTGTAGAAGGCCGTAAAAAGTGAAATGATAGATTATGAAGAAAATTCTTGTGTGACAAGAATAAATAATGTATCGTCTCTTCTGTGCTGGGTAATCAAATTGGAATTATTTTGAGAAATAAAATATACGTAGTGTTCGGAGAAAACAGGAGAAAACTAAGATGAAAGATTGCGACATTTACCATAAATAGCGCTTAATACAAAAAAAGACATAAGGCTTTTCATACAGTACGGGACCATTATTGAGTGAACTTTTAGTTAGGGTACGAAATGCATTGATGAACCCAATTACCTACAAGAACATGCTCCATATTATAGTGCTGAAAGATTTCAGTCCATGTAAAATTCTACTGAGCTATCAGGTCACAATGTTTAACATTGACAGGCTTCGAAATTCTCATTGATCACTTCCAATCCATGTGTAAATGCTAAATAATTTTTCAAGTTCATGAAGCCCATTTTCTTGAACCTGTTCATCCAAGCACTTTAGGCAGGGACATAATTGTGAGAACTTCTGTTTAGAGTACAATTTCCATTGACCAAATCGGTCGAAAATTAACATTTGTTTAGGGTTTTCTGTAGAAGTGCCCGGATGAACACGTTCAAGAAAATGGGCTTCATGAACTTAAATTTTTCAGCGTTCAGTGATCTGTGAGAATTTTGAAGCCTGTTACAAATGGTCACCTGATAGCTCAGTAAATTGTTATATAGATTGAAATATTTCAGAACTATAATATGGCGCGGGTACTTGTAGGTAATTGGGTTCATCAATGCATTTCGTACCCTAACTAAAAATTCACTCAATAATGGCCCCTACCATACTTGATGCAGCTCCATCTAGTCACCTACAATGCTATCATATCGATACTAAATTAGTGTATTCTTGAGTTTCTTGGAAACGGGAATCAGATTGGACCGTTTCATAATTCAGCAATAAAATGAGAACCGATAAAAAAACAAAATCGTAATAAATTTGAAGCGAACGGAGCCTTTGAAGTGCAGCAAAATAATGTCTATGTTAGGGAACCGTTTATAACCGCTGATATTTTTTGATCGTAGGACAGGAACCGGATCCTTTCGATACATTATTTGATTATTAGCTCTTTCTGCAGACTGATCCAGGATCGAGAGCTCATTTGTCAGATTGTAGTCCCTGAGATGCGCGCAGAACATTCCGAACAGTCAGTTCTCTAAATAGAATACATGTGAAGGGAAAGAAAGGGAGAGTTTTAACCGTTTTATCAACAAGAAGAGGTCGAACTTCATGCGGTTACCTACTCACACATGAATGATAATCACAAAACGGCACTTAAACAGTGCAAACACATGCGCTACCGCGACGATGCACCAAATTTGCTTTTTATTCCAACACGATGTGGCGATGCCACACTGTAAAGCAGCCTGACTCCTTTCCCATACTCTTAGAACAATGTATTCATCAAATACGCCGCAGTGTATCTTCGCCCTCTTTTCACCCCGATTTCCTGTGATATCAGCGTTGCAAAACGCAAAAAGCTGGTAGCTTTTACAATGCTGTGACTGTACTCGCTGAGCTGTGCTTTATGACTATCATCTGTACTAAAGCATTTTAGTCTACGAATTTTGTAATTGTCACTTTGTTTGAGAACCCTATTGTTTCTGATCACTTGATAAAAGAAGCGATACATATTATTGTTGGACAAGAAAAGGTGTACAAGATTCCACTCACCACCGAGCACGAACTGAAAAAATCGTTATTTGGAGAAAAAATATTGAAAATAGCGTCAACGTAGTTCCAATATTTCCAGTTCCTTTTACGAAAATTAATACGAAAATTGGTTTGGCGCAAAAAATGACTTTCTAGGAACAGCATGAGCACATAAATAATCTTTGATACCATTAAGTTGACTGTGGATCGAAGTTATTCAGAAAATGTACTGTATTACCATCATTTTTTCTAAAGCTTGTCTTGACAAATGTGAATGGTGATCTGTGATGATGAGCTTATGAGCTGAGAAAATCCATTCGCTGGCAGAGGGTGATGGCGCTTTCTATTGTTCCGGAACTTTATTTCGGAAAATATCTTTATGAATTTTTCACCGTCTTCATTGATTTGAATTAGGTCCATTTCATTGTATATTAAGGCTTCCTAAACTTCAGTTCTATGGGTCGGTTCTACCTATGCCACAATACCCAATTCTGTTTTGCTTTGTGCTACGAATCGTACCGGCAAATTAATTCTTGAACCATTGCCTATGCGTGCATTACCTGTCAACCCTTGCTGTGAATCAATATCAATGGGTTCATCGCCGAACACCGCAACGGAATACGCTGCAGTAGATGCTTGCCCGGTGCTATTTTTTAGTGATCTTTTCTGCATTAACACGCATGTTCGGTCGTGTGGAAATATGTAGCACAAACTCGATCTCGAGGAATAGAGGATTGAGGTAGCAAGTATTGCCAATTATGCGTGAAGTTTTAGATTTATTTGCAAACTAGGCGACAGTTTTAGCATAAATTTTCTAATATGTACACCAAGCAGGATTATGTTCAACTCGTTATTTCTCCGAAAATCAATTTTTCGCATCGCTTCGTTCTGCATTGGTAGCGCAAAATGCGTAGCTGACCTAGACGTCACCTTAAAACGGTTTAGACGTTCCGTAAAGCCTTAAATGCGAGAATTTCCACAATGTTACCGTCCGAATAGGTTTTCTTCTTCCTGCACTGAAATTCAGTGGATAGTGGTCGACGACTTCGGAACTAAAATACAATTTTCACCCAGGATGACTCGGGTCGCGATGCATGCTTCGACTTCTTGAATAAGGCTGTTCCCTTCAGGAAGGTACTGATTCCACCTAAATACGTTTGCATCTTCTACAATTTATTCCAATCCATGAAAGCAGCTAACTCAATTCGAAGCACGCTAGCAATATGAAAATTTGTCATTGAATGTTTTCACCTCGTTTTTCTGAAATGAGGGCCGAATATCTCAGCCAAGTTTCATTTGAAGTACATAATCAGGGCTTATTGATTCATGAGCTACTCTTGCCATAAAAACTGCAGTATATGTAACTATGGCACACTCCTTGAAAGAAAGGTTTAAAGATGCATGGTGCTTCTGCTGCAGAGATACTCCCAGTTATTACATTATATTTTTAGCATTAGCCACATCAGGTATTTCTGCATGCACCAACGACTTGTTTCGCATTCGAAATATTGGTTCTTCATGCGCTGTCGTTTTGATCACACATGTTATAAACTGTGAACTCGTAGAAGAGTTTCATATTTCCTTTAAGGTTCGCAACACTGATGGATGCACCTCTTCCATTCTCGAACACCTGCCTGACACTTCCAAAAGGAATTAATAGCGCCAATTGAAACAGATATTTTAGCATGTAAACCCGATTCGGGATCCTCCTTTTCGTGGAAACTGACTGCAAGTCCCAATTCAAGTAACGATTTGGCGAATTATTTTATTCCCATTTGCCTTCATGCGATAACAGTGTGCATAAGTCTAAATGAACTGCAAGTGTTGCAAATATTGCTATCTTATCCTTTGCAGCACATGGAAGCATTTGTACAACGCATGAATATGCAGATACTTTGGCTAAATGCAAATTTGTGGGGCGATCCAACTTTGAATTTCTTCCTTGAACGGTCCGAAAGGCAGACACTGACATGTCGGCGGTGGAACTATCATAATCAATGAATCGGCATATCAGCCGCCCTGCTGATCTAGTCGTACAACAGTAAAAGAACAAAGAACTATTCATAATGCTTCGAGCGTAATCGAGCAGTTTCGTTGAATGTTTCGAGATCAAAATCCTCAAATGTGCAGTCCCATTTCTTCAGCTGTGTTTCAAGAAATGTTCCCTGCGTCATATACAGTATACTTTCCAGTAATCCTCTGGGACTGTGCGGAATCAAATTTAACAAACGTGGCAATTCCAATTAGAGAAAGATTTCGTTTTTGGTCGGTAGAGTTCAAATCGAACAGTCACTCAACTGAAATAAATCGGGCCGTCCGATTTGATGTAAATTGCGTGTTAAGACCTTTCATGTTCATTATGATCAAAAATATTTCTGTTCGCTGCTCATTTGTTTCCATTTGCAATTTACTGCTTCATTTTGGTTCGATTCGGAAATGTTCCCAAACCGTTTAGCGCCATCTCTAGTGTCTTCTTAATTTACGTATTCCATCTGCCCTGGAAAGACACGAGATCGCGTTCTTCCTAACGTTCTAATTTTTTATTTGTGATTTATTTATAATGAATTTTAATTTTACAATTAACAAACACCTATGCATCCTAGAAACAAAAGTTTGATCCGTAGTTTTTCTTACTTGCAGCATTAAAAATTCAATGGAAATTAATAGAAAATAAGGACGATTTATAACGTTGTATTCGCCGAATCAATCAGTACACCAGAGGTATTCTTACCTAACTAAACTTCTGCTATCTAAATAAAAAAATTGTGAAGAAGAAATTGAAGTCGGACTCTCGTACTTTTCGTTTGTGAAGAGAAGCTGCTGCAAAATCTTTCTTGGTGAGACCATATTTTTCTAGCTAGATTCTGGATGATGTCTATGTTGATCGTAGAAATATTTGATTCTCCTTGGGTTTGAACGTGGATTGTTCTATACTTTGTAGAACCCCTCGTATCCGTTTTGATTTGTGGACTATTATTTCCGGACGCTTTTAGAGTCATTTTCGAGCACTCTAGATGTTTCTGTAGCTGGATTCAATCAACCAAAAAGGTTTCTAGACCGTGCCCAAACGCTACAATGTATTTCTAACATGCACTTGAACAAAACCAATGATGAAAATTCAATCTCGCATACTAACTGACACCAAAATCTCTCTTTTGACTAAGGAACACCACAAAAGCCTATCACCAGAGTTTCAGATGATAGTCCTCCCAAAGGAGATGATCGAGTAGGAAGGAAGTTAGTTCAGAATTCTTTTCTACATTTATGTCCAAAAAAGAAAATGGTCGTCATAAATATATTTCAAGTACTGAACGACGGTTATTTTCAAATAGTTCCAAAGAAAATGATTGCCTGTTTTGGATAAGAAAATACTTTTGAGTGTACTATATTTAACACATAAATCTCTTAATTTTAAGTTCCAATTGTACATCACCAGAATTGGGTAAATCTAGTTCTAGAAATGTAAGCATAGTGTTCTTGGTTCTAGAAAAAATACTAATTCCGACTGAATTACGTCGTGTCAGTAATATTGACCCAGGTTTTTTTCAATATGCTATTCAAGAACAAGTGCTAGCACAAATTAAACAGAGTGCTGGATCTTGTTAATATATCTGGTGTTAGAAATTTTCATAGCAAACTAATTGAAACCAAAGCACACCATGTATATAATCATTTGGTCTATGTCGAATCGACTAACTGACAATCATTTTTCTGCACTTCAAATTCTCATTCCACTTATACAATTTTCATCGTGAGCCTGTACAAATAGCTAGCACTTCTGTTTACTTGTTGTTTAAGTTTAGTCGACATCAAAGAAAAAGTAGGTTGCCTCTTTCCAAAATTCACAAGTACCTATTCTGCCGTCTGCAATTTCACTCCCTCAATATTCTATTCTCTTGCCCAGCTTCATTTAATGTAAATTTTTTCAGAAAATATAATTTACGTGGACACATCGCTATTTGAGTTTGTTTGATTGAACTAAAATTGGCAATTCAATTGCAAGGGTTGAACAGTTAAACCTAATGGTACTGTTCCAGATGATCTATTAGCATGCGGTGTTTTTCAACCAAAAATCCAACGGCATGATTTAAAGATCATGAATTGGAACTATGGAACTTTCTTCAAATAGTGATAAACTCTAAAAATTTGTTTTGTGCTTATACGGACAATATGATTTCAGGTCAAGATAAGATTAATTCTCAAATAATTTTGACTAATGTTTTATTTATAGAATTTACAATCAGCACTCGATTCTGAAAAATGTGTAAAATTTCTTTGTACCATACAAATCGTAAATGAAATTTCTACTGACTAAACTATAAATTCAGCAATCGAATTTGAAACTAAAGCATTAGCAAATTAATGTAGGAAGTTCATCTGTTCAGAGTAACTAATTAGCGCTAATGTAGGTTTGATTCCTTGAAGTTACTGTCTTACTTACGAGAGCAGGTAATCCAAAAAGTGCAGTTCTACAGAATGCTCCGTAATCAAGAACATAAATATATCTAGTAGAAACGGAATGTAATAGAAGTGATGCAAGGAACATTCACAGAATAAATAAATTGAAATCTTTCAAGAAAATGTAATCATACCATAAGGATGGTTTTCATGTATCAGTTGATGCGCACTGATATTTCAGGATTAAGTTATAACGTAT
>JAAUYH010066373.1_pt1 | contig 25189 bp, 21 predicted proteins | sample 7278061 | NCBI WGS metagenome assembly JAAUYH01 (sample SAMN14350203, study PRJNA611818) | marine sediment metagenome | isolation source: surface marine sediment (0.6m) | place: French Polynesia: Moorea | collected 2018-08 | reverse complement strand
CAGCAGAACTAGGGCAGAACTTTGGCGAACATATTCCACAGTAGGCGACGATGCGGAGGTGGACTGTACTAGAAACGTTCAAATAAGCAGAGATGCGCGCGAGGCATGACGAATGTTTACCCAAACTCGATATGTTGCGTATATATATATATATATATATATCGCGAACTGGTCGGTGCTCGAATGTTCGTGTACACACGACGAAACGGATGATAGAAGGACTGACTGTGAGAACAGTACAGTACAGTACAGTAGTAACAACACGGAGAGTGTGAATAAGTGTGAGCGAACGAGAGAGAGAGACCGCAGAGACAGACATAAGGAGGATACAGTGTGTATGAATGAATGCATGAATGAATGTAGGTGATTAGTACAGCACATAATCCAGGACTGGTTCAATTTATACTATGGTACAGTACCGGTACCGGTGCAGTACAGTATAATACTGTACAATACTCTCTACTGTGCTTGTCTAGTGAGGGCAGTAGACAGAAATATGTGAATGAGATATCGAGCACTATAGTGAAGAGGCGACTAGAAGAGAGAGTGTGTGAGTGAGTGAGAGTGTGTGTGTGCAAGTGACTAGCGTGACGATCAAAACAGCGAATGAAAGGCGATGGTTGTAGCAAGTACAGATGGCGTTGCATTCAGTGGTAGGGCGGGTGTACAGAGCGACGTACGGCGTTGGATCTATGCAGTGCGTGTTAATAGCTCGTAGACAAAAAGTCAGTTGATGAGCGTGACAAACTCGTACTGCGCTGCAAAAAAAGAGTTGTGCTTCTGCAAAGACCAAACTATGAGTATTGCTGTACCGTTTGATTGCCTCGTTCTTCGGCTCGCTATGCTTGAGTGCTCACCGTGAACTTGCTTGATTGCCTTCTTATTTTCCTCGATTACAGTGCGGCAGTGGTCACTCATCAACTCCTTGCTTGAGCCAACGTGGATTTTGTTCGTTTCTGTTTTTCTATTCACTCCCTCATTCTCGCCCTTACCTCCACTTGCTTTAGTGTGTGGGTACTGTACAATCCGTGTGTGTATGTGGGTTGATCCTTCCCTTCTTCCTTCCTTCCTTCTGTATCGTTGTTAACTGTGTTGCGAAACGAAACCAGGTTTAGCCACGTCGTTCTAATTTACCCTGTCACATGGTGTGAGTGAGTGAGTGAGCGAGTGAGCGTGAGTGAACGGTGCAGGAGTGAATAAACAAATGAATGCTGTACGGATCGCACTGTACAAGTACTAGTTTGGAGAAATTTAAACGACACGAAAATACGGTACAGGTCTTTTTCTATACCCTGCGTTTTTATTTTCTGTTCCATTCCTTGCCCAATAATCTCATTTGATTACTTTCTCTTATGCGATGTTACACGATGCGATGCGATGTGTGATGTGCAATATTAGTTGGTAGAGTAGTCTAGTGTTAGACCTGCGGTGGTGGTGAAAAGAGAGTTGATAACGATGGTGGTATTACTAGTTGTTGTACTAGTGCTATATATTGATGAACGAGGTCATGGTAATAATCGTGGATTGTACAGTACAGTCTACAGCACAATAGTGTACTGTACAGTCGAGTGTTGAGTGTAAAAGAGCCGAACAGTACACTCACTAAACGAATAGTGTGATGTTGGCTCAGAGTTGTGCAAATTGAATGAATTTCTCGAGTTTGATTAACAATACAGAAGCACACACCATACCAACCTTGCAACTTGCAACCTGCAACCTTTCTCGCACACGGTAGAGTAGCTACTCGAACATGACAGGTCAATAAAATTGATATGTTTGCATTCATCAACGCAATCAAGCAAGCAAGCAAGCAAGCTACCCCCTCACCAGTGCTTGTGTTTGTTTCAAAGCAAACCACCATTTCACTCCATGCACTCTACGCTCGAACGATCAACGTGGTTATGTGGTGTGGTGGCGCTTCCATTTTTGCTTACCTTCCCGCCTCCACCTCTCTTTTTTTGACACTCGAGTGTGTGTTCATCCTTGCCCCACAACTTACTCTTTTGTGAAACCATCACATCGCAAACGTTCTACTGTACAGTGCAGTGTATTGTACTATACTCGCTATCATTTTTGCTGATGTGGAGACGGACATCTTGTGTGCCTCCGCTCCTCTCTTCCGCTATATTTATTTCCCATCCACCTACCAACGATCGTTTCCTTCTTCTTGGTTTTTTTCTTGATCATTTGATCCCATGTTATTCTTAGTCTCGTTCCATTTTCGAATCAACTTTTATCTCTCTCTCTCTCTCTCTCTCGTTCACACCCATTTACCACATTCGCACACACTCACACCCTCGCCATGTGTAGAGTAGTTATGGAAAGCCACATATTGCTCATTCTACCGATCGTCAAATAGAATATTGGAACAATCGACAACGAGATCTAATGTAAAATGATGTGGCATGTGCACCATGCCCACGACGCTCCACTACAGTGTACACGATCCAGTAATAACAGAGGAAGGGTGGTTGTTCTCGCAGCACCCGCGATTTGAAAGGAATCGTCGACTCACGTGACACATGATACGAGCCATCTCCATTTGTCACGCCTTATCATATAGCTTTTGCGATACTGTACAGTAGTGCAGCTGCGTCTTTGTCCGTCTGTCACAATTGGTTGCATGCATGCATGCATGCATGCATCTGATGCATTCTTGTACCCACGCACTGTTTTCATTCCGTTTCCGTTATCCTCCGTTTCTTTTTCATCCGTTTCCCTTTTCCCGTATCACTACATTTTGTGATGCACCCGTGCTATAATGGCATTGTACTGTACTGTACGGTACAAGTACACGTGTTTCCCCGATTTGCTTTCTGTCTGTCTGCCATCCTCGCAGCAGCAACGATCGGCTCGACTGGATTCGATTGGATTCGAAATTTTGGACGAGGTTTTCACCTCTAAAATGAATCCAAGCCAAACAAGAGTAGTGCATTGTGGGCCTGCTATATTGGACATTACCTTGAGTGGTGTTGTTGATCACTCACAATCTGGAATATTTATCCCATGAAAAGGTGCAGGTCCTGCGCTTATGCTCGTGATTTTCATAGCTCACGTTGAACGAGGAGCAGATGCACTGTACCAAACCCTTCGATATCATGACTTCCGCGCCGCCCCGCAACATATGCATACGATACAGTACTACTGTACTGTACATGGACAGTATTAAAGCACACGCACACACACACTTTGTTTTAGTAAAAGAAATGAGAGCAAGCTGGACGAGCGTAAATGGATACATACGGTGGACAGTTACAGAACGAATGGATGGTTTCTTGATTTTGAAACGGATACAAGTCAAGTGAGAGACGAGAGGAGATGAGAGGAGACGAGACGAGACGCGAAGAAACGAGACGATCACACCATAGTAAGCATGCAAAAAAGTAGGCAAGCAAGCAAGGAAAGAATCGAAAACGAATCAGATCGGTTACAGAAAAATTCGGAAGCCTGATCCAGTCCTCCAGTCCAGTCCAGTCCAGTAATAGTGATGGAACAATTCCAAGACAGAAGAACTAGGGATAGGATAGGGCAGGTGAAACAATCGCCCGGCACAATGCACCGGAGGTTGGGGCTGCAACGAGAGAAGCAGTTGCAGTTGGAGTGCACAAAAGCGTGCAGAACAAGTGGATAGAGGTAACGCAGAAGGAGTGCATGAGGAAGCGTGACAGGTGATGGGTTACTGAACCAACGCACCACCACCGACTCGCACACTGTACGCAAAAAGCGAAACTGTACGCTGAACAGAGAAAGTGGCAATCGCAAAGTCGAGAATTTTTATTTCAGTTGATTTTCGGTGCCCCAACGTCCCGCGAGAGAGTCTCTCGCCCAGTGCCATCAAAACGCCGCAACACTTCTCGCATTCTTATTCCTTCCAAATTATTGCGAGTGCCGCTCGTGTGCATGTACGACGTCGTATGCACACCACTCTCTCCCAACCCCCCCACTGTCCCATCTCTCCGAGCCTATATCTGATTAGAACTATCCCCACCGAGCCGCTTTGACAACGCGCGAGCTGCCTCTTCTTCTATCGCGCTTCCCTGTGTTTGTGTCCTCATCTTGCACTCGCACTCGCACCCAAACTCGACCTTACTCCACCCACACCTTGCACACCTTACCTTACCTTCTTCTCGTTCTTGCGCTTGTCTCAAGAATCTCTCACAATCGCACTCTCGCTCTCCCGACTTTCTGCTCCTCCGCTCCGCTCTATCCTTGTGCGGAACCGAACCAAACCAAACCAAACCAAATCAAGTCGACTACCAACAAGGCACCTGCATCAGCATCATCTGCACCTTGCACTTTGATACGATTAGTGACCGACAAAAACGAGTGGCTCAATCAGTTGCACTCCACGACGCATCCACTTGCAAAACGTCTACTGCGAACACGAACCCAACTCGACCACAAGCTCTTGTTCCAACTCGTTCATCTCAACGCGCGCGAGCGCTTGTGGTGCACTACATTCACATTGCTTCCTACTTGGCTGTGGTTGTTGCGTTGCATTGTTTGTCGAGTGTTTTCGGTTCGACCTGATGAAGTTGGATAGGCGTTTGAGTGCTACTACAACTACGACTGCCAATATCGCCACACCTACCAATCCTACCAACCCCAACATTGCCGCTGCCAACCACGGCATAATTGGTAGTACTCATCTTCCGTCCAATCCTTCGATTCGAATGCAGCAACAATCTTCTCAACCTTCCGTTGTGCCGTCCTCGCTTGTTGCCAAGCATACGGTGTCGTCACCACCCAATTTGCGAGCTATGTCTAGCACTTTCAATGACCATACCGAATTTTCTCAACCTACCCCTGGTACTGGTCCTGGTGCTATCGCAAGTTCTGGTCTCGCAAATGTGACGATGGGTTCCGGAGCTACTATTCTTTCGACACCGCCAATGAGTTATCTCATGGCACAACGTCAACAACAACATAACAATAATCCCGTTTCATCTGTACACACTCCTTTCGCGCGCCCGATAGGTTCTCAACCACAGCCTCCGCAACCACCACCGCCCCCTCCTCCTTCCATGCCTCAACAAGAACCACCTCAAGATCAACAGCAAGCGCAACAGCAGCAACAAACCAGTTTTCGCCCATTACCGATCAATTATCCTAGGCTGGGTTCCGCACCGATGGCTATGCCGCAGATGCCATCGAATTTACGTTTGGAGGACAACGCATTCCGACGTCATTGGCCTGCAGCGCCTGCACTACCACACACGTTACCTTCCAACGTATCAAGCGCTATGCATCATCCTCATCGATTTGGTACGACGAATCGTCATAATTCATTACGACATTTGCCTGGTGTAGGTGCAGGTAATGATGGTGGTACATCGGCAGCGCCCGCGACTCCAGGAGAAACTGGTGGCAATATGACATTCGTCCAACAATGGCTGGGCGATGTGGATGCAGGTGGTGCACACCATTCGTCGACACATGGAGCATTGCATGCGTTGACAAATGGAGAGACGGAACCTGGTGCAGGTAATACGATCGACGGAGGAATGTTAATGGGAGACTATGGGGATGACGGTGCGCTGCGAAGATTTGCGAATCGTGGTAGACTGCCACGATCTAGACCACGACCCAATACATTGACAGAATTTGAAAAACGAGCTCGACACAATGCGCATACGAAATCGAGTAGGTTGCGAATTGATCGTGGATTGGAACGATTGAAGGATGCGCTGAAAAAAGCTAGACCCGAAGTTAAGCTGAATAAGAAGGCGGATATCGTTGATGCGGCGGTCAAGTATGTATTAGAGACATTGGCGGGTGTGGGTAACATTGCGCCTACGCAACATCATCATATGCACCACCATCATCAGGAACAACATGATTCGAGTTTGTCAGGATAGCGAACGTGTTAGGTGTGTGATTGAAAGTACAGAACTAAACTTGAGAGAAAATGAAGTTGAAAGTTTTTCTACTAGTGATGGTAGTAGTAGTAGTACTAGAAAATCAGTAGGGAAAAGGAATAGAAGAGAAGAGAAGGCATGATCATGAGGAAAATGGGTAAAAAGGTAAAGGATCGTTGTAGAAAGTCACAAGATAAACTAGGCAGGCAAGTTGGGTGGCGGCGGCATTTTCAAACGAGACTAACTGCCTAGTGAACTGTACAGTACCGACCGCGAAACGAACGAGAGAGTAAGCAGAGGAAGATCGGTGGGGGGGAAGTGACGAAATTAGGGGGAAAGGAGGAAGATGGAGTCACGTCAGAGAGGGAGAGGGAGAAAAGGGAAGTTGGAAGAACGTATTGTAGAGGATCGTGAATCAGGCGGGGTATAGGAATTTAATACAGTAGGGGTGGGGTTAGGGGTAGGAATAACGCAGCAAAGGGCGGAAGATCAAAGAGCGAGATGGGACCACGTTGTTAGCGAAGCGGTACAGTCGAGTCGGAAAGAAAGAAACAAACGATGCTGATTGTTGTTGTTGCTACTGTACTGCACTGTACTGCACTGTCGTAGGTGGATGACCACGACACCGGGGAGAGCACCCAATCACGCGGCGTGAGCTATAGCCGCGGATCTCGTGCCATTTTCTGATTATTTACAACAGTGCACCTTGCTGTGGGAACGTATTTGTGAACTGCGCTTTTTTTGTACCGTTGCACTATACGCCCGCCACACTCTCCATCCGCTGGTTGACGTTTAGGCCTGCCGCCATGTTGCGTGTAGAAATCTGCAAGCCGGCGCTGCCAGCACCGCGTACACCCCCACTCGTCATGCCGAGCGTGACCTATGTTGGTACGGTAGTGTGCGGACGCCGTGCCGGGTGGAATAATGTTGGCGGTTTATGCGATGTTGTGGCGTAGCTGTCTAGGTGAGGTGGTACTGTACTAAGAGTTGTGTGTGCTGCGTGGCGTGTTTCGATAGCCTCTGGTCGTGGGCACTGTACAGTACGGCATTGGCCTGTACTGTGTACGTGTGTCGAGAAACTTTTGGGGCGATGAGATGCCTATGGATCATCGCCCGCGTGTAGGCGATCGTGGACAGGATTGTAGGAAATTTTGAATATTGTGAATATTGTTAGAATGTGATGAGAAATTGGCAGGAATCTCATTGTATCTCATAGTTTCGCGCTCAATCGGTCTGTTGCCTGGCGGAGAAATGGTTTCACCTTGGTACCGACACTATTAACAACATGAGCATTTGAGCATCGTACCCGATTGCACACACACGAGACCGAGAACAACAACAACAACGACAGTAAACCAACATAGTCATCATTATCCTCATTGTACTGCTCCCCTCCCATACGACTGTACTCGATTCCCATAATTCCTCTCTCCTTCTTCAGAGTACTGACCACACCTCCACTTATATGTCTAGCACTATCTCACCCCCACCCCCACACAACTAACAATCCGCATATCCAACCATCTTGATATATACAGTACTGTACTATGCTGAAGATGTACACTACTCACTGCACAATTGCGTTTGTGTGCCAAACACAAGAACAACAACCACACGAATGTGCGGTGCGGTGCGGTGCGGTTCGGTACTGTACAGTAGGAGATTGTCGCAAAACAAATTCGCAAATCGGGTCGGCGAACATAAAAAACGAGAGCGTAGCGGAATAGGATAGGTGAATTTACCGAAAATTTATCTAATTTTCGTGCACATCATATCCGATGTAAGCACGTGGGTGATTGGGCGCTCTAACGCGCCGTCGAATCTTGCTGTAGCACGTCCGGTATACTCTGGGCGACCCACAGCTTGCCGACAACTACGCACGCTAGATCTGGTACGGTACCGCCATGGACAAGCTACAGAAGGTGCAGGAGTTGCGCGAGAGTCTCCGGGTCGAATGCGTCAAGTTCTTCGAAAACGGCAACAACGCCGCCGGTACACGAGCCCGCAAAATCTTGCAGGAGGTCAAGTATGTTGGCGCGTCTCTCTCGATTTGCCCGCCGGCCCGTTGGCGCTGATGCGCGTTCGCGCGGTATCCCGATTCCTCTCTCTGCTAACTTCTCGTTGTTCCTTCTCGTAGGGCTGCCGCGCAAGAGCTTCGTGTTGCCATCCAGGAAACCAAGGCCGAGATGGCGGCGCAGGGCGCTGCGGGCGGCGCGAACGCCGCCGCTGCCGCCGCCGCCATGGCTGAGCTCCCTCCCGACTTAGGTCCCAAAGTGGAGGATCAGTGACTTGTCGCTTGAATGAACGGTCTTTTGTAAAACATCAATTACTATCTCTCACACCCGCCCAGTTTCGTGTGTGAGTGTGTGTGTGCTCTTGGCGTATCTCTCTCTGTTTCTTCTCTCGCTTACTCTTAGCCCTGTTGCCCATGATAGCATCTCGTGTGTAATATTCCGCTCTCCCCCTTCTCCTTCCCCGGTTGTTACCTTGAGTAGTGATTTTTCGTTTGGCTATTCAAACCTCTCAACTTTCTCTCGCCAAATTACCTTGTATCCCTCGTACGGTGCGTTTGGGGTAAGCGCGTACGCATAACGAATGGTTGATCACGTCCGCGTGCACACACACACACACACACACACACACACGGAGATAATTTGGTGGCAGCTTGCCATGACGTGAAGTTGAACATGACGAAATTAGATAGGTCGTTCTAATTTCATCGGTAGCATGATGTTGCGCAAGGCGCGCTGCATTGTTGTTGCGACGTGGACATGCATTGTGGCGCGGGGAGCGTGGCGTTGAGCAGGATGGTGGCGCGGGCCGGCACGGGAGAAGCGTGAGCTCGGTGGTGCGGGTGGTGTGCTTCGCCGTGTGACAGCCTCGGTGGGAGGTGTGGAATGGGGATGAGAAAGAAAGCACAAATTTTGGATGTTTTGCCGGCGGTCCGACGGTGGCGCTTCAGGGGTGGCTGTACGGCCGTACCACCGCAAACACAGCCATTCTGTCCGTGCGGTTTATTAATCGCCATTCTACTTACCTCTGTTTTGGTCCATTCTATCTACTACCAATTTCTTCCCACTTGTTTCGCCTCGTTTCGACGCTTTGCTATTCCCATGCGTTCGTACTAGGCCCACGTTCCACATGCTGTATGCCACGCCTGCTATCTCGTAAGCGCCCCACTTGCGACTCACGCCCTGTGCTTCGTCGCTGATGCGCGTCGTGACTGTTTTGTTGGCGGTGTGCGGGGGTTGGGGGTGGCACTGATGAAATGCCGTATGGGACAACGCGGTTTAGGTTGTACTGTGAGTTGTTTGCCATCACATCGTGCTATTGTGTATGTACATTATAGTGAAAAAAAGGTGATGGACGAATCTGAGAATGCTGCAAGCGCGATGGCGACAACCTGAAGTTGGGAACTTGTCTCGCAATTCCGCACAGTAACAAACACCGACTTGGGCAATTATATCGCTCCACTGAGCCGCGCACTCAACCGCGCACTGAACCAAGTCGACGTGAGCGCATGAAATACCGTACCAACAAATCTCAGTTTGGTTATGGGACAAAGGGATAATGATAATTGGCATCTTGTGCAGGTTCAACTGTCTCGATAGTGATTGTGGAATGTGCGCTAACGATGAAAGGAGGCGAAGTTTGGAAGGCTAATGTACCGAATGGTTGTTCGAATTAACCATAGATGAACGTGGGTTCCAGATTTGCGGGCACACAGTGCAAATATTGTCTTGCGCAATCGTGATTAGGTGTGGAATCGCTCGCGCCTTGACTCGGGCATGCCCACCGCGGCTTTTCTCGCATGAACCTTGACATGACGTAACACTAGAGAATTTTCCGTGTGCCATGTTCTAGCGCCGTTCTGTTGCGTACTGCGCTTGAACGCTGCTGCATGCATTCGAGTGCTGACACTCTGCGAAGATCGCCACGCCGAGTCGTCACGCTATCGCACTGACTTCGACCATACAACGAAGCGCGTCCGAGCCGTCTCAATATCTTCTTGACATCAGGCCTTATCCTTTCGCGGCATAACGCTGCGTTTGCCTGGGCATTTGTGTCCATTTACTTCATTCCTTTTAAATACACTTGTGCTAAAGAAGCCGTTCACTTACTTCGCACCCTCATTCCATACGATACTTCATCTCATTCATGTAACATGCTCCGCATTCCGTTTACGTTGTTCCGCCTAACCTCACTTGCATCTCCAAACTTATTCTGTTTTCCACACCACTTACCAGCGGTTCAATCGCTCTGGACTTTCTTCATTCCATGAGGTGACATAAGCACCCCGTGTTCCCCTCTAAAAACGTAAACGTCACGTTTCAGATCTGAATTCCTATAATAGTTATTCATTGAAATCTGCAATTCTTATTCAAAAATCTATTTTATCAAAAAAAAATTTGAACGATCATTGTCAAAGTTACGGACGTCGAATAAAAACAAAATTAATATAGAAAAATCAAATTGAAAACTCTTTGAAATAGACTAGGCTACTCCAGCTTGCCTGCTGAACCGACTTCACATTGAATAATTTTTCTGAATTAATTCCCAACTAAAACTAGATAGCAAGAACAATGAAGTATTCATAATCTTGAAGAAGAAAGTCAACATCTTCTCATCAGTAGGAGGATAGTGCAAGGGATACAACCTGTTTTTGGAATGTAAGTTTCCAGTAGCTAAACTAAAATCTAGAAATAAGTTGTACTTGAAAATAAAAACTATAATTTCGGAGTCGTTTTAAGAAGTACTTGCATAATCGAGAAGTCGTAGAGTTATTATGTCGTATTCCGCCAATATCATTTTTAATCTTTCCGGGGACCATTGTCATGTATTGATTTAAGACCAAAAATGGAAAAGCTTGATATATTCTTCAGGGTGATGAATCACAAGAGGCCATGCAAACAAAAGCCTACTACTCAGCAGAAAGCTTCAAATGATCAGAATGCAATCTCACAGTTCTGAATATAGTGACCTCCAAATCTGAATCAAGAGCTGCTTCCGTTTTTTGAAACCTGCATTAGGCGCGTATGAAAAAGGTAATCGATATAATGGCATTGATCCGAATCCGGATGCGCATAAGGATGAGGTACCCTTTCTGAGGCAGATCCAAACGCATATTTGTCAAATGGTGTGCAGAATAAGTAGCGAAAAAATCACGGTACCAACAACAATTATTCCTGCTATTATGCAACAAAATTCACCTCTACTTACGGAATCCACATATCTGCCTGACAATGCTGGCGGTATGATAGGGGTGGAATTCTGTGTAGATTGTCAAAATAAAAAATGCTTGAAACTAACCATAGTTTTTGTAATCGCTATGACTCCTTGCTGAAAGTAAATTAGCTCATAGTTCCTTTGAAATGTTAAACAGTAGACAATTCAGCTTGGATTGCAAGATATATGATTCCGAATTGGACTGTAGCTTTGGTTTTATTATTAATCTAGTTGCGATTAGAATTTGCTGATTTTTAAGGGGTTCATCAGGTAAAATGAATGCAGATCTGTGTTTCAGTAATAAGTCAATCTTTATGAAAACTTGAATATAAATTGAAATCTACTTTGGTGGCAAACTTTGAAATAGGTATCCATTGAGTTACAACCACTTCGATAATCGAAATCAACAATGCTGAAATGATGCTATCAGGACTCTTTATATTTAAATTCAATAGATTCGAAAAAGTTTCTTCACTGTCAATACAATAGAATAATCATACACAGGTATTGTGTGATTTATACTAACTTATAGACATCTATGCTAAATAAATTAGGTACATTTATATTCAGAGTATAGAATCAATCATCAACTTCAAAAAATATGGCAAACAAATTTGTCAAACTATCGTAGTGAAGATTCTCATTTCTGAGTGACCAACAAAGAGGATGATACGAAGCAAATAATCTTGATAGTAGTTGATCGTTACTGAATTTCCACGTATTAATTATTTAGATACCGAATATTTTTTTACAATACATCGAAAGAGTAGTTCCATTACATAAAAACTAAGTAGATTGGAATATGCAATACAGAAATGCAGATAAATGAGTGCTTCTTTCAAAGTAGATGTCTCGAATTAAAGCATATAGTCATGCACTGTTTTAAGGACCTCCCTAAAATTAAAATCATGGCAGAATAGAAATAGCTAGATGATTATGCAAGCTTTAAATACCCGCTTTACCAAAACCTTCTTGTTGTATTCGTGCTATACATTAATTCTGCTACCGTTCTCAAGTATTTAATATGCGAAAGCGATATCTATTGATTTAGAGAAACAATCGTAAAATCAAATTATATTGCTGCATAATTAGCAACTATTTATCAGCAAAAATCTGTTGAAATTTTTCTTGAACATTGAGAATTTCCGAAAATGCGTGATCATTGAAAAAAAATGCTTCACATGGCGGACTCTGTAAATTTCTGAAGATGGAAGGTACGAATATTATTTATCGTGAACACCCTTCAAGAATTTCTTCCTGGAATTTAACAAAATATCTTCCAGCGGCTTGATTCTACTTTACGTTTATTTTCCGCAGTTCTTGCGAAATTTTCAACAAGAGGACGCTTTCTTTGAATTCAAAGAAGCATCGATATTTTTCAGAATGAAGTAGATGGCCGAAGCACCGTTATCAAGAAATTTAATATGAAAATCTAATGATCGGCGAAGAGTAGCACTTCAAGTCATCAAAGGATCTTTCGACCACCCTAGGCGAGTGCTTCAAAGTTACAAAATGAAAGAACGAACGTCTTTAAGATGCTTCATTTAATCCTAGCGTACAAAATAGTAGCGCTTCATTCACAATCGGTATTGCAACCCATATACAAGGAAAAGGAAGCAATTCAGATAGTCTAACACGTAGGAAATATTGAATTTCAGAGCTGTCCGTATAGGTTTTAGAAGTACGAAGTCATCAACAGTCCACTCTATAAGTTAGAAACAAACTGTTATCGTGCTTTGGGTTTAATTGTTTTGATTCGGAGTCCTAAAATATATACTTAATAAAGAATTCAAAAAGCTAAGGAAATTACAGGACAGAAGAAAGGTTGATCTTGTAGACCAATTACAAATATCATGACTATATTCTAAAGTTAATTTCTGCCCAAGATTGCAGCGACTTTTACGGCCCCCACCCATTCACAATAACTTCATGGCAATATCGCACAATGCGAACTTTAAGCATATTAACAATAACATTTTTGGCTGCTCAACAATTTAATATACAAGAATGATTTGGAAAATATAGAACTAAAAAACTATAATTCAATGGTGACAATTATATTGATTTTTTTGGACTCTTTGAAAAATCAGACCTGGAATTGAACGCTGTTTGACTATGAAAAATATTTCACAAGTTGCAAATAGTAACTTTTGTAATATTTTACCGCCGAAATCGAATGCGTACTTCATTCTCAATGAGTTTCAAAATAATTGCGTTACTTCCTGTCGCTGTTAGACTAGAATTATTTTTAGTCACAATCTTTCTGGTCCAAAATGCAGCAAGGTAGCCAATGAACCTGGTTTGAGTGAGATATTCAGAATGCTCGAACACTAGACACTTTGAACCTGGTTTGGGTAGAACAAAAATAATCATCATCCGGAACTGAATAAAATTCAATTTATGTAACATTTTTGATACATCAACTGGATAAACTCTGTGGATTTCCTGCATCTTTGCAATTGTAATTAAAGTGGATTCTGATTTGTAAAAAATTAAGTAAGAAATTAGTGACGCAGTCTTTCTAGAACATTTTGATTAGAAATGTAAATCCTTAACTAATTCGAATAGTGTGCAACGGTTGTATCAATGGATCAGACTGATGCGTATATTCCGTAAACTTATAACTGAAAACGGAACATTTTCTCTTGATACAACGATATCTTTTAATCTAAATTGTTGTTGCTGGTCACGGAAAATTTCTACCTATTCTACTAACTGTATACTGTAACAAAAACTTAGCTTCGGTAAAGAGGTCTTAGCGTTTGTAATTCTCCATTATTTCAGCTTTCATGCAGTAAAGCGTTTCGATTCATGTCTGTGCTCGAAATAAAGGCAAGCTGAAACAATCATTCTTTTTCAATCAGAGCATATTTCTAGGATTTTTAGAAGGTAAAAAAGAAAAATAGAAATTTCATAATTTGCGTTCTGTAGCCAAGAGCCGGGAGGAAATTTATATTTATGTTATCAAATATCAAAGCTTGAATATCTGTGCGAAAATATTTTGAACATTGGAAGTTTTGTTGCCAGAAAATGCTTTCTTGTTTGAACTTGAAATTTTTATCCGATTCCCTGTCGTCTTCTACTTAGGATACCAAATTTACTGCTCGCATTCTGAATTGCCTTAAGAATATGAATTTCAGTTTCTTTGAAAACAGAGGCCGGGTTTTGAGGCTTCCATCGGTTGAGCATCCGCAGGGACATAATTCATTCCAGCAATACTCATTGTAAAATGACAACAATTACTACATTTACCAGCACTGCTATAGAAAATAGACATAGATCCTTCATTGAACTATATGTTCATCTACTATTTTAATTTTATTGTAAATCAATTTGAGATTACCAATAATTAAAGAAAGGTTCATTTGAGTCGGAGTAATCGGTACTTTGACCAGTACTGTTGAAGTCTTTATAATCATTTAATCGATCTTTGTCCATCACAGGAACATCAAGATTATACTTCCACCTCTTCCATGACTCAAGCAGCGACTCTTTGACCAGAAGATTGTATTCGTGCATTCGCAAGTCAGAAGTGCCGTATCCGTAAGGATTTTCGACTTTCGTTTGTTCGTCAGTAATTCATCGATATCTGCATAATTGAAACCTACCTTCTACAGCCATCATCTCCAAGGACATCAGTGCGTAACATATTACCCAGAAAACTGGAATCGTCGAGAAACCCATCTGTTCTACAAGAGCTAACGGTAATGTAGTTAAGTACGTAATCAACAAAAATCTCAAATGGGCGACGTACGCGAAAGCGCAGGGTGACTGCTTGATTTTCTCCATAGTTCCGTATGCAGCATATAATCCTTCGATACTAATGTACATGCGTTTTAGTGCGAACGCTGGACATTTGTTGTCGCAGTACTTTCGTACCATGACTACAATATTTTCGATCAGATACAAAGGCATCGATGAAGCAGAAATCAGTTCCTCGTAATCTTTTGTAGACAGAACTTGATCAATGGCCCCATCGTCTTTATTTTTCTGTCATGTCAGAAATTCTAGGAGCATAGACTGGGTGGCTTTCACTTACCGTACCGTCGTTCTTGGCGCATGTCAGCTGTAAAAGCATAAGGAATACTAACACAGTACGCAACCATCCTTGCTCTTTTTTCTTCAGGTATAGCATCCCTTGGTACTTTGAATAAAATCGCGTCGACGAATCTTCGAAGAAGTTCTTTTCCTTTGTAATGCGCACTTAAACCAGCTTGGTACATTTTATATGCTTCTCTTGTCCTAAACGTAATTAATAAAGACAGAATGAAACCCATGTAACTGATGGCATTAAGGAAAGTTAGAAAACTACAGAGATTGAACTGAAAATACTGCGTCCGCACCTATGGGGCTGTGTTCCCAGTGCGAATCTAGAACACCATGCTCTGCACTGCCTGTCGTCTTTATCCAAGCCTATTCCAGCAATTCCTGACACTATTACCAGAACCGTTCCTATTATTCCAACCACATAAAATGATCTCGATACATAAGAACCGTCTCGTAGTAAAAATAGTGTACCAACCCAATCGTAAGCTGCAGAAGATGTTAGACTAAAAGCACTTCTAGGTCCATGAATTATTGCATAACTTACGATTATATTGAATTTGTGCATTTCTCTTCATTTGTCGACCAATAGGCCCCAGAGTTGGCTTATTGGGTTTGTCTTCAGCTACAACGATTTTCACAGTTTCTTCTGCATTTTCTTCTACTTGGTCAACAACTTCAGTCTGCTCCATTGAACCGTAGGACTCTTCCATAGAATATTTTGATGGTAATCAGCTTGTCTGTTCCATATTATTGACCAACATCACTCGGATAATGAATACTATTTGGTTAATGCATTGATTTGATTATCATGAAATCAAGCAAAAATGGCCCGTAAATTGTTATTCTCCGTTTGGTCAAGCAAAAATTTGATTTCATTACTTGTGCCATACGGTTCTATTGATGTCCGTGTGCTTTAGTCAGTCAAATTAGAGCGTTTTTCAAGGATACTGAATTAGTCTAATAATTACATTACCTTCAGCAATGTAATTCAAATGAACATTAATTCTCCTTGGGTTCGCACGATTAATTGTAGTAGGTCGACAGAACTGATTTTGAACATGAAATACCATTTCCAATAACATTTTTATTACCCGGCATTTCGTAAAATTTAGAAGACTATCTTCAAATACTTTCCAGTATGAAACCAAAGTTTCTTACCTAGACTTCTCAGCTTACGAATTTCCAGGGGACTGATTATTGGACAATTAGATGGCTCAAGGGTTGGTCGTGGTGGGGTATGCGTAGCACTTGGGACAGACTTTTGCTACCCTCGCTGCTCACGCGTGTTTGCATAATCGCAAGCACTGTTGACTGTCTACTTGATCCAACTGTTTGTGGAGTTGCAGATGGCGTCAAATGCGGAGGCGGAAGTAGGAAACGTTGGTGTGCACGTTGGCGAAGGAAAGGAAGATGCGGATGAATTGGAAGAAGCGTTATGCGCATGCCGAGGAGTGACACATGGAATGGGTATCCAACTCATGAGTGTTGAGGTGGAAAAGAAAAAACCAGGGGAAACCCGCAAAGCGCATCGTTCGTTGATGACCAAATCAAGGAAGCAGGAGAATCAGCGGATGGAAAAAATTGAAAGTGTTGCACAAACACTAGCAGATAGGCTCTGGTTGGCCGGCTATATCCTGCGTAAGGTGGACCTGAGACGCATGAAGGAAGAGGAGGTGAAGAACATGGAATGGAGAATGCGTGTTACCGTGATAGAAGAATAGCAATTATTAGAGCTCCAGATACCTCAATTTTATCGAGATGCCGTATCGGGGATTCATCCAGTAGTGAGACGATTGTGTTTGTTTCGTCCTCAACGCTGAAGCTTGATGTGAGGCAGAGTACCTATAGAACGTGCTATCGAGACAGGTGCCATGGTTCTTTGTATGTGATAAAATATGTAAAAAACAAGGGTTGACCTATCAATCATAATCGAGCCTGGCCTACGTACGAACGTCCAGACCTGTTCAGCAATTTGTCGCCAGCACTACTGTTCCGCTCGGCGCGCCAGGGTGCCGTAGCATCGCTGGTGCTGCCACAATGCAACTTCCGCATAATGGCGATGTGGCTGCTGAAATAATTGATGCGGGTGGAGTCGATCTTTATCTGCAACGCGTCGTTCACGATAATGTAAGTGACATTCTGTTCTTTCTTCCCTTTTCTCTTTTCACCGCGTTCTGACCTCTTCGAATCCAGAAATCATTGAGAAGTGTATCTGCTCTCGCACAGGCTGTTGCCAAACAGCAAGAGCGGTTGCGTGCGTCGCGTGATGCAGGCGCTAATTCTTTGCGAGCAGCAGCTACTCAGGCGGTAACTAATGTACGCGAGCGTCTCACGGATATCGAGGGTGGTGCTGCTAAAACTCTTGCGGAATACGACATGAGGAGGGAGCGATTGGCGAAATATGCTCACGCTTTTCGCGAGCGAAACATTGCAGCTACTGAAAACACTATTGTAACCCAATGTGCTGAAATTGCCGATGCATATGCCGATGCGCGTCGTCCTCTACATGACTTGCAAACTCGCGGGGATCGTGCCACATTGGGTGGCGTCGCATCTGCCATTGCTCGCCTTGTGACTGCTGTGGAAGCTGTACGAATATCGGCGCGGGAAGGCAAATTGCGATGCGAGGAGGATAATGATGATAATGGCGAGAATGAAGTGGCGCTCAACGGGTTACTGACTTCATTGGAAAATCGAACTGTGGATGCAGTCATCAAAGCACGCGCTGCGTTCGTGAACATCCTCGATAACGAGTTCCGCACGTTCGGTTGGCCGATGCAAATACCAGTTCCAGAAGAAGATTCTGAACTCATCGCAACGGTTAATCTTTTTGTGGGGCAATTAGATGCCCTTCAAGATGCCGCTGAGAAGAGCGAGTTTATTTCCCCACGTACACAATGGCAGAGAACGCTCTCCGACTCTTGGGCAATCGCTTGCATTCTTCGGGCGCCTCTTGCTCGATTCAAGTATCACTTTCTGGAATCATTCCGTGCCGATCTTGTTGATAATAGCGGAGGTGCCAATGGAACAGAAACTCAAGCCAAGTCTGACAGCGACCCACAACAAACCACTTCAAGGTTTGACAGACCAGAATGGGCTGCGGATTTCGCTGTGAAACGGATTCAGGAGGCTACTCCTTTCCTTCGTGAAATTGCGATGAAGGGTCCGCTTTCTGCTGAATTGAAGTTCATGAAAGGTTTCTGTCGTGTTTTCGCGGACAAGATTGCGTACGATTGCGAGCTAGCAATGCGTTCCTCAAAAAATGACTCGGATGCTGATGCACTGATTAAGCACGCAGCGGAAACAGCTCATCAGTTCGATGTCCAACTTCGATCTAGTGCACTGGAAGGCCAGAAACTGCAAAATGGCATCACCAACAATGGGCCATTCCCATCAGCTCTTTCTCTTCTCAGTGCAAATAATGTTTTCTTCACCGCATGGGCGTGTTCCGAACTTCGATTGGCGGAAACACAAGTTGGAAAGCGGTTGGATAAGATTCTCGCTGGTGAGGATAGTACCACTGAATCGCAAGAATCCACAGTTCCTAACGGTGCCTCGAAAGATCTTACCCCAGAACTCGATATCGAAGCCGAATGTGCAGAAATATTGCAAATGGTCGGAGAAGCGGGGAATGGATGCCGCCAATTGAATACACCGGCCCTAGTTCAGGATTTCTTGCGGTTAACTGAACTGCCTCTTCTGCAGAATTTGCGAGCGCGACTAAGGCAGCCGCTAGATGATTGTAATTGGGCTCCTTCAACTGAGAAAGAGGTATTTATATGTTCCCGTGCAGCCTGGTGTGCGCAACTTTTCGAAGAACTCCTTGAAGATCGAATATTCGAACCATTTTACGCGAAAATCGAAGAACAAGGATTTCCTTTGTATGCAGACGACATTGATAGATTGAAGTCATTCACAGAACGGGCTTGTTTGGGAGTCGCTGATTCTGTTGCGGAAAACTTCGAGGAGGCGGTGAAAGAATCGTACCAACACCAAGTGCGATTCGGAGAGTTGTCATCACAGGATGCGGCAGTTGTACTCGCTCATGACCTCTCAGAGCCACTATGCAAGCCGATGACGCAACTTGCAGAAAGCCTGCGGGCATTAGTTCGAGGAGCGGCGAATCGGAAAGTGGCTTCACGAATGTGGCGTGCGGTTGCGTCGCGGCTTGATGTGTTCTTTTTCGAAAATGTGGTGATGCAAGCGTTCGCCGGAGGCCTTCGTGAGAATGTCACAGCCGCATCACCCAATAATGCGTTCCTCAAACCTCGAACAGCAGCGAAAATGGCACGTCAAGTCGCGTTCGATGCTGGGGCACTAGTCTCGGTCTTTGATACGGTGTCGTCGGCTCCTCGCAACTTCTTGCCGAAATGTGCTGAAGCGGCGCCACTCATCAGAGTGGCTGCAGCACGGGTGATGCGTCCTAACATTGCACCAAAGCAAGGACAGGAGGAAGCAATTAAGGCGGTGCTCGCGATAGCGGGAGATGCCGGCGAGACGGAGGAAGATAATGCGCGAGCAGCGCTCAAGGAAGTGTTTGAAGTAACTGCCATTGAACCACGGGAAGTACTTGAGCTGTTCGCAATTGCTGGACTGAGAAAAGCCATTCCGCTCAGTTGACGAGTAAAGTGAACCGCTCTCCTATTTCGTAGCAGGGGTGCTATTATACAGCCTATTCAGTTTTCTGGTGTGATGGGATTATCGGGAATGACCCTGCATGACAATTTAGTACAACTGCAACGTTCGTGATATCTCGCTTTGCTAGTACTGTACTGTGAGAGAGTGCGAAAACAAATCAATCACCTTGTGTGTTCACTGCAGCACATCAATCGTTCTGCCGCTTGAGACCGAGCAGATGCTTGAATAATTTCACTAAGAAAGTAGAGCAGTATGGGACCGCTTGAATGACACTGTGTCTCTTTAAGTTGAGCATAACATTCAACATTTCTGAAACATGACAGAGATTACATGAACTACAGTGCTTTGACCTTCCTTACCTCAACCCTAATTTCATGAGAACAAGATAAAGAACACATCAGATTAGCGTAAACATGTCCCTTTCTCATGAGATAGTACTTCTTCGAGGATGAAGGCTTGTCTGTATTTCAAGTTATTTCGTGCAGTGTTCAGACTGGGTGAGACGAGACTGAATAGCTTGTGTTAATGTTTCAAGGACCCAACTCTCCTTCAAGTTAAATCAACGCATCCGTGAGGAGTATAGGAAACGGTAATGACATTGGAACAAAAGACGGCTCAGTCTTGGAATGAAAAATCAACGGACCTTTACTCCAGACAGAATAGTCCACTCAGATTGAATTTCGCCTTCCTTTAGTCGAACGCCAAGCTTTTCGTAACACTCAGTTACGTCGAGTGCTTGGCCTGCCAACATTCCAGACAATGCAATCTTACCACCCACTCGAAGCTGTCCAACCACTCGAGGTGCCAACTTGATCAGTGTCACTGCAAGGATGTTGGCGATTACTATGTCATAAAGTTCATCACTCCCATCCAACGGATTGGTGGAAAACGTGCATTTTTCTTCGACGCCATTTCGCACCGCGTTCTTTCTGGCTTCCGCAATTGCGCCTTCATCGATATCCACGCCTACAGTGATAGTGTGCTCGTGATGCATCGCCGCGCGTAATGCCAGAACACCGTTGCCGCATCCATAGTCAAGCAATAGTGTTGGCGATTCTTTTGGTGAAGTCGGAAGATTTCGCTCCAGCCAGCGCAAACAAAGTTGCGTTGTGGCATGGTGGCCTGTACCGAAGGCGGCACCAGCATCTAGAACAATGTTCACCTTTCCATTTTGAGTGACGTTGCCTTGTCTCGTATCCTCAAAACTTATGTGTGTATTGCCTATAACAATCGGCCGAACATACTTGCGCATCTCGCGCACCCACGATTCGTCATGTTCATTTTCGATATACTGTTCCACTCGTACGTCTAACAAGGAAGTGTCGGCTGCAACTGCAACACTCATAGCCACACCCTCCGCATCTAAATTTGACGGAAGCCACGCTTCTATCACTGCTTCTCGCCATAAGTCTCCCACCCCCAATCCATTTGCGCGATAAGCCCCGACACCAGTTTCATCAACACTTTCGACATCAATCCGTTGTTCTCGATTAGTTCCCGCATGCCGATCTGTCACTGATGTGGATAATGCTCCATGTTCAATCAGAAGGTCGGCGATGAATGAAGCGTCACCATCGGCGACCGTCGTCAGCACCAACTTACGCATCCGATAACACGTGGAAACAAATGAGAAACTGATCTCGTGAAATTCCACTCAAGTGACTGGTTTATTTTTTATGAATAAATGAGAAACAATAGTAAAAAGCGCAACCCATGTTGCACCTGCTACTTACGCATTTTCGAACACAGTTAGGTTCCTCGTCAAGCCGTAAGAAAACAGTCAGCACTGTATCGTTTGCGAATGGTACTGTACCTTGGAAATAGATCAAAAGTTATGAACCGAGTCATTCGACTTTACCAGAAATTTCTGTAATGGACCAGAAATCGGTTTCACAACAATAACGACTCAGACCTGCCGCTTTGAAACGGGCCAATGAAATATCAATCACATGCGCTTGTTGTAGAATTGACATAAGCTGAATCGTGCTCCTTTGTTTCGAGCTAACAGTTTCACGAATCGTATCTGTAGTCCACAAATTACCGAAAGTGATTATTCCTGAACAAATGAGAGAGAATTTGACCGAGACCTCTAATATTAACAAATGGTACGGAATTAGCTACAGTACTTGCTTCTTAAGTACTGATTTATTTAGTTTTCATCATGAAAGTAGTAATATTTCAGTGAGATTAATCGATCTCTTCAGGAATTTCAACTTAACTTCGGAAATTGCAGTGACTTCGTATATGCATGGAATCATCTGTCCTTCCGCAGATTGACAATGACGAAAGAAATTGAGATGCTGATGCATCTTTGAAGCTCTTAACTCAAACGTTGTACAGATTGAATGATCTTCAAGCACTGAAAAATACAGGATTATCCGATCTATCACGCTCTTGCGTGTACAACTTTTGCCGGGTAGAATTTTAAGACATCTATTCAATTTGTTCAGAAATCCAAGATTCATTGAAAGAACAATCGAAAATGACGCGACTTGATCTACTATTCCAAATTTTGATTAATAGATTTTCTATTATTATGTTGGTAAAATGAATATCTACCGATTAATCGGTCGAGTACTTCGTCAACGACCTGGTAATTTTTATTTTTATGACCTGTTCGTGTACCTACATAGACTTAACTATGAAAGAATAAAAAGCGATTAGATTTTCTATTAAGTACTACAATTATATCTTCCGATCTTCACTTAACCGGCGTGACCACTCCATTGTCTTGAATTCTGGTAGCCAAAGAGTAAAATTTATGGTGACTTCTTTCTGTTCAATCGCTTTATGTGCACTATCCTTTAAAGCCATTGGAAGAAATAATTTATCAGATAACACATGCCTAATGTAGAAACTCGCTAACGATATTCTGAATACATCTAAACAACTGCCGTTTTCTTATTCAGGATTCATGGTAATGTAAATCTGAAACGATCATAGATATTTTTAACCTCAGAGTTTGGGTTCCAAATCATTCTGTACGCAATTTTTGAATAAAGCTAATATGAAGAAGTCAATTAAAGAGTTTTCATTCAGTTGCAGACTCGAAGGAAATAATTTTTCATCATATGCGCAATGCTTTCTATGAAATTGAAACTTTTCTTCGGTGTTCTTGTAAACTGTAACTGATTGCATGAGCCATTTCATCTTCGTAATTTAAGTGAATAATCGGTCTCTTTAACTTCCGAAGTCAGCCAGAAAATGAAGCACGAGACGGAATCACCTAGTCATTTCACTTTCTTTGGGTTTTAAAGTATCTGGGACTTCAAAATGGAGAGCTCATGCCGTATGATGAAGATTATGTACTCCACTGTTCGTTTTCTCTTGGTTATTAAATATTCTGTGATTATGCTCGATTTGGATCAAATGGGCGGGGCTAATTATCATATACAGTTGTAGGATAATTGCAGTTAGAGTCATGATAAGTTATGTAGTTAATAGTCATTTTGTTATTACTAACATCCTCTAAAATTACCCATCTTCACCCAAAATAAATGTCAATGGCTTGTAATTCTCAGTTTTCATGGAATATCCACTCGCATCAACATAATGATGCTTAATGAACGAATTCTCTGTCATGTATCATAGAAGTTCCAAGTCTATTTGTGGTTGCCAAGAAAAACGGCCATACGAATTAGTTACGCGGGCATAGATAGATACAAATAGGCTGAATTTTGCATGATATCGATCAGACCCAGTCCCGTTTGTTTCTGACTGAATAGAAAATGTGATCCTGAAGAATCATTTGATTCATGTGTTAAATTTATCTGTTGGCAGCAATTCATGCGCCGATAGATTGCTATAAGACAGTTCTATACCGAAGAATATAGAAAATTTCAAGCTCTGCGTTGAGCGCGATCAAGCCTAATATTCTCGTTAATCAAAGTTTTATGAAAGTAAAAAGGTTTTGAATAAAATTCATGCCGAGTAACTCAGAACCAAAATCTGAAGCTAGAATAGGTGCATCAGGCATCCGCTTCATACATGAAGTAGTTTAGTTGTCCTGCAAACTATCAAAGAGATTATATAACCGGAAATGGTCCAACTGGGAGATACGAAGTTTGAAAACTTTGGTACTTGAAAAATGAAATATTACCCCTCGATTTCTTACAATTATTTATATTTCTGGTTCATTAAGAAAGACTGTAGGATAAACTTTCCTTCAACAAGTCATTGTAGCGGGGACTATGACCGCAAGAAGGCCAATTGTTCAGCCCTTTTCAATTTTTATTCCGCATTATATCAAAGTATCTGTAGCCATTCAACTCAGATATGATATTTTTTCTTGCTGAAGAAATATTCACGGAACATTATGTCGCGATAATTGGATGAAAATTGAGCTACTATTGTCGAAATTTAGAAAATAGAAGGAATCATTTGCCAAATACCTATGAATTACCCATCTTCATTATAAGTCTTCTCCTGAAATTTTATTATCTTCTGAATGCTCGTTTTAGATCAACGGTTAAGTATTCTTTTTTCTCGGCAAAGGGTTTCTATGATGTATGTGCATCATTTGAATTTTCTGGTGCCGAATAAGATACTTCAACATTTGTCAGTTCATTATCAAAGGATGCGACTGAATAGGCCAATTGGATCCATGCAGCAGGATTACTGATTACTTTTACCTTCTTTCAACAAGTCAACCAACTGAGTTACAGTTGAATCTAATGATTGCAGAAAATTAAAGTCGTTGTCCTAGGCATTGCTTTTATTTAAAGCACTTGATCGTGGAACTGGAATTCTTCAATTTTAGTGAGAGAGATTCTCAAGTAAAATAGTTGCAATGCAAAAAATTACTTTTGAGATTGTTGTGGGTTTATACAGCCGTATGTCTCAAACAAATAGAATGCAAGAATAAATCCCAATACTACGGAAAAAACGGGAAAGTCGTCTCGGTCGCCATCGAACTAAGTTGCACAGTTTTTCCATCAAATTCAGACTTTGAAAATGTAGGATACTCTTGAACCCGTATGAGAAAACCAGATTCATGTGCTTTTACACGTCGGCTGTTTCGTAGGGGAACCAACAAAGGGTAGAATGAAATTACACTGAGCATAATTCTCAGAGGAAAAATTGAATTACTTGCGTCCTAGCTTGAACGAGAGTTCTTTAGAGAACGGCACGAATATTTAACCAGAGAATCTTAGAATGGTTTGAAATTCTAAATGCCAAGCAGTGAAGAGAAATATTAAAGATCTTTTTCAATAACATAGATGATTCAATTCCAGAAAACAAGACTTAATGCTATAATTTCAGCTTAATTAAACCATGAGAGAATACGAATGAAGTATAAGATCCGCTTCACATTATTTCAAAGCTTGTATTACGTTACTGACAAGCTCTAGCAACTATGAAAAGCAATGGATTGCCGAAACACAATGCACTCAGATGATATTCGATATTTGAGAAGAAAT
>JAAUYH010160601.1_pt1 | contig 25202 bp, 23 predicted proteins | sample 7278061 | NCBI WGS metagenome assembly JAAUYH01 (sample SAMN14350203, study PRJNA611818) | marine sediment metagenome | isolation source: surface marine sediment (0.6m) | place: French Polynesia: Moorea | collected 2018-08 | reverse complement strand
GGTCCGCTTGGCCACGCGCAGGAAGCCATGTTGAGATTGTGGGATCATGCACCGCGCCTCGATGCCCGATCCGGGGGTGCAGGGGTGAGGCTGGCACCGTGGCTGAAGCGCGTGACGGTCAATCTTGCGATCGATCGCCTGCGCGTGGCCAAGCGGAACTCGGATGGCGAGGTCCCTGATCGCGCCGACGAAGCGCCGCTGGCCGATGCACAGATCGAAGCGGATGAAGACGGGGCTAAGGCCCGCGCTCTGATTGCTGCGCTGCCCGAACGCCAGCGAGCGGCGATTGTGCTGACCTATTACGAGGAATTGCCAAATGCGGACGCGGCCGAAGCACTCGACATGAATATCAAGGCATTCGAATCGCTGCTGCATCGGGCTCGCGCGTCCTTGCGAAAGGCGTTCGCGGAACAAGGGGGTGCGGCATGAGCGACAACTCCCAGATCTCCCCCAACAGCCCGCTCGGACGCCTGCTTGCGGCGGACAAAGCGCCCAACTTACCGGACGATTTTGCAGATCGAGTGCTGGCGCGCACAGGGGATCGACCGGCGCCTCTGCCGGAATCTCGCACCGGTGGCGGCGGCGTGCGGCGGTGGCGCAGCGTCCGCCGACTTGCCATCGGCGGGATCGTTGCGGGCGCACTGGCAACAACGGCCGCGGCGACCGGGCTGCTCGGCGACTTGCCGATTTCGGTTCCGTCGGTCGAGAAGGTGTGGGCGACCATCACTGGACGGGAAGAGCCTTCCGAACCTGCTGCGCCCGTGCAATCCCAAGGCAGCGCCGATTTGGTGCCTGATGAGCAGGAGCCCGTTCGCCTGGAGGGTCCCATCGACTCGCCCAAAGAGCTGGAAGAGGCATTTCGCCGGGTCGATGAAGTGAGGGCCAAACGCACCGGCACGCGGCGAGAACGGGTCGATCGGCGGATCGACAATGTGATCGATCGGAGGCGCGAGCAGGGCTTGCGTGTGCCCACACCCGGACAAGAAGAGCGCCTGAGAGAACGCATCGATCGCTTCCGCGAGCGCCGCGACGAACGAATTGACGAACGACTCGACACACGTCGCGACGAATTGCGCGAACGCGTCGAAAGCGGCGAAGAACTGACTCGCGAGGATTTCATCCGCGAACAGCGCGACGCGGTGGGACGGCCCGTTCGTGGCGACCGATTGGAGCGCTTCAGGGAAATGTCACCTGAAGAACGCCGTGAGAGGCTCCGACGATTGCGTGAACGGAGGCAAGAACGACGACAGGAGCGTCTGGAGCAACAAGCTTCGCCGGATCGATCGGTCGACGAGGCACTCGCGACCGAAGAATCCGGCCCACCTCCCACCCCTGAGGAGGAAATCGACCAAGAATCTTGAATTGCCGCGAAGGGAAACTGCGCCAGCTTCGTCATTGGAATGTCACCGCCCCGAAAAGGTGGATTTGGGACCGGAACGACCCCGCAACCGACATCTCCAGGATGAGGACAACCAGATGAAATCGACCCTGACATTCGCCGCGATCGCCACCTTTGCCGTCGCTCCCGCCGCCATGGCGCAGGAACAGACACGCACCAAGACGTTCGACGGACCGAACGCCACCGCCACGCAGACGACCACGGTCGATCGCGAAGCGGGGACCTTCAACCGAGACCGTCAAGTGACGAACAAGAACAATGGCAACACCGCTTCCGGCAATCTCAACCGCCAGCGCACCGAAACGGGTGCCACCGTCAGCCGCACGCAGACCGGCCCGCAAGGCAATTCGCGAACCTTCAACGGCGAACGGATTCGGACCGACAACGGTTCGACATTCAGCGGCACCGCGACCGGACGCCGTGGCAATTCCTTCGACGTCAATGGCAATCGCAGTCGCGACGGAATGGGCAATTCGAGTGCAAGCCAGCGTGTCACCAATTCGAGTGGAGAGACGGTATACGCGCGCGATCGCACGACCACCCGCAGCAACGGTCGGGTCAATCGCAGCGTGAGTACCTCGCGCAAGCAAGGTGCCCGAAAGCCGCGCCGCGCCAACCGTCGGGCACCGCGCTGACCGATCCATTCAAACCGGCGGGAGATTGGCCCCACAAATCCTGCCGGCATGCTCCGTGCCGCAATTTCTGACTGGCTCGGAACCTTGAGGGCACGGAACCGGCATCCGGCTCCGTGCCCTCGTCTTTTACGTCCGGCATTCTCAGTTCATCAAGAGTTCAATCGGCCCGAGCGATTGGATTGCTTTCGCATTGGACTGCAAAGGGGAATGCATGCGAGCCGGAGCATTGGTCGCGGCGCTAATGTCGGTGGCATTGGCTGGATGCACCACGGGCGACTCCTTGGGTGGAACGCGAACCGTGTTCGACAATCCCTACAGCGCGCTGGAATTCGACAATGGGCCCGTCGGGCCGGGCTGCAACAAGGACGTCGCCGTCGGCGAAGCCTGCTACATCGACAGCCTGATCTATCCGGGACGCGGCCGCTACGCCTTCGACCGGGAAGGCAACCGGGTTCGCCTGTCGAAGGAGCAGCGCCGGGTCCTTCAGGAAAGATTTGACCTGGTTCAGTCGCGGATCGAACAACTCGAAGCGATTGAGCAGCGGACGCGCCTGCCGGAACCCCCTCCGGTCAAGCCGCCGCCAACCGCGTTGCCGCCACCTGCTCCAGAAACGTCAACGGGCGGCGTTCCCCAGATTCCCTGAAAAGTCAGCCCTTTCGAGCTTTCTCGTGATGTCGAATAACTTCATCGATAATGAAGCGGAGGAACTTCTCGCTGAATTCGGGATCGAGGTCGGCTTCTTCGGATAGCTTGCGCAAGCGAGAAATCTGCCTCTGTTCGCGCGCGGGATCGGCCGGCGGCAATGTAACCTTGGCCTTGTACTCGCCGACGGCCTGCGTGATGCGAAACCTTTCCGCCAGCATATGAATGATCGCCGCATCGATATTGTCGATGCTCTTGCGATAAGCGGCAAGAACCCCGTCCGGCGCGTCTTCGCTTTCTGGGGCAGGTTGCATGGAATCCGTCATATGTGCCGAAGCTAGCAACAATTCAGCGCTTGCCAAGCCGGGCGCGCTCGCCCAAATGCGGAAAATCATGAGTGCCGACGTCGTCCCTCTGCCGCGCAAGCGACCGACGCTCGATCCGATGCTGTCGCTGACGGCCAATGGCATGAATTCGGTCAACACCGTCATCCTCGAACGCATGCAGAGCGAAATCCCGCTCATTCCACGTCTCGCCGGCCACTTGATTTCCGGTGGAGGCAAGAGACTGCGACCGATGCTGACATTGGCAGGCGCGGAACTGGTCGGGTACCAGGGCGACCGGCACCACAAGCTCGCCGCTGCGGTCGAATTCATCCACACCGCGACATTGTTGCACGACGATGTTGTCGACGGCAGCGAATTGCGGCGCGGGAAGGCTGCAGCGAATATCATCTTCGGAAACCCGGCGACCGTGCTGGTCGGCGATTTCCTGTTTAGCCGTGCGTTCGAATTGATGACCGAAGACGGTTCGCTCAAGGTCCTTCGCATTCTCAGCCATGCCAGCGCCGTGATCGCGGAAGGCGAGGTCAACCAGCTGACGGCGCAGCGCCAGATCGAAACCAGCGAAGACCGATACCTGCATATCATTGGCGCGAAGACTGCGGCCCTGTTCGCCGCGGCAAGCCAGATCAGCGCCGTGGTCGCCGAATGCAATGAGGATCAGGAACGCGCGCTCGAGGATTACGGCCGCAATCTCGGCGTCGCATTCCAGCTCGTGGACGACGCTATCGATTACGATTCGGATGCCGCCCAGATGGGCAAGGATCAGGGCGACGATTTCCGCGAAGGCAAGATGACGCTGCCGGTGATCCTCGCCTATGCGCGCGGAGACGATGTCGAGCGCAAGTTCTGGAAGGATGCGATCGCCGGACATCGCACGGGCGACGAAGATCTGGCGGAAGCGATCGGCCTGATCGAAAGGCACAATGCGCTCGAAGATACGCGCGAACGGGCAAGGCATTTCGCCCAGCGTGCCATCGACGCGATCTCGATCTTCCCCGATGGCAAGGCGCGCGCGGCCATGTCCGAAGCCGCGCAATTCGCGGTCGCACGCGGATATTGAACGACCCGCTTCCCATTCTATCCGTCCTGGCCGATATCCGCGCCGCCCTGGCGGGCGCGGGTGCGGGCGTCGTGATCGCTCCTCCCGGCGCGGGCAAGACAACGGCGGTGGCCCCCGATCTGATCGGCGAGGATTGGTGCAAAGGGCAGATCATCCTCACCAGTCCGCGCCGCGTTGCGGCTCGCGCGGCAGCTGAGCGAATGGCGCAGATGCTGGGCGAGAAGCCCGGTGCAACCGTTGGCTACATGACCCGGCTCGATAGCAAGGTGTCCGGCAGGACGCGTATCCTCGTCGTGACCGAAGCGATTCTCGTCAACCGTCTCGTCGACGATCCGGAACTGCCGGGTGTGTCGGCGATCCTGTTCGACGAAGCGCATGAGCGGCATCTCGATAGCGATCTCGGATTGGCGTTGGCATTGGAAACACGCGCGGTCCTCCGTGAAGACCTGCGCGTGCTGGTGATGTCGGCGACGATCGACGGCGCGCGATTTGCGGACCTGTTGGGCGACGGCACTCCGGTGATCGAAAGCGAAGGACGAAGCTTTCCGCTCGAGATCAGGTGGCTGGGTAGCGATCCTGCAAAGTCGATCGAGGATCAGGTCGCCGCAGCGACGATGATCGCGTGGCGCGAAGCGGGAGGCGACATCCTCGCATTCCTGCCCGGAGTTCGTGAGATCGAACGGACGCGTGAGCGCCTCGAAGCCAAACTGCCCGAGACGCCGATCCTGCCGTTGCATGGCCAGATCGATCCGGCCGGGCAACGCAGCGCAATCCGTCGGGACCCGGACGGGCGGCGGAGGGTGGTACTGGCAACCGCGATCGCCGAGACGTCACTCACGCTCGACGGGGTTTCGATCGTGGTGGATGGCGGCCTGTCGCGCAGCGCGGCATTCGACCGCGCGGCCGGGACCACGCATCTGGTTACCCAACGGGCGAGCCAGGCGGCGGCGGCGCAGCGTGCGGGCCGCGCTGCGCGTCAGGGACCGGGTGTCGCGTATCGGCTGTGGGAGGAAGGTGGCCACCTTGGCAGGCCCGAATTCGCCGCTCCGGAGATCGAGACTGCTGATCTGGCCCCGTTACTGTTGAAGCTGGCCAAGTGGGGATCGAGCGATCCCTCCGGCTTGCGCTGGCTCGATCGTCCGCCCGAAGCCTCCCTGTCGACCGCGAGGAGAACGCTCGAGAAGCTTTCGGCGCTGGATACGGGGGGGCGTATCACCGAATGGGGGGAAGCGATCGCAAGCATGCCGATGGCGCCAGACCATGCTGCCAACATATTGTTGGGAGCTCGCTTCGGAATTGCCGAAGGCGCTGCGCGAACGGTCATGCTTCTCCAGGAACGCGGGCTCGGCGGGCGCAGTGTCGACCTGGTGCAGCGAAATGCTCGCTGGAGCGACGACCGTTCGCAACGCGCCGAAAACGCCCGCAAGATTGCACAACGCTGGGCGAATGCCGCGAGCAAGCTGGTTCCGTTCGACGCCGTCGATGAATTCGGTCCGAGCGAATGTCTCGCGCTCGCAAGGCCCGACTTCGTGGCAAAGCGCCGCGATGCCAGCGGTGAGGACTGGCTTTCAGTCGGTGGACGCGGTTTCAAGCTCGATCCGACATCGTCGCTTGCGCGATCCGAATGGATCGTAATCGGCGATGCGCAAGGTCTGGCCAAGGGCGCGCGCATCACCGCAGCCGCAGAGCTCGATCCGGCCCAGGTCGAAATCGTATTTGAGGATCAACTCCAAGAACATCGTTTAATAAGTTGGAATAAAAACAAAAACCGTATCGAAGCGAAGTGTGAAGTCAAATTTGGCGCGATCACCGTTCTCAGCAAGCCGGACTCCCATCCCGATCCGCAAAAGGTTGTGGATGTACTTGTGGAAAAGGCTCTGGAAAAGCTGGGCGCAATTCTTCCCTCCGGATTCCTCGCGCGGGCCGAATTTGCTGGAATCAATGAGCTTTCGCATGATAAGTTGCGAGTGTCCGCGCCGATTTGGCTTGCGCCGCTTCTGCACGGTCGGCGCGATCTCGAACTGCCGCCCCAACGTTTCTCCGATGCCGTGCTGTCGACGGTCGATTGGAGGGTCCGCGAGCGACTTGATCGAGAGGCGCCTACCCATTTCTCGTCGCCCGCAGAAACTCGCCATAGGATAGACTACCTTGGCGACGATGCACCCAGCGTCGAGGTTCGCGTGCAGGCACTGTTCGGGCTCGACACGCATCCAATGATCGGTTCAACGCCGCTCTTGCTCAAGCTCACCAGTCCCGCCGGTCGACCGATCCAGGCCACGCGCGACCTGCCTGGGTTCTGGCGCGGCAGCTGGGCGGATATCGTGAAGGAAATGAAGGGGCGGTACCCCAAGCATCGCTGGCCCGACCAACCGTGGGTGGAAAAGCCCAGCCTCAAGACCAAAAACGCCTTCAATCGGGGCTAGGATTGGATTATTGGCGATCGCATCATGAGCGCACGCATCTACCAGCAGCCCAAGAGTGCAATGCAATCGGGCAAGGCGAAGACCGACATCTGGGTCCTCGAATTCGAGCAATCCGAAGCTCGCAAACCCGATCCCCTGATGGGTTGGACCGGCAGCGGCGACACTCAGGCGCAAGTCAGGCTCAACTTTCCGAGCAAGGATGCGGCCAAGGCCTATGCCGAGAAATACGGCATCAATGCACGCGTGCATGCAACGCCTGCAAAGTCGCTCAAGCTCCAGGCCTATGCCGACAACTTCAAGTGAGTTGATTTTTAACCGACTCCTTTCCATATGCGCTTTCGGGAGTCGGGTGGACGTTTGCGTTCGCTCACCGGGTCAGGTCCGGAAGGAAGCAGCCCAGGTGAATTGCGACGGGTCGCTCGGCTCCTTCGATTTTCCCCAAACCGCGTCATGACAAAACTGCGCCAAGCGCCTAGTTTCCCCGCGTGACCGATTCCGATCCCGATCTGACCCAGCCCGAAGAAGACGACGCACCGACCGCCGCCGAGTTGGAGGCTGCCGGTCAGTCGGCGATGTTCGGCGATCCCGAACCGGCCGCAAAACCTGCCGAGCCTTCACCTGCGCCTGCACCGACGGCGGAGACCGGCCAGCCGTACCGGGTGCTCGCACGCAAGTATCGCCCGCAGACTTTTTCCGAGTTGATCGGGCAGGAACCGATGGTTCGCACGCTCGCCAATGCTATCGAGCGTGATCGGCTGGCGCATGCCTTCTTGATGACCGGGGTGCGCGGGGTAGGGAAGACGTCGACCGCGCGGTTGATCGCCAAGGCGCTCAACTGCGTCGGACCCGACGGACAAGGCGGACCGACAATCGATCCGTGCGGCCAGTGCGAGCCGTGTACTGCGATCGCCGAAGGTCGCCATATCGACGTGATCGAAATGGATGCCGCTTCGCACACCGGCGTCGACGACGTTCGCGAGATCATCGAACAAGTGCGCTACGCAGCGGTTTCGGCGCGTTACAAGATCTACATCATCGACGAGGTTCATATGCTGTCGCGCAACGCATTCAACGCGTTGCTCAAGACACTGGAAGAGCCGCCGGCGCATGTAAAATTCCTGTTCGCGACGACGGAAGTCGAGAAGCTGCCGGTCACAGTGTTGAGCCGGACCCAGCGCTTCGATCTGCGGCGTATTCCGGCTGACCTGTTGGCCGAGCATTATGGCAATGTGTGTCGGCTCGAAGGGGTCGAAGCAGAGGATGAGGCGTTGCGGATCGTCGCGAGCGCTGCGGAGGGATCGGCGCGCGACGGTCTTTCGATTCTCGACCAGGCGATTGCCCACGCCGATCTCGACACAGACGGCAAGGTGACTGCAACACGGGTGCAGGACATGTTGGGCCTCGCCGACAAGGGCGCGCAGCGCAAGCTTCTCGGCACCCTGCTCGATGCCGATGCCAAAGCGCTGCTCGCCGGGATCGACGAGCAATACGCGCTCGGCGTCGAGCCACTGGCGCTGATGCGGGCGCTGATGGATCTCGTCCACAAGATCACCGTCGCGCAGGTTTCGGGCGGTGAACCCGATGCACCGAGCGAAGAGGAACGCACCGCCTTGGCCAACTTCGCGAAGCGGCTAAGCCCCTCGCAGTTGCACCGATTGTGGCAATTGCTGCTCAAGGGCCACGAGGAAGTACGGCAGGCGCCCGATCCACTGGTTTCGGCGCAAATGGCGCTGCTGCGGGCACTCCATGCGAGCGAAATGCCGGACCCTGGCAAGCTCGCGAAGCGGCTGGAGGAATTGGCGTCGAGCGGACCAGTCCCCTCGGGCGAAAGCAATTCGCCAAGCGAGAATGCGCCTGTCGCGGCGTCCCGGCTCGACTGGGCGGAATTGGTCGAACGGGTCGACAATGCCGGTCACCTTCGGGTCGCCCAGATGATGCGCGACCGCGTACGTGTGATTTCGCTGACGTCCGAACGGCTGGTTTATCAGCAGGCAGACAGTTACCCCGACGATCCCGCTCCCGACATTCGCGACGCCCTCTTCAAGCTGACCGGTAAGCGCTGGATGATCGAAAAGGGCGATGGCGATGCGCAACCGTCCTTGCGTGAACAGGCCGAAGCCGAAGCCAAGGCCGCCGCAGACCGCATTCGCTCCGATCCCCTTGTCAAAGCGACGTTCGAAGCCTTTCCCGATGCCGAACTGATCGAGCCGCACGGCAATGTCGCGCGCGTTTCAGGCGGCCGATGAACCCGATGGAGAATCCCCGATGAAATCGATGGAAGAAATGATGCAGGCAGCGCAGCAGGCGGCCGAAACAATCCAGAACCAGATGAACGAGATGCAGGTGAAACTGGATTCGATCGAGGTTGAAGGACAATCGGGTGGAGGTCTGGTGAAGGTTCGCGCGAGTGCAAAGGGCCGCATTCTCGGCGTGACGATCGACGAGAGCCTGATGAAACCGGAAGAGAAGCAAATGGTCGAAGACCTTGTCACCGCCGCCTTCAACGATGCTCGCGACAAGGCCGACAGGGTTTCTGCCGAAGAAATGAAAAGCATGCAGAGCGGCATGGGACTGCCGCCCGGGTTCAATCTGCCCGGGATGGGGTGAGGCCCTGCCGCGGCGCGGACCAGCCTAGCGCACCAGCCTTCTTTTCGGTCGTGTCGACCCGACGGACAGCGGCTTGTGCAGGCGCTTTCCGGTCGCCTTTCCGACTGTCGGATAGGGGATTGGCGTCGGCGAGGGAGCTTTGACGAGACAGTATGAAGGCGAGGACCCTCGGCCGGGAGGGACGCATTCGATCTCTCCGGTCGGTTTCACCGGATTTTCGGCGAGGCGAAGGTCCATCTTGCCGAGCGTGTTGGGCCCGCATCTGCCGTCCCATTGGCTCATCTGACCGGCGAATTCCTGCTTCTGGAAGTCGCGAACCGCGCCTTCGGTTTCGGGGCCATAAAGCCCATCGGGTTCCAGGTCCGGCCCCTGCGGGAACGACTTTGGCAGCTTGAACCCGAAACGCGAAAGCGCCTTCTGGATGCGTTGCACGGCGTCTTTGTCGTCATCCGGCGGGCGTTTGCGGATCGAAGGCGGACCGTTCGATGCCTGCTGGAGCCGCGCATTGCTCGCCAGAAGTGCCGATTTGAGCATTATGGATCCTTTCTGAAGCGGGCGGGCCGCTTGCTTCACATCGTTTTGTCGATCAGGCTGGCTGCGATCAGTGTTGGGCGCAGCTTCTTTTCCTTGCTCTTGTGGACGAGGGCGACCGCGTCGGCCCAAGCTTTCTGCTTCACGGGAAATTTGCTCGGCTGGCTGTGCGTGTCCTTGTCGTATTTGAGCTGGATTTTCTTCACGTCGAGTGTTGCGAACAGAGCATTGAACTCCTCCGTCGCCTCCTCGACCGTGTCGTATTCCTTGCCTTTGAGTGCATTGAACCCTTCGGCGCAATCGCGCGCGGCAAGCACTCCGATCAGGTAGTGGATCTGCTCATGCTTGAGCAATTCGTCTTGCTGGGCCTTGGGATAATCGAAGACGAAATTGGCGACCCAGCAATCCGGATGCAGCCGGGTCGTGATTGTGGGGTTCTGGCTCATCTTGTATTTCTTGCCGTCGTCCGACCAGACTTTTGCGGCGTTGTGGGAATAATCGACATCGGTCAGCGCGGCCTGAGCGGAACCGCCGGGTTTCGGTGGATCCTTGTCCAGGTGCGTGAAGTCTTTCCACTTCAGTTTCTTGGTGAGCGCGTTTGCAGGCGCAAGTGGCATATCGGTCTCCTTCGGCTGGGCCAAAGACGGGTGCTGTGTGTTTGCGACCGAATGTGCTTTGCCGGAGGTCTAGCAGAAGGCAGGGGCCGGGTTAAGGGCTATTCCCCAGTGCGCTGCGTCCACAGCTTCCTCGACAAAGTCATTGCGGGCCTGCCAGAGCCTACCCATATTCCAACCCAATCGGCGACCCCAACGGCGCCCCTGGAAAAAGATCAAATGACACAGCACTTTCCCCTCCTCCCCTTGCGCGACATCGTCGTCTTTCCCGGTATGGTCGTGCCGCTCTTCGTCGGGCGCGACAAATCGGTGGCTGCGCTCGAAGCGGCAATGGAAGCCAGCAAGGACATATTCCTGCTCGCCCAGCTCGATCCCGGCTGCGACGATCCGGAAAGCGACGACCTCTATGATGTGGGCGTCGTTGCCCAAGTCCTGCAATTGCTGAAACTGCCGGATGGCACGGTTCGCGTACTGGTGGAGGGAACGCACCGGGCGAAGCTCAACGAACTGCGGACGCAAGACGATCACGTCGTGGCGGAAGTCGAATTGCTCGAGCCGGAAACCGTCGGCGGGAGCGAAGTGACGGCGCTTATGCGGCAAGTCATCGAACAGTTCGGCGAGTATGCAAAGCTAAACAAAAAGCTTGGCGAGGATGCCAATGTCGATCTCAGCGATGTCGACGATGCTGGCGTGTTGGGCGACACGATTGCGGCCGCACTTAACGCGAAAGTTTCGGACAAGCAGTCGCTGCTGACCGAATCCAATCCGCTCAAGCGGCTCGAACTGGTGATGGCCTTCATGGAAGGCGAACTCTCGGTGCTACAGGTCGAGCGCAAGATTCGCGGGCGGGTGAAGCGCCAGATGGAGAAGACCCAGCGCGAATACTACCTTAACGAGCAACTGAAGGCGATCCAGAGCGAGCTTGGCGGGGGCGACGGCGAAGAAGGCGATGAGATCGCCGAGCTGACCGAGAAGATCGAGAAGACCAAGCTTTCGAAAGAGGCCCGGACCAAGGCCAGGGCGGAACTCAAGAAGCTCAAAGGCATGCAGCCGATGAGCGCCGAAGCGACCGTGGTTCGCAATTATCTCGACATTCTTCTCGGTTTGCCATGGGGCAAGAAATCGCGCGTGAAGAAAGACATCGCGAAAGCCCAGGACGTGCTCGATGCCGATCATTACGGCCTCGAAAAGGTCAAGGACCGGATCATCGAATATCTCGCCGTACAGGCGCGAACCAACAAGCTGAAGGGTCCGATCCTATGCCTCGTCGGCCCGCCGGGCGTCGGCAAGACCTCGCTCGGCAAGTCGATCGCCAAGGCGACGGGCCGCGAATTCGTACGCCAGTCATTGGGCGGCGTCCGCGACGAAGCGGAAATCCGCGGACATCGGCGGACCTATATCGGCTCGATGCCGGGCAAGATTGTCAACAATCTCAAGAAGGCCGGGACAAGCAACCCGCTGTTTCTGCTCGACGAGATCGACAAGTTGGGTCAGGATTTCCGTGGCGATCCCGCTTCGGCACTGCTCGAAGTGCTCGATCCGGAACAGAACAACAAGTTCCAGGATCACTACCTCGAGCTCGACCTCGATCTGTCGGACATCATGTTCGTCACCACCGCGAACAGTCTCGACCTGCCGCAGCCACTGCTTGATCGCATGGAGATCATCCGGCTCGAAGGGTACACCGAGGACGAGAAGGTGGAGATCGCCCAGCGTCACCTGATCAAGAAACAGGTCGAACAGCACGGTCTCAAGGACGACGAATTCGAACTGACCGAGGAAGGGCTGCGCGATCTGATCCGGTATTACACGCGCGAAGCCGGCGTGCGTACACTGGAGCGCGAGATCGCCCGCCTGTGCCGCAAGAGCCTGCGCAAGATCCTCGAGAAGGAAGCGAGCAGTGTGACGGTCACGCCGGACAATCTTGGCGACTTCGCGGGTGTGCGAAAGTTCAAGCACGGCATGTCGGAGGACGAGGCGCAAATCGGGACCGTCACTGGCCTGGCCTGGACGCAGGTCGGCGGCGAGCTGTTGACGATCGAAAGCGTCACGACGCCGGGCAAGGGCGAAATCAAGACCACCGGCAAGCTCGGTGAAGTTATGAACGAAAGCGTCGCTGCGGCGTTCAGCTTCGTCAAATCGCGCGCGCCCGCCTACGGGATCAAACCTTCGCTGTTCCAGCGCAAGAACGTCCATATCCACCTTCCCGAAGGCGCCGTGCCCAAGGACGGCCCGAGCGCCGGGATTGGCATGGTCACTTCGATCGTCTCGACCCTGTCGGGCACGACAGTTCGCCCAGATGTTGCAATGACCGGCGAAGTGACGTTGCGCGGTCGAGTCTTGGCAATCGGCGGGCTCAAGGAGAAATTGCTGGCGGCCTTGCGAGGCGGGATCAAAACGGTCCTAATCCCCGAAGAGAACGTGAAAGATCTGGCCGAAATCCCGGACAATGTGAAAGAGGGTCTGGAGATCGTGGCGGTCAGCCATGTCGATCAGGTACTCGAACATGCGCTGACACAATTGCCGGTCCCGATCGAATGGTCCGAGGCTGACGAACTTGCCAGCCATTCCGGCGGCAAGGCGGGCGCAACGGGATCGGACGTGCCGACCGCTCACTGATCGGTTGGGGGCTTGCCCACGCGGTGCGATTCGCAGCGCAATTCACCAATGGTCCGGGCCGCGTCGTCCCTTGAATCGTCATGGTGGGCTTCGACTCGTCGCAATCGCCTTCGATTCGTCCAAAAACGGCGCTTTTCCGCGCGTTTTACCTTTGACAGCCTCCCGAAAAACGTCTCAATTTACGCGCTTTCGGAGAGGCGATTCACCGCAACCGATTTTGCAGCGAAAATTAGGGGGTTCCAACGATGAACAAAAACGATCTGATCGGCGAAGTCGCCGCCACCACTGGCCTGTCGAAGAATGACGCATCGAGTGCTGTCGAAGGCGTGTTCGACGCAATTACGAAGGCCCTGTCCGGTGGCGACGAAGTGCGTCTGGTTGGGTTCGGAACGTTTTCGGTGGCCAAGCGCAAAGCTTCCACCGGACGCAACCCGCGCACTGGCGAGCCGATGACGATCAAGGCGTCGAACCAGCCGAAGTTCAAGGCCGGCAAGGGTTTGAAGGACGCCGTCAACTGATCTGACTGGCACCGGCGCACCGCCTCGCGCCAGGAATTCGACCCCGTCGACCTTCGGTTCGGCGGGGTCTTTCTTTGCCGGAATATTATCGGTCAGCGCGACATGTCGATTAACGCGGTCGGTGCTGCCTTGGTGCGCGGGGATATGTTCCAGGTGAGGCTTTCACCGTTAGGAGTAGGATTGGACCCCTCGTCTGTGTTGTTGGCGCGAATGGTTCCGCTTGTTACGATCGTGAAAGTGCCTTCGATCGTCGGGACATTGGGCACCTTCTCTTCGCTATTCTCCCCTTCCGAAAGGCTCGCCAATCCGGCCATGCCCGGTATTCCGCCCATCAGCGGACCCATCGGACCGCCTTCGTTCTGCGCGGCAAAGCCCGGAGCGTTGACACGCACGACATTGCCGTCGCGCATAATCATCTGAACGAATGGATTGGTTGTCGGAAAGCCTTCGATGACGGGGAACATGAAATCATGGCTGAGGCTGCCGGAGATCGAATAGCTGACTTCGAACACTCCATCGCCCATATCCTCGACGCTGTTCCAGCCCTTCTGCCGGAGCAGCAGTTTGACCAGTTCGGCCGACGCTTCGGGATCGTTGGGGTTGATGCCGCCCATGATGGCCGCCATCTGTTCCGCTTCCTTAGCATTCTTGGCGGCGCGGGCTTCGGCACCGGCTTCCCACTCGGCACGCTGTTCCGTTTCCTCTTCCGGTGTGCATTCGCGATCTTCAAAGGTCTCCTGGTCCCAGCAATTGGCCTCGAACGTGTCGTTCGCTGCGCCCATCGCGGCAAGGTCCGCCAAAGCGAGGAAGAAGATCTCGCCTTCATAAGTGAAGGCAAAGCGATCCTGCTCCATCAATTGCAGTTCGGAGGTGAATTTGCCGGGTGTGATGAAGCAGCCGGAAAGGAGCAGCGAAAGGCTGGCCAGAACGGCGGCGGCCTTGAGGCGAATCGGTGATTGGGCGGTCATGGTCGAATGCTCCCAGCAGGAAGTTTAGGCGAAGTGACCCTGAGTGTCGACTGCGCTCTATCGGCGCGTTGCGACGGCATATAACGCGATGGCGGCAGCGTTTGAAACGTTCAGACTTTCAATAGCAGAGGATATCGGCAGGCGGGCGATCGCATCGCAATGCGCTGCGATGTTGTGGCGCATCCCTTCGCCTTCCGCTCCCAGCACCAGCGCCACCGGACCAGTCGGCAGGGCCTCGGCCAGCGTCGCTTCGGATTCCCCGGCGAGGCCGATCCGCCAGTATCCGGCTTCGGCCAGTTCATCGAGGGCTCGGGCGAGATTGACCACGCGCACCCACGGCACCGTCTCCAGCGCGCCCGATGCGGACTTGGCGAGCACGCCACCTTCGGGCGGGGCATGGCGGTCCTGTGTGACGATGCAGGCGGCACCGAATGCCGCTGCCGAGCGCAGGATGGCTCCGACATTGTGCGGGTCAGTAACCTGATCGAGGATAACCACGGGACGAGCCGGGTCTCCCGTCGCCACTTCGTCGAGAAACGTGCCGTCGAGCGGTTCGCATTCGAGTACCAGCCCCTGATGCGGGGCGTCCTTGGCCACCAGCCGCGCAAGATCGGTGACGTCGGCATATTCTACCGGGAAATCGGGCGGCAATTCGCCGTCCAGGCTATCGATCCCGTCGCGGGTCGCCCACAGCTTGCGATGCTGGCGTGCCGGGTTTTTGAGCGCGGCTTCGACAGGGTGGCGGCCCCACAGCCGGACATGACCGGAAGTGGCGCGGCCCGATCCGCGCCCGCCTTTCATCCTTCCCGCTCGCCCACGCAGCGCGCGCTTTTTCTCGCCTTTGGCCATGCTCGGTCCCAATTGTGCAACTTCAAACGCTCCCCTGCCAGTCGCCCCATTGACAGGCAAGCGCGGCTTCGCCAAAGGGGCGCGTCTTGGCTGCGGGGCCATGTCGGGCCCCGGACATATTTCTGGATGATCTTCCAGCAAGCCCTGTGTGGACAGGTGGCCGAGTGGTTAAAGGCAGCAGACTGTAAATCTGCCCGCGCAAGCGTACGCTGGTTCGAATCCAGCCCTGTCCACCAATTATCCCAGACGCTCCTGAACTCGGTCTTCGTCTGGGCGAACTTTCGCTCTACGCAGTGGCTTCCGGCTTGTGTCGGGAAGCGGGCAATGTGGGCGGCGACGGATGTTCGGATCCGAATGTGTCCGGTTCAGACTCGCGCGTGACGCCGACACATCCTGCGCTCTTGCTGTTCCTGTTCAAATCTGTGGCACTACGAGCGTCGAGAGATCGGCTGTCCTGCTGCTAGAAGTCGAATCCCCAGCGACGATATTTGCGGGCCATTCCCGGGCTGCGCGCAATGGCGGAGGCTATATCGGTTTCCCCCTTTGCACTGCCGAGTTCGCGCAAGATGAGACCCCGCAACAGCAGGGTTTCGGTCTGCTCCGGATTGAGTTCGAGCGCCGCCTCGGCATCGGCCAGAGCTTCATCGAGTTGGCCGTTCCGCAAATATGCGAGCGCGCGGCTGTCCAGCGCCATTGCAGTGTTGTCGCTGTTCTCCACCGCCTTGGTGCAGACCGGGATCGCATCCGAAACGCCAATTTCCCAAGTGCCCATGAACCAGCACTTGGAATTGAGGATCTCGGCGTTGTTCGGTGCATCGATCAGAAGGTCTGCCAACAGCGCGAGACCGGCTGCCCCGTTGCCCTCTACCGCTTCGACATCGGCCATCGCATAGGCCAGCGAGCGCCGTACGTTCTCGTCGCCATCGACTTCGGCAAGCAGTTCGCGTGCTTCGGCTAAGTCTCCCAAATCGGTCAACATACGGGCCAGGGTGATCGCGCGGTCGTGCGAGGGGTCGAGCGCATAGGCTTCTTCCAGATCGGCCTTGGCGCTTTGAAAATCGAGCAGCTGCTCGTGCACATAGGAACGCTCTTCGTACATCCGCGCGGTCGCCTCGATCTCGATCGCGCTGTTCATATCTTCCAGCGAACCCGCGAAATCGTAAGTCTGGAATCGGAAGTTCGCGCGGTTGAGGTACGGGCGCGATTCTTCCGGATCTTCCTCGATCAAACGGCCGAAGGCGGCATCGATCGGCTCGAGGGCGGATCGATCGGCACCCTCGGCAAAGCGCCAGCGACGAGGCAGCGCGTCGGGTGCAACGATCTTCACTTCCGACCGTGCGAGCTGGGAGGATTTTCGGCGTTCGGCGCGGAATTCTTCCGCGGGAACCTCGCCGCCCAGGCTCGTCTGTTCCTCGAAGATCACCAGCTCGCTGTCTGCCAACCGGATATCGCGTTTGAACCGTTGCCGCGCGACCGTCAGGTCGAGCTGGGTCTCCCCGCGAATTTCGAACGCTTCCGATGTTTCGGGCAGCGTGATGCGATACGCCGCAGTCGAAGTTCCGGGAGGCCGCACACTGGCAGGGAGGTCTCGCCATGCCTTGCGCGACCTGTCGGGGGAAAACTCGAACGAACTCGATGGGAGAGGCGGCTTGAATTCGCCGGTGGTCCCTTCGAATTCCAGCAAAGGCGGAAAGACCGCATCGATCACCAGCGTGGCTTCGCTGTCGTCCTCGCCCGGTTCGACCTTGACATCGAGGACGCTGACACTGCCGCCCGCGAGCCGTCGGAAGCCGCCGCCCATCCGCTGCTTGTTGTCGTCGGTAATCTTGTCCGCGTTTGCGTTCATCTGTGCGGCGCGAGGCCCGATCATCTTCATCTTCATGGTGCCAAGCATCGGCAGGTCGGCGCCGACACTCGCATCCATGATGAGCTCTATCCCCATATCGGCGACGAGCGGAGCTTCTTGGACGATTTCTTCGAGCTCAGCCCCTTCCGCACGGATCGGTAGCGCGTAGTAGAATGGCGGCACATTGCCTACGACATCGATATTGGCTCCGAGGCTCGTGCCGTCGAGGTAGTACATCTGCCCATCGACCGTTGCGCGCACCAGGACATGATTGAACGCACCGGGAAGGGGCAGGGAGGTCGGCACCGTTTCGCCGCGATTGGTCGAAACCAGCACGGCTTCGGCCTCGATTCCAAGATCGGCCAATATCGCGAGAAGAATGACGGTCTTGGCTTTGCAGTCGCCGTAGCGCTTTTCCCACGTGGTCGCGACGTCCTGAGGGAGGTAGTTGCCGCCATCGAGACCGTTGAGCAGATAGCGCACGTCTTCCTGGACCAGCTCAAGCGCCGCGACGGCCTGTTCGAGCTCGGTTCCCTCGCTTTTCCGGATCGCGTCGACCTTTTCGATCAGGTCATCGAGGCCCTCCAGAGCGCCATCGACTTCGTAATAAGGGGCCATGACGCTCGAGACCTCGCCCCAGCCGTCGAAAGTTCCGAGTTGCAGCAAGGTCGGCCGGCGAAAGCGGGCTGGTGCATCATAGGGATAGTCCTCCGCTTCGGGCAGCGGAAGTGTGATGCTGATCCAGTTGTGTCCGTCCCGCTGTTCCGGCTGGCCCGGATCGAAATCCGGTCCAGCCTGCCAGCGCACGTCGATCTCATCCGGCCAAGAGGCAAGAACGCGGTTGAAATCGGCGATCTTGCTCGGCTCGCGCCACAGCATGGCCTGGCTCTGCACTTCGCGTCCTAGCGCCTGATCGGAATTCGTTACCGAGTAACGCATCCGCAGTTCGTCGCCGACTTGGAGGCCCGGCACGGACATAGTGGCGGTCAGGGAACCGTCGATGATCCGCATCTCGAGCAATCGCTCTCGGCGCAGGATTTCCATGCGTTCGCCTTGCTCGATCACGTCGATCTTCTCGTCGTCGCGAAGAATCGCAATTTCGTGCACGATCAGGTCGCCTTTGTCCGGCAGCCATTGGGCGGTCAGCGTGCCGACCTGCCCCAATTCCTGCAGGGAGGAGAGACGATAGACGGTGTCCGTGTATTCCCACAGCCGCCCGTCTTCGATCCTGATCTGCCTGTCCTGCACCACCAGGTTGTTCGAGGGGTCGCGCTCAACAGTGGAAAGATCGACCGGTTGGATCCAGTCGGGAGCCGGTTCATAGAGCACTTCGTCGCCGGCCAGGGCCGAAGCCGAAGTCGTGGCCAGAAGAACTCCCAGGGATGCCAACACCTTGCGGCGAAACGATCTCTGAACTCTAACCGACTTCTCAGGGTTCGATCCCTCTGGAGAAATCCAACCGGCGCGCCCCGTTCTGAACATTGATTGCATGATTTCCTGTATTCCTGATCGAACCCCAGCTGGTTCGCAGCCCCACGTTGAAATATTCGCTGCGACAAGCGTTTGCTCCCTGTCACTGTAACGAAAGGGACACCCCGCTCAAGCTGTTTCGGGCCGCGTCGTGAACGATATTCCCGACACACGAGAGCGGGAGTCTTGCGAGGCCAACCGCTGCGCACTATTGCGCTCATCCCATGCAAGACGTGCAACTGACCCACCGCCCCGTCATTTCCGCAACCGGACTGTTCACTCCCGCGGAATCGATCTCGAACGAAGAGCTGGTCGACAGCTTCAATCGCTTCGTGGACCTCCAAAATCAGCGGCACGCCGATGCAATCGAAGCCGGCGAGATTGAACCGCTGCAGCATTCCTCAGTCGATTTCATCGAAAAGGCCAGCGGGATCAAGGCCCGCCACGTGATGAACAAGGAATCGGTTCTCGACCCGGAGGTCATGGCGCCGCGCTGGAGCGAGAGACCGGACGACGAAATTTCGATCATGGCGGAGATCGGCGTGATCGCTGCGAAACAGGCACTCGAAAAGGCGGGCCGGAAGCCGGAAGATGTCGACGCCGTGCTGTGTGCCGCATCGAACATGCAGCGCGCATACCCGGCCATGGCGATCGAGATCCAGCAGGCGCTGGGGATCGAAGGGTTCGGGTTTGATATGAATGTCGCATGCTCTTCGGCCACATTCGGTATCCAGACGGCGGCTGACTATGTCCGTTCCGGGAACGCCAAAAGCGTGCTGGTCGTCAGCCCCGAGATCACGTCTGGGCACCTTAACTGGCGCGATCGCGACAGCCATTTCATCTTCGGCGACGTTGCGACCGCAGTGCTGGTCGAAGATGAGGCAATTGCGCCGGATGAGCATTGGGCGATCCTCGGGACCAAGCTCAAAACGGTGTTCTCGAACAACATCCGGAACAATTTCGGGTTCCTGAACCGCGCGCATCCCGAAACATCCGACAACGCCGACAAGCTCTTCGTCCAGGAAGGGCGCAAGGTCTTCAAGGAAGTGGTGCCGATGGTCGCACAGATGATCATCGATGAAGCGGGCAAGCTGCAACTCGACCCTGCAGCGATCAGGCGCCTTTGGCTGCACCAGGCGAATGCCGGGATGAACCGCCTAATCGCGCAGCGTGTGCTCGGCCACGAAGCAAGCGCGGACGAAAGCCCGACGGTCCTCGACACATACGGGAACACCTCGAGCGCGGGATCGATCATCGCCTTTCACAAATACAGCGAAGATCTCGCTCCCGGCGACACCGGCCTGATTTGCAGCTTTGGAGCCGGTTACTCGGCGGGAACGGTGTTCGTCCGCAAGGCTGCCTGATTGCGGCTTTCCAGAAAGCCGTCCCAAGCGGCTATGATCCGCTCGGACGCCCACCAGATTGCGGCCACAGCGAGCAGCGAAACCAATCCGTCGACCGCATAGTGGTAGGCCAGATGGACGCTGCTGATCCAGGTGACGAAGAAGAACACGCCGAAGAACGCGCCCCATTTCGCGGAGATGCGGCGCACCGCGATCCAGTACAGAAATGCGATGGCGCAGTGCATGCTGGGCATGGCGGTGATCCCGCTGCCCAGGCCGTTGGCGGACTTTCCGTGCCACTCCAGCAACAGTTCCTGCACGTTGAGCACCATGATCGGAACCTGTTCGTTGGCGGCATAGAGGTATTCCATCTGCGCGTCGAAATGCGGGTTGCCGAGCAAGGGAGATAGGAAGCACGGGCCGACCGAAGCGAGCCAGGTCGCCATCAGGCCGCCGATGAGCGCCCAGCTCAGCATGTATGTCATGAAAAACTGCCTGCGCACGCGGCTGTCCATCTTCGCGAAAACGAAGAACATCACGCCGGGGTAGAGCAGCAGAAACCAGAGATGGTAGAGTAGGGCGAGGAATGCGGTCACGACCGGGTAGCCGAGCACCGGCTGCATGACTTGCCAGGCGTCATACCCGAAGAAGATCGCTCGATCCCATTCGATGAAGGCGGCATCCCATGTGTAATCGTTGAACAGCGGTATAGCGGCTTTCATCTTGGAGAAGAAAGGCAGCGCGGCGATGGCAATGGTCAGCAACGGTAGCCCGCTCAGAATGGTCTGGCGAAGTGGCAGCGCAGTGTAGCGGGCCTTGAGGAACGCGGTCGGGCTGTCAGGACGGTTGCGGTTGAGTTGCCAGGCGGCGTCGAAAGCGACCAGGATAAGGGTGAAGAGGCCGAACAGACGGGCGTTCTCGATGACTCCGCCAAAGCCGATCGGGACTCCGCGAGAAGCCAGCAAGGCGACACATACGGCCAGAAGCACCGCGCCAAAGACGTAGATCGGCAATTCTCCGAGCCAACGCGGTGCAGATTCGCCTTGCGGATTGGCGCGTGAGATATCGAATGCGACGCTACTCATTACGGCCCCGCGAGATATGGTAAACATCTTACTAGAGAGTGAATTTCGCGTGCCGATAGTCCTGGCTCGCACGCCCGTTGCGAGCCGCTCGGCAGCGGCAAGTTCCCCGGTTTTGTGCTAGCCGACGCGCGGCACTTGCTTGCGGGGGCGGGAACCAGACCCTAGATGCGCTCTCATGGCAGGCGAAATTCTCGATAATCAGGGGCGCGGTGAAGCTGGATGGAACTGGCCCGCAATCCACCCAGAAGGGCGCAAGTTCGGCGTAATCGCGGTGGCGATCGCGCTTGTGCCGCTCATTCTACTGGATTGGGAGATCGTCGGTTGGCCGCTGCTGCTGCTTTCGGCGGGCGTGTTTGCGTTCTTTCGAGATCCCGAACGCGTCGTGCCGCAGGACGACAATTCGATTGTCGCGCCGGCCGACGGTCTGATTTCCCTGATCACCACGGTCGAACCGCCTCCCGAGCTGCAGGTCGATGACGGTTCCGGTCATCCTGGGTTGCCGGCCGGGCCGGTCACTCGCGTTTCGATTTTCATGAGCGTGTTCGATGTCCACATCAATCGCACGCCGATCGCAGGGACAGTGCGCCGGCTTGTCTATATTCCCGGCAAATTCGTGAACGCCGATCTCGACAAGGCAAGCGAAGAGAACGAGCGTCAACACATTCTGGTCGAACGTGCCGACGGCTTGCAGATTGGCTTCACGCAGATCGCCGGGCTGGTGGCGCGACGGATCATCCCATTCGTGAAACCCGGCGATACTTTGGCGAAGGGTCAGCGCGTGGGTTTGATCCGGTTTGGCAGCCGCGTCGACGTGTACCTGCCTGCGGGGACCAGTCCGAAAGTGTTGATGGGTCAGAAGGTGATCGCAGGGGAGACGGTGCTCGCCGAAGTCGGCGCTCAGGCCCTGCTCGAAGGCATAGCGCAATAGTGCCGCAGTCCATCCCATTGGATTTGCCGTGACGAAATGGCGCAAAGGCAGGCAAGGTTCCGACTTACCGGCGCGGGTGGGGCCCAAGGCTGCCGAAGACGAGGACGGCGCGGCAGCGGTTGACGGCAGAGGCCTTACCCTGCGCGCGATGCTCCCCAATGCAATTACGGCTGCGGCACTGTGCGCCGGTTTGACCGGCATTCGTTTCGCCATCGAAGGCGAATGGCCTTTCGCTATCCTCGCCATCATTCTGGCGGCGGTTCTCGACGGAGTGGATGGCCGCATCGCCCGATTGCTCAATGCCCAGTCGCGGTTCGGTGCCGAGCTCGACAGCCTTGCGGATTCACTGTCATTCGGCGTGGCGCCTGCAATCATCTTGTATTTGTGGTCGCTCCAGGACCTGAAGAGCTTCGGATGGTTGGCCGCCCTGGCCTTTGCGATTTGCTGTGCCTTGCGACTGGCGCGCTTCAACGCCCGGATCGACGTTGACGACCAACCGCACAAATCCGCTGGCTTTCTGACGGGCGTACCTGCACCGGTGGGGGCAGGGCTCGCTTTTGCGCCCTTCTATCTCTGGATGGCCACGGAACGCGACGAATTCCGCGATCCTGTCGCGCTGGCGATCTGGATCGGAATAATTGCGGTGCTGCTTATCTCGAACATGGCCACATTGAGCTGGGCCGCAATCCGTCCGCGCCGCGATGTGCGCCTGGGCCTGATTGCATTTGCAGCAGTGGCCTTTGCTGCACTGCTGCTTGAACCATGGTGGTCGCTTACCGTGATCAGCGCCGGATATCTTGCCCTCATGCCATACGCATTGTTCAAATACGGCAAGATCAAGCGGCGGCGCGCACGCGAGAAGGAACTCGTCGCGCAAAAGGACGGGTAGCTGCCGGCGCAGTCCGAGGAGCGGGGCGAAGCCGCAATTCTTCAGCATCGACCGTCGGCACGAAGCCCGCCTTCGCCAAGGCGCGCTCCTGCTTCACGATATCGAAGGCAAAGCGCCCGCGAATCCACAAGTCGACAAGCGCGAGCAAAGTGGCAAACGCGACGACTACAAATAGGGCGGTGAGCGTGGCTGCAATCATCGGTCAAACTCCTTCGGTCATCGTTCGCTGACGGTGCAAGGATGGTTACATCCTCGCTCCGTTCAATATTTGTTCCGATCCTTTGTTCTATATGTGTTCCATTCGGTCAAGCGATTTTGTTCCACTTGTGTTCCAAAATGCGCGAAAGCACTAGATTTTGTGGGCAAAGCTGGCTAATGGCGCGCCCTCGCGGCGAATGGTGTCCGAATCATCGGACAGCCGAAGCTGCGAAATTCACATGGAAGGCGTTCTACACCGGTGCTGCCAGCGGGATACTCCGCCAGTGGTTCCAGCTTTCCAGAGGACAAACCGGAAGGAATTATCTTATGGCGGCCACTACCGTCACCATGCAGCAATTGATCGAGGCCGGCGCGCATTTCGGCCACCAGACTCACCGCTGGAACCCGCGGATGAAGCCGTACATCTTCGGCAATCGCAACGGCGTTCACATCATCGACCTGTCGCAGACCGTTCCGCTGTTCGCGCGCGCTCTCGATTTCGTCGAGCAGACCGTCCGTGCAGGCGGCAAGGTGCTGTTCGTCGGAACCAAGCGTCAGGCGCAGGAGCCGATCGCCGAAGCCGCCCGTGCTTCGGGCCAGCACTTCGTGAACCACCGTTGGCTTGGCGGCATGCTGACCAATTGGAAGACCATCAGCGGTTCGATCAAGCGTCTAAAGACACTCGAAGAGCAGCTATCGGGCGACACCAGCGGCTTCACCAAGAAGGAAGTCCTGCAGCTTACCCGCGAACGCGACAAGCTCGAACTGTCGCTCGGCGGCATCCGCGACATGGGCGGAATTCCCGACGTGATGTTCGTGATCGACGCCAACAAGGAAGACCTTGCGATCAAGGAAGCGGCCGTTCTGGGCATTCCGGTGATCGCTGTGCTCGATACCAATGTCGATCCGACCGGCATCGCCTTCCCTGTTCCGGGTAACGACGACGCAAGCCGTGCGGTGCGCCTCTATTGTCAGGCCATCGGCGATGCCGCGACTGCCGGTCGCGGCGGCGCGGTTGCGGATTCGGGCGATGTCGGTTCGATGGAAGAGCCGCCTGCCGAAGCGGCCACCGCCGAAGCCTGAGCATTCGCAATTTCGGCGCGCGTCAATCGCGCGTCACATTCCCACACTAGCGCGCCGGGCGACCCCATTGGGCCCGGTGCCCACACAGCATATTAGAAGGAAATCACCATGGCCGATTTCTCCGTCGCCGATGTGAAGAAACTGCGCGAAAAGACCGGCGCAGGCATGATGGACGCCAAGAAAGCGCTGACCGAAGCCGGCGGCGACATCGAAGCTGCCGTTGACGCCCTGCGCGCCAAGGGTCTCGCGACCGCTCAGAAAAAGTCCAGCCGCACGGCTGCCGAAGGTCTCGTCGGCGTCGCAGTATCCGGCACGCGCGGCGTAGCGGTCGAAGTCAACTCTGAAACCGATTTCGTCGCCAAGAATGACCAGTTCCAGGACTTCGTTCGCAAGACCACCGAAGTGGCACTCTCGCTCGATGCAGACGATGTCGAAGCGCTGAAGGCTGCTGGCTATCCGGATGGCGGCACGGTCGCCGAAAAGCTGACAGACAACGTCGCGACGATCGGTGAAAACCAGCAGCTGCGCCGGATGAAGACTGTTTCTGTCGGTCAGGGCGCGGTCGTGTCCTACATTCACAACGCCGCCGCCGAAGGCCTCGGCAAGATCGGCGTGCTGGTCGCCCTTGAAAGCGACGCCGGAGCCGATGTCCTTGCCGAACTGGGCAAGGATGTGGCCCAGCACGCAGCCGCGATGTTCCCGCAGGCGCTCGACGCCGACGGTCTCGACCCGGCCGTGATCGAGCGCGAGCGCGCAATCGCGCAGGAAAAGGCTTCGGAAAGCGGCAAGCCTGAAAACGTGCAGGAAAAGATGGTCGAAGGCGCGATCAAGAAATACGCCAAGGAAAACGCGCTGCTCAGCCAGATCTTCGTGAAGGACGGCAAGGCGACTGTCGAAGAATACGTTGCGCGCACCGCCAACGAAGCGGGTGCGTCGATCAAGCTGGTCGACTATGTCCGTTTCCAGCTCGGCGAAGGCATCGAGAAGGAAGAAGCCGACTTCGCTGCGGAGGTCGCGGCTGCTGTTGGCGGCTGAGCCGATCTGTTGGGTTTCTGCGCACGCACGGATCCAGCGAACACAGATTTGGGCTCCCGATTGCATGGGAGTCCACTGAGATAATTGAGGCCGCCGCAGCGCTGAGCTGCGACGGC
>JAAUYH010038020.1_pt1 | contig 25239 bp, 19 predicted proteins | sample 7278061 | NCBI WGS metagenome assembly JAAUYH01 (sample SAMN14350203, study PRJNA611818) | marine sediment metagenome | isolation source: surface marine sediment (0.6m) | place: French Polynesia: Moorea | collected 2018-08 | reverse complement strand
TAGGGATGCTGTATTAAATGGAAGACAAGAATAGAAAGGTTGAGATGTGTCGATTGCCAAGGTACGAAATGCTACTCGCAGTTAAAAAGAATTTTTTAGAGGCTCGAATAATTAAATTTATGAAGGCGCCAATGATCTGATTATTTTATATTGATTCTGAAATTTTACGATAGTGTTCACGAGAGCATTTTCGTTTTGTGTTCACAGTCAATTGCTCGGTATAAAACACCTCATTAATTAACTCATTAATAAATTTGAGACAAAAATGATCGTGTAATCTACTCTCGCACAATTTCAGAAATTATTTACAGTTTCGGAAGTAGCCAATGGAACCGTAATATGTGGCTTTGTACGCCATTCAATTTTTCACACGTATCATCTTTTGGAATCCTTGAGAAACCATGCCTTTCAGACATAGAACTGCACTGGAACTGCGCATCGCATCCTTCCAAGCCGGGATTGTCGGGATTACGATTCACCACTCCCGTCTCCTCATCTGCCGCTGTGGAGACGGGAAACGTCATAGAGATTGAAGATTATCAACCAGATGATTGCGTGGGTAGAACGGAAACGGCGACCTGGATACGCGGGAAGATAGCGTACAGCGAATTTGAGGCTTGCGGAAAATCTACACTGCCTTCTACCAAATTTCCATGACGATACATGAAGCCTGAAGTGTCGTTCCCTGTCATCAAGAGAACGTCAAAGATGGCTTGTCGGAACCTACATTTGCAGTTGTGTTACACGGAAATACACAGACGAATGGATGGAACTCAATTTTGTTTCTTACAATTGTCATCACCATTGTGCAGGACTACCCGAACGAAATTGTTCCTGTAACATACGGTTGCATGCAGATTACCGGTATGTATACCAATGTCCTTGGTGTTATGCTTTTCGGGCACGTTTTGGCGTTCTCTCGTCTCAGTTCGCTGTGATACCATTCGAGTTATTGGCTGATGCGAAGAAGCCTGGGTCGAATTCAGACCATACTAGACACAGCAGCACGCGATTTCACTTTATTCGATATTCACGTACTGGGCGAAATGATTACGTTTCGTAACGCCGGTAATGTCCGCGCGCGCGAGTCGTATCGTGTACCGATACGTATCGGACGTTCCTCGAGCACGGCTCATTCTTGAATTATGTGCGCTGACGTAACGCTGAGCAGGGCAAGGAAGTTATGCATCCCGCATTATTTCACCGCTACGGAAGGTCTGTTTTCCTAGCAAAGCACCGATTCCAATTGGAGTACTGTACTTGTTTTACAGAGTTTAAAGTGCCTGACTTTGAAAAAGGCACCAGTTGTACAGCACGCCATCAAAGATACCAATTATCGCCTTGATAATCCGAATATGTTAGCAGATGCCATCACCATGGGCTACAGACAATTGGCTAGTTTTGAAGTGACCGGTACGAAGCAAATGCTCATTAAAACTGCATTGAGCAAGATATGGGGTCCTCATCTGTGTCTGTTTTAAAGCATGTTGAACTGCTCACATATCGCGAGCCAGGCACTGCATGCGTCATTACTACCGATAGATACGCGCACTTGAGGCTGTTTACACGATATGCGCCAAAAGAATTAGGGCACTGTATGGTATGAGCGCAGTAACCTGTCCTTAAGTGGCAAAGTCATTGACTTTGATGAGCAGAAGAAAATTGAGTGAGGGAAAGATAAATACTGAAACGCTACAGCAGTGAAACTGATGTCTATCATGAAACGGTGTGGGCACATAGACAAGCAGAAACGGAAGTAGGCTATGACAGAATTTTGCAGAGAATGAGGGAAAAATATATGTGTAAATGTTAAATCACGGCAAAAAAGTAACGAAAGTTGCGCTAGTAGTATCAAAAGTAAATTATATGAAAACGTCAATAGTTGATTTCGTAGAGGTGATGAACTTGCCGATCGAAATGTATCTGAATTTGGTTTGTTTTTTTGGATTGTACACATTAGAACGTGAATTTCAAAACTCAGAATTCTAACACACGGTGCTCTAATAACGCGAAAGAACTTTTGTTGTCAGTCAAGGGAAATTTATGGTTTTAAATATAGTATGAGTGTTCACGAGAATAAAGTGTACTCAACAAAAACTAAGACTGATGAATGAAGTGGACGACGAAGCACACTTTCGCCGAAACTGAAATATCAAAAAATGGATCAGGGGTTGTTACTGCATATTTGCACGATTTTGGGGATCAATATCACTTTATTTGAAAGTAGCTTTCGTTTCTGGAGTGTTACAGTCCCGGAGCTGAATAGATCATTTCACGAAGTGGTAACTATCAAGAATCTGGAGAAGAGAGGGGGTAGTGAAGCTAGTCGTCGTTGGAGTATTGTGAAAAAAAGTGCGGATTGGTTTTTTTGTGTATGCATACAGCGTGAAATACATCCGATCTGCCCTATGATAACAAACTTCCGAATACTATACCTCGTTTATTACCAGCTAGTTCTCGCACTTGGACACTATTTATTACGACTGAACATCAAAATGAGATCCAGTTTCAAGCCAGAGATTCGAATTGCCGCCTTTCTGATGTTTGCTGGTGGTATTACGTATTCACAGACTGCAAATCAGTTTGGAATTGATGTGAGAACTGTGGGAAAATGTGTCAATGAAGTTTCAGAGCTGATTCGTATTCACTTCAGCAATGTAATTCATTTTCCTGTTTAAGAGAATGAAGTAGCAGCAGTGATGAAAGGATTCGAGTCGGATTCTAAAGTGCCGTATTGTATTGGTGCGATTTATGGATCGCATATCAAGTGGAATACGTGTCTCTTTATACAATATTTCGATTATCGGTGTTTTAGAGGGTTCCCTAGCTGTGCTCTCTTCGCAGTCGCAGACTCAAACCAAAGGTTCTTGTACACTAAAACAGGACATCAAGAAGTACTCGGAGATTCGACTATCTACTCAGGGTCAATATTGAAAAACAAAATTGACAGTGGAGAATGGTGGAAGAGGATATCGCCTCGTTGTGGATTGACGAAATTAGAGTTCGGCCATATTTGATTAGCGACCGTGCGTTCCATGTGTCTAGGAATATGATGAGTACTACTACTTGAATACAAAAAGCAAATGATCCTGGACTAGAAATCTGGGAGGAACATGCTGGTCGTGCACGGAAGCCTGTAGAATGTGCTTTTGGCATACGCAAAAAAAGATTTTCGGTGCTTAGCCGTACGCTAAATATGCATCACGAAGATATAATAAGAAAGACTGTACGAAAGGTGGGAAGGAAAGAAATCATAGTCACCAATGTGAAAACCCAAGAAATCAAAGATCTGGCCAATATACACGCAAAAACATTTTACATGAAATCCTTAAGAGTCAGGCTTTTTGAATTTAATTAGGGTTAAGTGTGTTCAAGCGAAAAATTTGCAGTAGCGTGGAATCTTGATTTAAATAAATTGAGCTTGCTGTCATTTCATTTCCGACATCTTATAATCTTCGAAATCGCAACCAGCGAAACCTCCGAAGAAAATACATTCAGTCGGATGTAGCGAAAATTCAAGGTATTCCTGTTGTAACAGAGTGAGATAAATGTTCGGTCATGTGACTCAATATTCGCGTGGTCGAAAAAAATATTATTATCGCGGGTTTTTTTCGATTAATTATGATTATTGCCTGATTTTTTTCTCATGAAACCAAAAACAGTGATATTAAACTAAGCGAACCAAATTTGTAGGTCAATGTATCTGAATGATGGAAATTAAACGAGATAAAGTGATTTTGCTTAATTATTGACTTTGACCCTTTTACAAATTTTTTGATTGAAAGGTCTATGCTTCGTACATTTAACAGATTTATATTTAAAACCTTTGTTTATATTTAGTCGACAGAGAGTAGGCGTAGCCTGAAATTCATAACACATATATGTTATTCTCAATGAAGGTTTAGGCACTAGAAGTTTATAGACAATTTAAGTGTATTAGCCTGATTTAGGGTAGTTTTGAAAGTATGAAAATTTTTCAAGTCCACATTTCGATCTATCTCTTGACTATCGAACTCAGATGACAGTCGAGAATCATTTTTCGAACAACGAATGCATGCAGAAACGAAATGGGTATTTTTCTACTCTTTTGGTTTATGCTTCTGAAAAGGAATGAATATGTGATCACTTATTGAAAACATAACTAAAGAAAATATGAGCAATGAATCTTACTTAGAATTGGAAAGATATTATCAAAGGTGAACCGGAAAAATAACCATCCGAGAATTCCAAATGGAACATATATTTGGAAGTTTGATGTGTACATAACTAATGCGAATTTATAAATTTTCAGTGAAAGAAGAAGGAAAATGAGTTCAAATCGTCATACAAGATTCTTAATATGAATTAAATGACGATATTATATTCTCTTAAACCTTAGTAGAAATTTAAAATATTTATAATCGCAAAATGAGCCAAGTGAAAAGAGAAACGACACCATGCTTGTCTTTGTTTGGAAAGGAAAAGTAATGAGTTGACGGAATGTCGTGGAGGTTGCAAAAACATTGTAGGTGCAGGCAAATTGGAGTATGATATACCAAGGGTTTTTCAAGAAAAAATTTACTGAATCAACTTGAAATTTCTCTTTGCAAAGTTATCGGTCTGAGAAGTCAAATAATTTATTGAACGTGCCAAATCATGAAACTTTTTTGATTCTAAGCATATCAACCTGAGCAAAGTAGCAGAGTTTGGTGTGCCTGTCAATTACGCACCGTTGAGGTGGGTAAACGATGAACCGTAGCTACACGTGTCAATCGGCTAACCTGAGAACGACTTCGAATAAGTGCCGCTTGAATCTCGTAGTTAGCATCGACGATACTGTTATCGTAACAGACATCGAATACTGCCCATATTTTGGTCGGACTTATACTCCTGGGGTCTGTAGGAATGTGGTGAGGATCACTCGTCACGGTATTTTAACTTTACTAGGTAGCCAATAGTGGTTCTATACCTGTAACTGACCTAGTTACTTGAACGACTCAGTGAAGACATGTGGTGTTCATCGAAAGGCTATCTCGAAAACGAGTGAGTTTTAAGCAGACGAGAGTTCTGATCTGGCCCGTCCGGCCTCAAGGCCTACCGCGCAAGTAAATCAATGTCCTGTAGGAAAAATGCCTAAAATGGTTATTATTTTCAAATTATTCTGTAAGTTAGGAATAGGCTAGGGGAACCAAAAACTGCATAATGTGGAGCTCTTTAGAACACAGCATTGTCGATGAAGTAGTGTACGGGGTCTTCAAAAAACACCGTTTTTGAACGGGCCAGAGTTCTTATAGCGGTAAAGCGATTTTATTTATATGATGAGCGAATGGGTGGAGGAGTCAATGAAGCTTATAAGCAGTCTAAAAGATGTTTGAAGTGACGCTCTTGTTCTCGCACAACCAAGACCAATCGAAGTTTCATATTTGCATGAATTTTTCGCGATTTGTTTTGAGTTATTGTAGCAACAGGTTGTCTTCTTTTCTTCTTCAGCTGGTTTATGTTCTGAGGACGTTCCTGGTATACCTTTTCTTTCATGTTTTCTCGCAAAAAAAATTCACACGGTGTTAGGTCTGGAGAGGATCCCGGCCGTGAAATTAGTCCACCCTGCTCATCCATCGGTTGGAGACTTTTCAATCCAGATATTCCCGTACTTCAATAGAATAGTGAAGAAAATCACCATCCTGCTTGAATAGCATGTTTTCAGCGTAGCATTTGAGCAAAAATAGCGCAGCAATCTTTGTACGTGCTGCCTGTGACGTTTTCGTTTACATGAAAATAAGGCATTATTACTTCAATTTTAGATAAAGGGACCATACCATATCCGACAGAGAGTTGTTAAGTGTATCGAACACCTGATTCGAGCGCTCAGTACCTTTGTATTCGGCACTTTGCTTGTTCAATTTTCCGGAAAGCGAAAACTAACATTCATCAAAGAAAATGATTCATTCAAGATATCCATAATCATACCTCAGCTTCCTGTAGAATTGACAATGAAAACACATTCTATTTCTCCCATGCTGTTCAGTCAGTGCTGTGATAGTTTGATTTTTGTACGGATAAAGCCACAACTCGCTCTGTACTGTTGAATGCGACACACCAGTTTGTGCTGCTACCGCGCGGAGGAATAATCTAGAATGATCAAACAACAGTTTTCGTATCTCGTTTGGTAATGCACTACTAATTATTGGGCATCCATTCCCACCTCTATGATTATGCGATTCTCTTGTTCGGTAGTCATCGCGCCATTGTCGTGTTGTGGAGCGAACTGGAGGGCTCTTTCCGTAAGGATCTTGGATAAACTTAGAACATCTGCTTCGCGATAACTTTGAGAAACCCAAAGAACACACTGTGCTCTCTCCGCATTGGTAAAGCCACTTTGCTGCATATTTTTCTTTTTCCCCGCGCTGTACCAATAAAAGCTTCTTGACTTTTATTTTTCATATATATATGTGAGACTTACATATCTACTGGCGTATAAAATTTTTATGTACTTTGAAAAGAATTGAAATAGTTACAGATCATATTGAACCTACAAATTCTAAGATTAAGTTTTAAATATTGAAATTTTCGTAAATTAGTCATAAAAATTTAACAGACTCACGGCGCAATATTTTTTTAGACCATAACACACTTGATCAAGTTTAATTTTTATTGCAAAACGAAATATATTGGTATTGTACGGGATATAATCTTGCGTGTACCATCGAATAGGTCGACTTCAAATGTCAAGCAAACCTTTTTACAAAAAATCAAGCATTTCTTGTAAGTACTCATGATGCAATCGATTCACTTTAAGAATCGGTAGGTTTCAATACACAACCAACTTGCTGTTCCGATGCAACATGAATTTTCAATATTTCCAAATCGATTTAAAAGCCCACAATTTAATGGTCCACGCAAGAACATACCCTACAACTTGAACAAGAATAGTGGCCCATTCAAGAACGGAGTCTTTTTGAAACCCTATATGTATTTTGAAATCCGTTGCGACTTTCACTCAAAGAAAGCAACAGAAAGAACTACAAAAAAGTCAGAAATTAAGAATTTTTTACATTTCCCAATTACCCTTTAATCTTCTCTTCTGTTGGCATAACAAAATTTAAGAAGTTTTTTAGAAGGTATGCTGGAAGATAAATTATCATCATTTCGTAATTTCTGTACTACTTTTGAAGATACGGAGCTTTATTGAGGAGAAAAAACATCCTGCGTACAACAAATCAATCAAATCCCTTTCTAGTCCTGCAACTCCGCAGCGATGTGTAGAAATTTCTTGAGTTCTCGAACGAATTATGTATAATCATCTTTAAATGCCGAAACTTTATTTCGTGCTCCCTGAAACCCACCATTTTTCGATTGCTAGCCGTTTTTCGAGAGCGGTTGACTTTTGCTTTTCAAGAGAGACAACGTCGTGAGATGATATAGAAATAAAAGAACAGGTTGAAAACTCTGAATATGTCAAATTCTTTTTCTTATGGTTCCGGACTGTTGTACGTATATAGAAGTCTCTTGATGATTTATTTTCGAAAGCACAACATACGAATGACCATACCAGAAGCACCAATACAAAACGTTCATTCAAAGCAGATCTGTAACAAATTCGCTTACAGCTTTTGATTGAGATTAGATACTTCGTTGAAGCATGATAACGAATCTTTCCCTCAAATAGATTTTATGACCGGGAAGAGAATCATCGATATCCAAGTAATTCTATACTTTTCCGGGTAGCTCAGTATTGCTGCTTTCTGGTCGTTTATATTGTCAGAACTCTAAGAGTCCGGTCTCATATAAGTTTGCAATAACATTTATAAAATTTGAGAACCTTTCTTCATCGAGTGCAATATCGCTCTAGAAGAGAGCTGGTGCCGGTCTGTATACTTCTTTGATTTATTCTCGAACATGGAATTGGCTAGGTCATGAGAAGATATGACTACATTTATCGATGGATTCCAAGCAATTCCTGAGGTATATTTGTGTTTCAATTTCTCATCTCTAGCTCGCCGCGGATATTTTTCTAGGGTTTGACGTCAATGATTGAAAACAAACATTCTTAATAAGATGCATTTAATCCAGATAGATGATACATAAATCACAGGTTAACAATCATTCCAAGCGATCCTCTCGGAATTGGATGTAGTATTTGCCGAAATTCACCACTGAAAAGGCAAATTTGGTTCTTCATGATTGCTTGTACGTTGTGTTCAACTGATTCAAGATAATAGCTTACGCACAAGACAATTTCATCCCAGGTAATAAGATTTGTATCCCGAATTTGCATAGCCAGAGCTGAATTCAAGGGTATGTGACGAACACCGTCTGGATATCAATGTATTGGAATTTGGAAGGGAGGATCTACAGTCTCTATTTCATTCAGATGTGAAGCGTCAACAAGGAAATTTTCGCTCTGATTGTGTTTCATGTCAGCAAATTTAAGAATACTTGTAGTATGTGAATTTTGGAATTCTTCATCGTAACTCTTGGAGCACCAAGGGAACTTACCTTCATTTTTTTGAAGAATACTTGGGTTTCGAAACACAGGGCGCGTAATACTCATCCGCAGTAGCACTCAGGAGAATTTCTTGAATTGCTTCATTGAAAAATCCTTTTCACTCCTCTTTGCAGCTTCTGACATTATTCTTAGCTTCTAGATCAGGCTCTTGTAGATAAATGGGGCTATTGCCTGGCTTTTTGATTCCACGCTGATCCAAAAAAGTCGTGGATTAATTTTAGGAGCTAGTCCTAAATTTAGATCAGTGTATATACATTATTTCAGCCGCTCAATCGTCATAGAAGATTGATAGAGATCGACCAATATGCTTCTGACGCTTTCGTATTCTTCTGCATATTTTTATCAATTTGGATTCGATAGCTCCGCCGGGTTCGTTCGATCGCAGAAAGATAAAATTGTGGCAAATACTGCTGTTCGTAACTATCTTACTTAATATTAGAATCTACATTTAGGAAGCTAACATATTGGTTGCATTCTGCAAGACGAATAGTCGTTACAAATTATATTTACCTGTATATAAACGTCGTCGCATGGGAATTTTAATTCGAAGTCGAATAACAACACAAGGTCTCCTACGCTACTTCAACATATCGTTGGAAGACAGAGAAGGTAGCTAGAGAAAGATATATCCGCACCATGAACCTCAGCTACACTGATTTCACTCTATTATTCGCCTCAAAGATTGTCTTAGACTGATTATATTTGATCTAGTTCACTTCCAAGCAGGGGCTTGGGGCCTTTTCGGTGCGCTGAAAGAGTAGCTAACCCAAAGCATGGGCACTATTGAGGGATCAAATCTGAAGAGCTTGATTCTTGTAAGCATTTAATATAATCGGTATAATCAGCTAGAAGCCCGATTGAACGGAAAGTTCTTCGACATGTCGAATGCAGTACATTGAAACTTATCAAAAATTTTTAGAGATTAGAATGAATGATATCGGTTACACGCAAGATTAAATTTCTGGAAATTAAGCTTCATCTTATTTCGGGCTAATATTGTAAATTCTTCCAACAAACCATGAGCATTATACTGTGGGAGCTCATAGATACAAGGGTTGAATCCACAGATGCGATATTCTGCTGTTGGTTCGTACTGTCGGTCTTTCTTGTACCTCCCAATCTATTAAAGGAAATTTTTGTGGCGAATGTATTGCATTTAGAACGTTATCGATCGTTCTAATGCAGCCCAAGATCTTTGCAACCTTGACGGATCATTTCAAATCTGAATGTTACTCGTTGTCTGACTTTTGATAGGCGGTATGGTGACTTTCGAGATTAAGTTAAGTCTCTCAAGAAAATAATCGTGCGCGAACATTGGGAACGACAATCTCCAAGCAGCTTCGGAAGAAGAAACTTATTTGAATTTCTTTTTTAATTTTATCAATATTTGGTACAATTTATGAAATTCTACGTTGTTCATAAATTCTGGCACAGTTCTGGTTTCTACAGTAGCCGATCTTTTCCCTTCCATATGTACTTGAAGGGATACTATGTCAAATCAACTATTGAAACACACTAATCGACCTTCAGATGCGCCCGAGACCTCCTAAATAAATCTGATGGGTAAAATTCAAACGAAAAGTTGTCGATTCAAGCTATTGTCTGCATATGCCGGCCACCGTCTTTGAAATACTCGGTGTTTCTTTCGCTCTTTCAGAAGTCCTTATCTTATATGAAACATGAGAGTCTTCCACAACTAACCGTGATTCTGCTCGGAAATGTTTTTGTTAATCTCTTTGAACCATTTGTATCTTGTAGAAATTGTGCTTCACTCAATTTATCGCTTAAGCTACGAATTATGTGCTAAAGAACGGCATCTAAAAGTGTTAATTCTTTGCTCGCAAGTACATTAGAAAAAATTGTATTCTCGAAATGGCCTGGACTTCCCAGTGCAACTTTCATAGGTTCGAGACAAACAAAATAATGTATGCATGAACGATAGCTTGCTTTTAAGATTTATGACTTAAATTTCTGTAATGACCTTCACCAAAACTTGACTTTCTCTTAAGTCGCGTATTAGTCTCTCCATTTCAATCTGAAAATTCAGGATCGAAGGTCAGATTTTCGCAGCTCTTTCCGCAGAAAGAAGTAGATTTCCGATCTCGAGCTATTTCGGGTTGCACGGAAGTGTTAGAAAATTTTCCAAATACCAAAACACAGTTTAAATAGCAACGTTATCTTTTAATTCCCGAATATCGTATTTTTTGATGCCAATATGTGTTGACGGCCTTTCGAATCTTCGAAGAGAAAATTTAGAAGCCAGTAATTGCCATCAGAAGGGAGTAGCAAAAGGGCACCAGAATATCACAAATTTTGTTCCAAATGTATTCTATAAAATTCTTTTGCACCGTCTTCCTTCTTCTGCAAGCAATACCCAGTTTCTCGTTATTATACGCAAAAACTCAACCAGCTGCTTCTGTAGCACCTGATCTCCTGAATTTTGCCTCAAGATATTGCTGGCTTTTCGAATAGGCATGTGTGACAATCTGAATTCCATAGGAATTCTATGGCGATTTATCAAGCCTCTAAATCACACAAAACTCTACTACAATATATCAGCAAGTGATGAAAGTGTGTTTTCATTGAGCGAAACTAGGGGGTGTTCCTGAATACAAATTGTGTGACCTGTTGTATGCATCTTAACAGAAGCGAAGCACAGTTTCAATTATTTAAGCGATGAAAGAGCTCCTGTCTCTTTGTACGCACGACCCTATACGGCCATTTCCAGATTCCATAAACTGATCCTTGCCACTTGCAAACGAGTAATGATTGCTTAAGATAAATCCTTTCGCGTACGCTCGGCTTTTTTTGCTGTCTGCGCCGTCGCCACCGCTCGATATTATTATCATAATGTCGAGTATGCTCGAATTGACATGAATATCAACTGTCCCATACGCTAGAATCAGTATCAACTTTCCACTTTCGCGTAGGGTCGAAATTCCGTGTGACGTAGCAATATAGCATGTTATTTGTTGCTATTCCGCTTGCGTCCAGTTTATGAGCTTTCTGTCGGTGTCTTGTTCTCTCTGTGTAGTTAGATAGTTATTAAGATAGGAGCTACTCAATTCCCTTCATTATGCTTTCAGTTGAGTTTATTCATCACAGATGTAATTTTTGATTGTGAATAAATGCCTAAATAGTTCTTACAGGAGTAGACAATCCATTAAAAACAAGTACAACTGCAGTATTTGCCACTCAGCATACCAAGAGGATCCTATCCTCGATCCTCTCTTTTGGGTTACTCATTCGAGTGCGTCCACAGGTACGACAGGCACCTGAACTAGGTGAAAGAATAAGGGGGGCTCCTTCACGGGTTCCGCTCTGTTGTGCGTATTCGATCTCCTACCGGTAGCGACTCAACCCTGTAAACGTCGTCTGGTCCGTAGCCCCGCTCCTACACGCCGCATCCTTCTTCGGATCGAGAGCAAGGCCCTCGACGGTCTTGCGACCGTCCCAATCACTCACAAAACGAAATCAGCACGAATTCATACCACAGCTTAAGCACTATTACAGCCCCGAATATAGTTCATGCAATGTTAAGCTTGTATTGAGTTTTTAATCAAGAGCTCTTGTTGCGGTAGTGATGCTTTTACAAAGGTCGGTGTAAATTTCGGAGTTTCGGATTCAGACGATGCCCATAATTTCAAAGGCAGTAGATGCTGCTGCCTTCTATCTCTGGCTGAAAGATTTTCATCCTTGGCATTGAGTCCTGCTTTCAAAATCGAGGAGACGATGGTCGGTTATAACAATAATTCTACACTTCATAGTGAAAATAACTTGAAAAATTTGTATAGAGCGTCGGAAGATTGATGCCTTTGATTAATTAGCGCTAACCGAGAATGTGACAAAAGTTTTTGGACCGGTGGACTAATACATTTAGTATCAAGTGACCCTCGTATGCTATATTGAATTCATCTGATGAAACCAGAAGAGCCCAAACTCTATGCCACATAATCATAGGTTTGCTAGCCAATTTATTATCGCTTTCATTTCAAATACTTGCCTCCAAAATGGAATTCACTTATGAATCAGGACACCAATTCCATCTCAGAATTCTCAAAATGATTGTTCAAACGTAGCCGAAATTCAATTGAAGTTGCAGAGTTCTGGAAAGGTATGCTCTCGGATTTCCGATATCACCTATTGTGCTCTTACTTGGTAGAGGAATGAATACTACTGAAACTATGCGGTGACTCAAACGAGTACTGTAGTGGATTGCAAAATATTCGCAGTGCTATTTTCTAAGAAATCATCGCTCTAGAATTCAAGCTTGACAGACAAGTCGATTCGAGAGATGTAAAGTCGAAAAAAGACATCTTCTAGACAACAATGACAACAAGAAAAATGTCTTAAAATAATGCACTTGCATCTTACAGCTTGCTGGATCAATTTTATGTTGACTAAATTGTGAATACTACAAACGGCTTAATTCGAAACGAGCCCTAAATATCACAGCATCTAGAATGCGTGCTGGAGAAGGACCGCGCCAATGTAATCGATGCGGTACGACTAAGCGCGGCGATTTTGTAGCGTAGACTTGGACTGGAGATCTTGAGGCTTAACTGTTTGTGGAAAATGGAGTGAGTTTGTGCATCGGACAGTCTGTGAAATCAATGGTCATGTATTCATATAAACCGAATTACTAAATAATTGATAGTTTTTGAGAACCTGAAAAGTTAGAAAAAAGTATCAAACTCAAAAAATTGTTTCGATCATCCTTATTCGAGTTCGATTCGAGGATTAATTAGCAAGCATGAATATTTTCTGAAGATTTTTTCATCACAGAAATAAGTGCAGCATCCTAATTTGGAGTTTTTTAAATCATCAAAGCAATCAGCGTGATTTTCAAGTGTTTTACGAGTAGATAATTAAAAATTTTGGATTTTATTTAGTTCCGCAAGATAGTGCGCACAGCCTGATTGACTCTAAATAGTTCTTTGAATCGCAGAATAGATTGATACATCGCTTTTTCACCTGCGACCAAGAAACATGAGCAACAGCGACTCGCAGAATATCCTGAAATCTTGAAATTGTGAAAATCATACGATGAACAAAATCTTCTTTCATGCTCAAAATTATAACAAATTAAACCATTTTTGAGTTAATTGAAAACACATCTTTCGAACAGAAATTTACTGTGAACTAAAGAAAGAATTGCCCTTCAAGTATCCAAACAATTTGTGCTACATCAGGAGGTACGGATAGATGATTTCGCTTCACAATGCTCGACGTGAATTTTTCCATTTCAAAGAAAAGGTTGCAGCTCATCTTGGGGCAATTATGCTATTCTTGTTCTTTGAATGTATCCATCGCTCGATTATTCACAAAAATCTCCATGCTTTGTAGATAAGGATTGGATTTAAGATTCATAGCTGCTTTGATCCAAGTAAAACCGCTTTTCGTCAGTCCAATACTTTTTCAAGCAGACTCATTAGCATAGGAAGATTTCAGCGAGCCCAATTCTTGCGGACAGTAATAAACGATGGAAGTACCGGTTGTTTCGCACTTGCTGTTCCTTCAATCAGGCAAGGCGGCGTTCTGTATCAACCGCTAGATGTTGCGCTAGCTAACATGTACTGAGTATAATTCACGATTTAAGTGACGTGTAATCACCACAGTTCACCGCCACCAATATGAGACGAGCTGTCATAATGGGAAATTTACGCCGATTCCTGCTCTTCTTCCTTTTGTTTCACAGATTTGAACTTCGCGATGATTTTCCGAATTTTTTGTACTGATCCTTTCAAATTTTCTGCTGTCCCGGATTTTTTGAAATCCTCTTTATCTGGTAAGACAATGTACTTTTGTTCCGCTTTTACTAAACTAAGTAAACGGACTATCCTTTTCTTTTTTCGGTAAATGCCATACAGCTCTTAGTGTCCCTTTAACATCGATGTGGTTAGCCATTCATTAAGCGACCTTGATTGATTCAGAATAAATATTTACTCGATAGGTGCATTGTATTCCAACGACATATCAGTTCGATCACATTTCAAGGTATACCTGTGGCCTTCTAGAGATGTAATAGCAAGCACAATATTGTTGGTTGTTGTCTGATTTCAGCTTTACTACCGTTAGTACTGGTTTCAGAAGGGAAGATTCGAGCTGAACATGTTCTGTTCTAACTTTTTAGTGCCCACTACGAATATACTATTGCATCTGATTTCATAACCAATGAGGAAGGAATAATTGACCAGCAACCCTTCGATAACGTCCTTGACAAGCTTGCAGTCAAATACTTGCGATTCATTTAAACCCTAGCACAGAGCTCAGATTTGATATTCGAATTAAATACTTCTCAATACTATAGGTGACCTGCATAATGGCTGTAATTTAGTTGCTGTGGGAGCCTCACGTCTAAATCAATGGTGCTCTTACCATTGTGTCAAAGTAGAACAGAAAAGTGCCCTTCCTCTACAGAAAGAGACCCAATCCGTTGAATGCGTACGAAAGAAGGAATGAAGGAAACCTTATTGTTAGTTAGCGCTGAATGCCCCACAAGATTGTTCACAAATCCTGGTCCGGTTCCTTCACTGATAGGGAGTTGAGGGTCTGTTTCAGAGAACGTACCATTTGGAACACAGTACACAGAAATTTGTATATGTGCTAACGTGGTCTTTGGAATCGGCCTGTAGGTGGTTGGCGTAATGGTTCAGATTATATCACCAAGGAAGCAACCAGTGATAGCCAATAAGGAACCACAGAAATGAAGAGAAATCAACTATCAAGTATCTGAACGAAATATTAATAGCTAGTAGCCCAATTTCTTCATTAGAGGTGGTAATAACACATCACACTTGCAGATACGTCGATAGAACAGGTTTATCATAACGAAACCAAGAGTGTTTTCAGCGATATACGATTCTGCGGTCAGACGGGACTGAGTTCAACACATACATGTCATTTAAACAGGCGCAGCATCCTATGACAGTAGTCCAAATCAGGTCATCGCTCATACTCACATGGGCAAAGGTTAGTTTCTTCTATTAAGCGAGATTCCCAATCTAAATTAATTATCTCCTCATTTATTCGCCGTCGACTACCTAAATTCTATTCAATTTATTAATTTGCTCAGTTCTTTTACTTTAGCCAGGACGAGAGACGCTTCTATAGGGTTTCGAATTCAGTAATTATCAATTTAACAACAATCAAAAACACTTGCGACATTAGAGTAAAAATCGGTTGGAATATTCTAATGTTCTAACTTTAACACCCAAAGATGCTACAGCAAGGAACGAAAACATATGCAGAACTATCCATGCTCCTGAAAGAGGCTCGATAATATTACAATTCACTCAGATTCGGCAATAGTATCGTCATTATTTTTTATATTTATACTTTGGAGAAACGGAGCGTGCATGATCATGCAACAATGACTTCGTAACGGTTACTCTGTTGATCTAACAGTAAACCAATCAAGTCGTGGTGCTCCTCACAGCATAATTCATTCCACTAATTCTCGTTCACGCCTTTCAATCGTGATGATCGAGTATCAGCTGCGATCATAGTACGATAAGTTGGCAGATCCTACGAAATTACCAATTTTATATCTCTTCCTTTCAACTCAAAAAATGTTTTCTTCAATCCAGTCAAAGAATACAGAGAACCTCAATTCTGTACGATAATCTGTATCTATGCTGGTATTTTGACCACAAGACATTAGCAAACATCCATAAAATAAACCATTCAAAGCAGATTCAACATGGGATATAACACATCTCGTCTTTTGTCGGATAGTAATTTGCATTCAACAAATTTATCCTTGTTTTATTGCCCGATATTATTGAGTGCAGTGTTTTTGTTCATCCACTTTTCATCTCGGCAACAAGTGTTGTATCTCATTTTCTAAATATTTATCCACAACGCATGATTTCAATTCGCTAACGTGTGTATGCGTAATGATTAGCAATTCTCTTGAATTCAAATCTTTTACATATTTGAAACGGTACAAATTTGTTCTGAAATATTTGCATTGTAATGCATAGCCACTGTCATCACTTGTTATTATTTCTTGTGAAAATTCGAAATTTCATCCAATACAGGAATCCTTTTTCAAATTAGTAGTCATATGCCTTACTGCTTGTCGAATGAGCGGAATCAATTCAGGAGATACAATAAAAGATCTTTGTCGCAATTAGAAATTAAGCATTTAGGAGTTTTTTTGTTTAGTTCCGGTCTAGTGTAATTGATATCCAATTACTTCAATTAATTTCTTCGTAATTTCCTTTCGTCAACTCCTAAACTAAAAAGGTAACAAGACGAACAGATTAAAGAAGCTCAAATTGCTACACCAGCCCGACGCGTAGTTGCGAAGTCGATAGCAGGAGCTCGCACAGTTCTCACCACTATCGCTATTGTACTCTTTATTATCGAACTGTCGCCTCGGCGCTGGCACAACTAGTACAGTTCTATCGCCTAGGCGTAGAAATCGAAATACTGCTCTACTTTCTTACTCACAGCCAGGTCAAGGCATAGGACTTCACAGCGAACAGAAAAAGTTTCAAACCAAAACAACGGCAAGCATTCTTGGGATTCATTTATTGGTGGATTGAGAAATTCATCGACGTCATCTCGCATTTTAATTAAGTTGACAGTAGCTCGACTGAGACCGAGCGCTTCATGTAATATGTTCCATGAGCAGCGAGCGTGTATCATTCTCCCTTGGTTAGATTCCTTGTGCAAAAAATAACGTACATTAAGCATGAACTGTGCCATTTGCCAGGTGATTCGTCCAAAATGTCGGCGGTGCTGTTAATTAGTGCGATTGAGCATGGTGGTTGAGATGTATTGCACTAGTCAAGGCATGCAGAACATCATCCAGCATGGGAATATTACCCTTTAAGTATTAATACTACTCTAGGACTACTATTTTTGAAGCAAAGCTATAAGAGTTATTAATGATCTACGCCTAAATGATTTTGGATTAATGAATAGTTTGGATTCAACTCTTGCCGTGTATGGAAATTGGAATAGCTTCTTTCTTCTGCTTTCCCAGTAACTTATAAACAAATTTGCGCAAAATATGCGAAAAAGCTGATTTTAACAGGAAAGTTAAGTACACTGTTGTCTGAAATAGCCTTTAAATATTGATTTATCACGTCCAAAAGCATAATGATCAGAAAATGATGTACAACTCCGTTCATTAATAACTGAACACTTTTAGTTTTCGGTGTAGATTACTGGCGTGCATAAATTTATTCCAATGAAACTCAACAAGGTCGATAGAGCCATGCCACTGTTAAATTTACTCCGGGTTTTGTCTAAGACCAGTATTCTTCGTTGGGAAAATGCTTCTGTAAATTCCACCCGACGGGGGATCCTTCTCCGTCTCGTCCAAGTGCAGAAATCTGGCTCATTCACCTGCGATGGGTAGTAAAGCGCTTGTTGAACTTACTGACGTGCGATACCTGTCTGTTTTCAGTGATTTGATTGCCGCATCTATCAATTCCAAGGTGCCGAAAGGAACTTACGCTGAATTGGTTGAAAAATAAGCGTATCTAGGATAACGATTCGCCGAATTTGGTACAAGAGGAACAATGGAACGTCAACAGAAGAATTATTGCAGTCTATTAAGTAGAAGCGAGTAGGTAATTGCCGGAAGAAACCCATACCAGACAAGAATATTAGTGATCCATTGAGGAACAATCCTTTAAGACAACGCAAAACGATTCGGGATGGTGCTTCATCGATCGGATGATCAGTCAGAAATTTGGTAAATGCTATGAAGCGTGGTGTCGTTAGGAAAGAAAGCAGCTCACTAAAGCCATCTTTGACTGAAAAGAATAAAACACAAAGAATTGATTGGTGCTTAAGCTGTGTTGATAGACGTACAATGGAGTTCTACAAGATGCACAACTATGTACACCACTATGAGAAGTGGTTCTACATGAAAGAAGCTACGTTGAGGTACTATATGGCAAAGGATGAAGTATCGCATCATCGAGAAGAAAAGAGCAGGAGATTTATTCAGAAGGTTGTGTTTCTTGCTGTTGCTCGTCCCAGGTACGATGAAGACGGGGATATCATTTTTGATGCAAAGCTTAGAATATGGCCTTCTGTTCAAACAGTTCCTGCGAAACAGGATTCTAAAAACAGGCCAAAAGGAACGCTTGAGTTGAAACAACGTTTTGTCGACAAAGAAACGTACAAAGGGTTCCTTCTGTCGAAGGTATTCCCATTAATCTTTGAAAATGGCCTGGATGTCGACCATGGAAAGTTGTGCTGCAGCACGATAATGCCCCAGCTCACCTACCGGGTAATGATCCCTACATCGTGGTGCTGGTAATTGTGGTCGAATTAGTATCAAATTAGTTCCACTACCACCTAATTCAGCAGAGCTCAACACATTGGACCTTGGATTGTTTAATGGTTTGCAGTCCTTGCAATACAAGACTTTCCCGCGCACAATTGACGAGCTCGTGACTGAAGTGAACAAAGCATACGAACACTACGACTCTGCTACACTAGACTCCCGCTGATTTCTGTTCTCTCGCGATCTTACACTCATCGGAGTGAAGCAGAAAAAGCAAACTAATTAGGATAATTATGTCTGAACAACAGACTCATCGTGGAAATCTGGTGATCAATCTTAAACATGTGCTCTGAATGAATTCCAAATCGTTTATAGTGACAATTCTCTCAATTCTGAGGAAACTATTAAGGCTGGTTTCGTATCAAGCCTTTCTGTATGCCGCTCTCATTTCGATTGGGTTTTTAGGTAGAGAAATTAGAATAGAACAGGCAGAAAGCTATTACAGTGGAATTCATAAGACGATTTTAAATTTGTTTATTTAGGTGTGAAGCATGGTGACGCCTCGCATACATGATTTTGCTTCAATTTTTTCACAGGACGTAGGCAATGCTGTAGTAAAAAGGTTTAAATGAGCGCCAATTCAGTCGAAATTCTGATAGAACCTCATACGAATTAAAGGTAGGAGAACTCACAAATTATATTAGGATATAGCAAGAAAAAAAATTCGCACAAATAATAGATATATGATGGACAATGGTTCGAAAAAGCTTCATAGTAGACACTTGAAAAGAGACTGATGAGTGGAACAGAGTTCTTACTTCGTCTCAGGGGAGACGACGTTTCACCAATCTCCTGACCAAATAGCAGGAAGGTAAACAGAATAGCGAGACCATTCGGGATACTATGATCGAAAGCAGGGCAAGTTGCGGCCCACGACTTTTGTTTTATCGCTATCATGGATAAATTTACAGACTAATAAAGCTTTTATCAAGATCTTTTCTGCTTTTGCCACTTATCGTAATTCATTAAATCCACAGTAAATTATATGCCTGTCAAACTGGCTCGAGCACAAAATTCCCGAATATTGCACCATCAACAATTTTTAGCTAAATTTGAAAAATGATTGGCCAAGACAAGTGAATATTTCCTTCTGAAATACAATACAGTAGATCCTGTAGTTAGTTCCTTTCATTCCTTGCAGCAAAATTGTAGTAAGTTTGAATTCTCTTACCAACCATTTTGATTGATTTGGTTTTCGATCTCTCTCACCGGTCTGAGCTTAGACTAGCTCGTGGCGGGATTATTCTGAATGCGAAAAATACTTGAATTAGAATTTAAAAATGAAGACAATTATCTTAATTAACTTCTGTTAGTCGAAACCAAGGTGTCGTGCTGCAATTTCACACTATAATACGCTATTGTGTTTCATAATTTGACGTCAAGCCGTATTCCCCTTTCCATGGTACGTCGGCTGATAGCAGTAAGCTGAAATTTAAAAAAAGTAAATGGCAGAGCTTCAAGTTATATGATTGGATGGAGATAATTGCGTAGCAAGGAGCAAGTTCATGTTTTATCAATGCTCGAAGAATAAGATATAGTTAAATTGCGAAATGTGAAAATATGATGCTGTGTACATAGTTGAACTTCACGAAGAAGACTGTCGCTTGGATTTTAAATAATATTGACCGTATGCTGTTGAAACTCATCCCAAGGCGAGTAGCTGCATCAGCGAACGACAGCGTAATGTTTGACTCTCATCTTTATTCCAACAACTTGCGTTTCCAAATACCATGTCGCTTTCTTGTAGGGTGTTTGGTAACCTTCTATGTATTTATTTGATGGCGCAACTCGAAAACTTAAAAAGTACAGTCCATTTATCAACATTAGAGAAGGAAAAGAATTTTTTATTGTCTTCATGGCAAAAATCGACAAACTCGTTTAGAAAGGCAATGCTCCATGGTTAGATAGGCTACCACAAAAACTTCGAAAGCGTACTTTGTAAGATACAAATTCGTCTTTTTGCTAAAATAAACGCTTATAACATTCCATATTGGTCTGGCCACCGTGTTTTTCAAAATTATTTATAGGCGACATTCTGTACTTATTCTATAAGAAAGCTAGAAATGGTGGTGAATCACGACGTTTAAGCTTCTGTTTCATCTTCAGTATCGCACAATTCTGAATTTTACTAAGGACATATTTCACAGAGCGGTTTCTTGGTACCGATAAAATGTTTCAATATGCCGTTGTACTAATACTCTGAAAATCACGAGTATATATAGTGGTAGGGCTTGCATATGTAGCAATCTTCCTTTCTGCTTGGCCCATTCATTTTCTACGATTTTGAATATCCATCGGCAAACGTTTTCAAGTTTGTTAGTGATTTTTGTATGAAAAGTATTAACTTCATTTTTAAACTAATGCTCTAGCTTTCGAAATTTCCATTTATTTTCAGCAACATGTTTTGAAGATTACCGTGGAGAACCTTTTTTCTGGGCTTAATCTTGACAATAAACAGATTAATCTAATTTTCTATGTCGAGTGTGCTTGCAATGTGCGATGGGTCAGAAGTGATGACGCCTTGTTGGGTAGTTCAAAGTGACTCAGAGTACGTTCAATTACGGTATCATCGGCAAATGTTCCTGCAATCATGCTCCTCCATGTAGTTAAGTTAATCGAGTAGGAGCCAAATTTTGAATCTCGAAAGAAACATAAACAGCCTTTTCGTGGTACTTACACAGTGACCATTGATATTTGGAAAATTTTATTCGCGTATGAAATGAACGCTAGCAATTTTTGCGTGAATCAATTTGCATAGCGTTATAACAACACTCATGAAGTTCAAAAAATAATTTCAAGTGCTCTATACGACTACAATTTTATCGTATAATGCATCCAAACGATTATCTAAGTTTTCTATACGTTTTTAATCATATCTTATGATATAATTTCTGTAGCTCGCGTGATTCTTATTTTACGTAGAGTTATATTATGCTCAGATTTCGTAAATCCTTGGTCCTTTACGTATGGTCACAACAAATAGTCGAGTGATGTTATGTCAGGAGATCTAGGCAAGTTGATTTGTCGGCTGTACTTTCGAATCCAATTTTGGGGTAATATCAAATAAAAGGGTTCTAAAATCTAGACTTGTGCGCTGAGGAGCACCATATTGTTGAAATACTAGATTATCTCGGAAGCTTTCTACTTTAGATCGAAGGTAGGTGTATAATAACTGGTAACGATCTTCTTTCGTGACAAGTTCATTTTTGACGTACTATGTGTACAAAACACCTTCATAATGTATTGCACACCATACAGGTATTTTTTACTATTTACTTCATACCGTTGAATTTCTCTTGGGTTCTCCATTCCTCAAGTACGTGTATTTTGGTTGTTCGCAATTCAAAAAAATATGAAACACAAATTCTTCAGAAAATACTTTGCGACATAAAACATACACTAATCTGAGGACATCTTTAACTTGCTTTACTGTGCAAAATCCACTTTTGATCCTATCAGTGTCAGAAATCGCTGAAATTTGGGTACTATGTGCAGAAGCATGTAAATAAGGATTTTTTTGAATTTTGCGAATTGTTGAATAAGGAATCGTTAGATTTCTCTCAGCTATCCGTAAAAGATCTTTCATAATGACTTTTGAAAAAGGTACTACTTAGATTTGTGGTCTGCTGCGTCTTCTGAGGCCCTCCAAGTCCTAAATTATCGAACGTAAGATATTGTCAAATAAAGAAGGCTTTTCTACGCACTTTGCGTGAAATCTTCGTCGCACTTTTGCAGAAGACTAAGTTGCGATCCATCAAGTTACAAATTTCACTTTGGTAGTATTGTAAATGCCAAAAATTTATTTTTTGACAGTTGTGGTGTGTAATCTTTACCTTCACTTACTTATATACAAAAATATCCGCAAACAGAAATTGATAAGTGAATAAATGTATTGTATAAACCGATATAAGACATATTGTTCCAATCCTCCTTTGTAAATAAATTAAATTTGTCAAATCTTCTTTGCTCACCCTCGAAGTGTTTCCATGATTGAGAACAGGTTCCTGAGGAACAGAAACGACTCGTGGAAACAAAGAAATGATTGAGGCCATTCGCCTTGAAAAGGCAATTCGACAATTGCATTCAGTTCTCAATATACTTCTCGTGTTCCTTAAGCATCTTTTGCTTTCTTCTCGAGCTTATTATTACCAGGATTAATAGTCCACAAAGCTTACGCACAATATAAATTTCCTTCCAGGAGTCGATTGCTGATCTTCCCTTTTCTGCATCTATTCAATACAGCGCAATCTACCTGATTTGAGCCGCCACTATCCGTTGACATGTGCAGTACAGTTTTTGTCACGATTAGAGAATGAACTAATTGCATTCATCTGATATCTATGGATTTAGCGCATTTCTCCGACCCCTGGACCACTTAACTCGCATATTTGTTGCGCGTCACCGAGTAGAATGCGGATTAATGTTTCAGTACGTACAAATATTTGGCCCACCACAAGCCTGAGGGCAAATGGCGGCTAACACTCATCACGACATGGATCTGTAGTCTCAGTTTTTTTGACACCAAGCGAAAAACGAACTTCTACAAAAAAAGGTTGAAAGTTTACTCGGAGTGAGTACTCTGTCCTCCAAATTATCTGAACTCCTTGCTTATTAATTCCGATCGCTACAAATATCTAGCCCGCACTTGCGTGAATCAAAGGTTAACAGCCACAGCATCATGTTTTCTTGGATGATTCGTAAAGATATTAATCTGCCGCCATGCTTCTTTCTCTGGTTTCTCCGTTCTACAATTTTTCGGAACCGGAAATTCACCTCAATAGGATCTGCATGGTTAGTAGAATAAACTTAGACGCGACGGAAGGGGGTTAGTACGGTATGGCCGCTACGGATCTCTACAAAAAGATAGGCGCGCCATGTGCAGAACAATGGAGTGCACCTGTTAGGAACAGAGCTTCACTATGCTCTTCTTCGGCTGTCTGACAGCTGCTGCTAATGTGAGGACTCTGAAAAATTTGTACATCTCCTGGTAGTTCTACACGTACTACGAAATAAATACAATAAATATCAAAAAACAATTTCCCAACAACACCAATACGGCAAATCGCGCTAGCCCTAGAGTACAGCAGGACCTTTTTTATTAGACAGTCTTCTCCAAATAGTACTAGTCTTATTTAATTGGCGTGGTATAGTTTCTGTACGTTTGGCGAGAAAATAACAGGATACAGAGTTACCGTTCCTAGCAGAATTCCGTAACAGGTGTACAGAAAATGCGGATACGACTTCAGTCACATCTTTCATTTTCCAACCATACCACTCAATTCCTACTTTCAGTCTCATTTCGCTGAATAGGAATTTGCATGAATTTTCTATTCATTATAGTCAATGGTAATGAAAATGATTGGAACACCTTACATTCAATGGTATGGCGGTGGCGTTTTTAGACGCGTTCAATGCAAAAAATAGACTACTCAGTTGAACAAAAATTTCCATAACCCATTAGCCGTGCTGGTATAGCGCGTTTTTAACCTAAATCTTTAGCCACGTTCAAAGTAAAACGTCATGCCTTATTTTAGATCACAATAGCGAGGTGCAAACCCAGCCAGACTACGGACTGTAGTTTGGAGAGACGTCTTGAAAGACTGCGCGCGTAGGGGACAGATTGCGTGATAAGCTAGCCTATCGGTTGCTATTTCAGACGCCAGTAGTCTTAGTACTTTCAGTTCACTAGCAAGGCGCTCTGCTTTGCATAGCCAGGAGTTAATATTTGTTCCGAGCACCATGGTGGTTCTGCTACAACTTTTTCATCAGATCGTCGCTAGACATATAACTACTGTTTACCGTCAAAGACTTGTATTGGAAAACAAATTTGTTTTAAAACTCAATTCCATCTTTCATGCTGTAAATTTTTTACAAAGCAACTGATCTCCAATGCAATATGAAAATTGGTAAATCTGACTGACATGTGCCCGATTTCACCAAGATCCGTTACGATTTGTTCTAATTTTGCAAAATTTCACTCTAACATTGAAATAACCCACATTTTTCGTTTATGTGACAGTTCAATTCTTGTCGACAAGTAGACAACACCCATAACAATACTAGAGATCTGCGCTACTTTATAATTTTCCAATCACTAAATAAAACGGGAAGTGCAACGCATTAAGTGCATTGCTGATATCTGATTGATAGTCGAACGACACCAGCGAAACCCAGCGTTGAGCTTAAGCCTCAAACGGAGAAAAGATAAATCAGTCCGCCGCGGATCAACACGCATTGGCATGTGAACCACCCCTAATGAAACATCCAAGATCCAGATTAGGCTGTTATTTCTTGAAAATCAAGCAAAAAAACAAATTATAAAGCGAATTTATCTGCTAAGTGAAATCTCATTGGCAGGTGACCGATCCTTGCAATAACGCCAGAGATCATGTGTAGCTGTAATAGCACTTGAAAATGAAGTACTAAAAAAGGTATAGGAAAC
>JAAUYH010165413.1_pt1 | contig 25241 bp, 23 predicted proteins | sample 7278061 | NCBI WGS metagenome assembly JAAUYH01 (sample SAMN14350203, study PRJNA611818) | marine sediment metagenome | isolation source: surface marine sediment (0.6m) | place: French Polynesia: Moorea | collected 2018-08 | reverse complement strand
CTGTTGTCCCAGTTTATGAGTATTCTTGACTTGGGCTAAGATTTGTCCCTCTCCTAGTACCAAGCTATCCAACCCTGCAGATACTCGCATTAGATGCATAACCGCATCTTGGTGCAATAAGACAAATAAATGAGGTCTCAGAGAAGGAATGGGTAATTTACTGTGTTCGGAAAGAAATTGAGTAACTTCTCGCAGCCCCTGCTCAGTTTCAGAAGAAACAATGTAAATCTCTAAACGGTTACAAGTACTAAGGATTGCAACTTCATCAATATTTGCATAACTTAATAAATTTGCAATTGCACTTTCTACTTGTGGCTCTGGGATGCTCAATTTTTCCCTAACTTCCACAGGTGCTGTTTTATGGCTCAACCCAATAACTACTATATTCATCTTTTAAACTTTTAATAACTAATTGGGGATTGGGTATTGGGTCTCGGGATTGGGGATGGGGGTTGGGAACTAAGAGTATTGATTTATCTTATTTCCCAATCCCCACGATCTACAGATCTATGCCCCATCCCCTATGCCCTAATATTATTTAAGTTGTAAGCGTTGAGGCTCACCGAACATATGAACAGTATCAACAAAACGGGCAGTTTTGGATTGACTGGAAATTACTAAGCTTTGAGTTCTTGCACCACCATGGAAAAAGCGAACCCCTTCCATCAAGGTACCGGGAGTAATACCGCAAGCTGCAAACAATACGGTTTCTCCACAAGCTAGTTCTTCGGCATTATAAGTCTTATCGGGGTCATTAATACCCATTTCTTTGAGGCGAGCAAGATTACTTTCTTTGCTCTCCCCAATTAAACCTGTTTTTACTATTTCAGGATCGTATATTAATTGTCCTTGGAAATGTCCGCCCAAACAACGCATTGCAGCAGCGGAAATCACGCCTTCAGGTGCTGCACCAATTCCCATAAGTGCATGGATATTGGTACCTTCAAAAGCACAAGAAATTGCAGCGGAAACATCTCCATCACTGATCAAGCGTACCCTTGCTCCACAGCTACGAATTTCTTGAATCAGTTCTTTGTGGCGGGGACGATCCATTACCACTACTACCAATTCCTCAACCGAACGATTTAAGCACTCGGAAAGAATTTTTAAATTTTCGGTGGCAGACTTATTAATATCTACATGATTTTTTGCCGGCGCTGGAGCCGCTAATTTTTTCATGTAAAAGTCAGGTGCAGCAAATAAACCACCTTTTTCTGAAATTGCTAAAACAGCCATAGAACCATTTTGACCATAGGCTACCAAGTTGGTGCCTTCACATGGATCGACTGCAATATCAATTTCAACTAATTCTTCTGGGTTACAGAAATCTTTGGCATCAGGTCTGGCGCAAATACCGACTTCTTCGCCAATATAGAGCATGGGTGCATCGTCCCGTTCTCCTTCACCAATTACAATACGTCCGCGCATATGAATTTTATTCATTCGCTCCCGCATTGCTTCTACAGCAACTTGATCGGCGGTATTTTTTTCACCTTTACCCATCCAGCGCGAAGATGCAATCGCTGCTTGTTCTACTACCTCAATGATCTCTAATCCCAGAGTATTTTCCACGAAGTCTGCCCTCTCGATAGCTTGATTCTGCGTTGTTTGCGAATAACCTTTTCAGTTTTCAAGTCTACCAAAGCAAGTATACCTATGGAAAATAGTTAACACTCGTGTCGTGTTAAGTTTTGCTGCTAAATACTGGCAATTAACTACATTTTTCGACAATAACTGTGTATATTTTGCGGGAATGTAGAAAGGAGTACAGGAGATATTTATTTTAGTAATTCTAGTCACCAGAATCACATCTAAACCTAGTCACCAGAATCACATCTAAACTTCTCCTTTGAAGAATTATGCTTTCTTGGAATTTATTAATTCCACCTAGGCTACCAGAAACTTAAGATACACCGAGCTTTCTACTGCTAGGCTAAAGAAAATATGGTTCCAATATTATATTTTTTAAGATGCTTGAATTTCTGAATCCATTGCTAGGAAGAGATCCCAAACGTATTAAAGCAAATGTTGAAATCTACACTTGGCAAACTTGTCCTTATTGCATCCGTGCAAAAATGCTGTTGTGGTGGAAAGGCGTAAAGTTTACTGAATATAAAATTGACGGTAATACTGAGGCAAGGAATAAAATGTCGGAGCGCGCTAATGGGCGTCGCACGGTACCGCAGATTTTTATTAATAATCAGCATATAGGTGGTTGCGACGATTTGTATCAACTGGATAGTCAAAGCCAACTTGACACAATATTAGCAAAATCACCAATGTAGATCGCTTTAAAAAAATATATTCTGGATAAAATCTTCTTTTTGTGGGATGGCAAACTAGGCTATCCCATATATTTTTTCTCTAAGCGTAAATTTTCTAGGGTAAACCTTAAATTGTCTTGCTACATTATTCCGACATTCGAATCACTGTTCTCCCACTTTAAATATGTTATTCGATTATTCAGAATATCTTATACATCGGAAATGGATGAGCCGTGCATTAGAAGTAGCTGAGGCTGCAGGTAATTGCGGTGAAGTTCCTGTTGGCGCTGTGATTATTGATTCATTTGAAAATGTAATTGCAGAAGCAGGTAATAGAAAACAAAGAGACCACGACCCTACGGGTCATGCGGAAATTATCGCCATCAAAACAGCAACCCAAAGTTTGCAAAATTGGCGTTTGCAGGACTGCACTCTTTATGTGACTTTAGAACCTTGTCCGATGTGTGCTGGCGCTATAGTACAATCGCGTTTAAAACTTTTGGTATACGGAGTCGACGATCCAAAAACTGGTGCGATTCGAACCGCAATGAATATTCCTGATAGCGCAGCTTCTAATCACCATTTGCAAGTGGTTGGAGGAATTTTAGAGGCTGATTGTCGGCAACAGTTGCAAACTTGGTTCGCTGCTCGAAGAATGAAAAAAAAACTGTAAGGACAGAGACAAAACTGTCCCGCTAGTATCACACAAGTGAGTAAAGAAAATCTACGGTGTTACTAATGAAGATTTAATCACATACGAATTTCCAATCAGCAGCTACCAAGATGATAGATTTTTACTCTTTATCCCATGTCCCCGAACAAAAGCCATTACGGAATAATCTTTCCAGAATAAATTACAATGTTTCTCCTTGGCTGAGCACCATTGCCTACATCCTAGGGCGTAATCTTCTTTTGCCTTTATTTTTTCGGCAAGTTCGAATTACCGGTAAAGAAAATCTACCTCGCACAGGCCCTATTATTCTTGCCCCAACCCACAGAGCGCGTTGGGATTCATTACTTCTACCCTTTGCAGCAGGTCGCTGTGTCACAGGAAGAGACTTGCGTTTTATGGTCACGATGAATGAATGCCAAGGACTCCAAGGTTGGTTTGTACGCAAAATGGGAGGATTCCCCGTAGATACTCGTCGTCCTTCTATTGCTTCTTTGCGTTATAGCATTGAGTTATTGGTAGAAGGGGAAATATTAGTTATTTATCCAGAGGGCGACATATTTCGCGATGGTTTAATTCATCCTTTAAAACCAGGTATTTCGCGTTTAGCTTTAACTGCTGAATCAAGTAATCCCAGCTTAGGAATCAAAATCGTACCAATTGCGATTAATTATAGCCAACCTTATCCCAGTTGGGGTGATGATGCGAGTATTAACATTGGAAAGCCCATACAAGTGAAGGATTTTATCGGCAATTGCATCAAGAAAGATGCCAAACTTCTCACTGCTAAATTACTAAGTAAACTTCAGCAATTGGATGAACGCCAATCCGAAATCAATTCCTCTCCTTTTGCAGAAATTCCCAACTCTTAAGTACCCAACTCTTAAATAATTGTTTACTTCTTAAGTATTGCTTGCTTTATATAGACTGTTACAGATCGGCGACATATTATTCTGAATTCTGTTACTTTAACTGTGATTTTTAGTTTCAATTGCTTGAATTATTAAATCCCTAGGACTAATTCCCAACTATTCAGACTTCCTATATCCTGAAGAGCTAAGTCAATTATCAATATTTGCCAATTTCCTTTGGCTGAAATTGATAAAAATTGCTTAAGCGCAGGATTTGATCGCGTCGTATAAGTTTTATTTAAATAAGTTTGACGCCCCAAAGTTCGATTTTGCAGTAATACTTTTTGATTGTTTGGGGCAAATAAATAAATTTCCAAATCACCTAAAAACTCGTGATTCACGTCCACCGTGACCTGAATATCTTTGATTGGGCTAGAATCAGTTATTGAAATTCTACTTTTGACCCCACGGCTGTCATTGTCTGGAATAACTAAACGGGTACGATTGCTCCCACCGACTTGTTTAGTTGCAAGAGGTGAAGCAATGGTAGAAGCCCGCGCTACTTGTACTGCTTTTGCGGCATTAACTTTACCGTAACCAAACCATTGTGAATGTCCATTTTCGTCGTAACTTCCCAAACGTAATCCTAATTGGGGGTCAGGTTCGGAGTCTACAATTTTGTCGGTGGTTTCTTGCAAAATATGTTTTACCTGCTTTGCAGTTAGGTTTGGGTTTACCGACAAAATTAATGCTGCAACACCGGCTACAACTGGAGTTGCGCTGGAAGTACCGCCAAAATTGCTGGTGAAGTTACCTTTCCCATAACCAGCAGCACCCAATTGGTCAGTAGTTAACATTCCTCTTCCATAAACTGGTTGTCTAATTGATGGCTGTGTATAAACAAAACCAGTTTCTTGAAACCACATTCCCGGTAATGCATTATTACTAGGAGCGCATACAGAAATATTCCTTCCCCAATTACTATAGGCTGCTTTTTTATTCATACTTGTAGCGGCAGATACTGTAATTACATCAGGATGCACTCCAAAACCATTTAGCCATTTTGTATTACCCCGTAAAATATTTTTAATCCATCCCTGTTCGTAAACAGTTCCGTCAATTGGACGATTAGCATTACCGGCAGCAAATAAAATAACGCAACCCTTACCATTACGCCCTTGTGTTGCAGCGCGAGTAATTACAGCCCGTTGGCGTAAGGACAAGGGGAAATAAACAGCAGATGCACCCCAGCTACAGGAGATTATAGATGCGCCCTTGTCAATAGCCCATTCAAAAATTTCTTCGACGGATCGGTCGTCAAGGTATCCGGTGGTACGAATCGGCATTAACGTACAACCAGGTGCGACTCCCGTAATTCCAATACTATTTTCTTCGGCTAAAACTATTCCTGCACAAGCGGTACCATGACTTGTTTCTTTCTCATTAGGTAAAGGCAAAAAATCGTTTTCTTTTAAATCTCTAGGAGCAACTATTTTACCAACCCCTTGAAAGTCTGGATGATCCAGGTCGAAGGAATCATCTACTACAGCCACAACTACAGAACGAACCCCGCGAGTTACATCCCAGGCTTTTTCTACGTCAATATGAGCGCCAGGAGCCAACAAATTACCACCATTATGATTGAGATACCATTGTTGTGGATAAAGTGGTTCTCGTGGTTTGTAGTGGGGCTCGGCTTGAATAATGATATTTGCCTCTGCTGCCAATATTTCAGAAAAGCCTGTGAGACGGTTAGCTATTTTGATCGGATTTTCCGTAGCTTGTTTGCTAACTAAAAAAACCCAAGTGTTTACTAAACCAAGAACTGGTCGCTCCTTGACTAAACCAAATTCAGCAGTGATCGCAAGAATTTTTTTGTCATTTACCTCTGCAGCAAATTCAATAGTAATTTGGTCGCTTAAATAAACAAAAGTTCCCGGATAGTCCCTCAACTTATATACATGGGAAGCAAAAATAATATTTTGGCTAGAACGTGCTTGCACCATCGCAGCTTCGAGCCTTGTAGGTGTAACACTAAATAATTCCAAATCCATTTTAGGGATAGAGCAAATCCAAGTACTCAAAAAATTTGGAGAAAGTTTTTGTGACGCGATATTATTTTGTGGGCGAATAGTAAATCTATCTAAAGCTTTTTCTAAAATTAATTCTTCCCCACCTCGTTGTAAAACAACTCCTAAATTATTGGGTGAAATACCAGACGAAGAAAAAGCATAAGGGTCAGTTGAATTTTTCATGGCAGTGGTGTCAATTGGTGTCTAGAAAAGGACTGGGAACTTAATTCAAGCAAATACCGGTCTAAATCTGAGAAACTTAGTATGTGGGTTTGCTTTGTCAAACAACAAAACAGAGTTAAGATACCTCAAGTTTCTATCCCTCTTGTATTTAGTTGTCGCGCGGATTAACCACATGAAAATTGCTGCAACTGCTTCTTTGATTCGCTTCGTTTCATTGGCAATGATAGCTACTTTAAGCTCGCTATCAACAGTCCAAGCTCAGGTACAGAACCTACCAGATACGGGTAATAATGTACAGCCTATTGACCCTAACGACCCGAATACTCTCCGTCCAACAGGTCAAAGTGGTGCTTTACTCAGCATTGAAAATGGCAAGCGCTTAATGAGCGACGCAAGTAATGCTGTTTCATCCCAAAATTATTCAGAAGCGGCAAAAAAGCTGCAAGATGCTAGATCCGTTTTTAATCAATTATCAAATTTCTACCAGCAACTAAATTCTAGTTTTTCTGGAATAGATAATAGAGTTGCCGATACTTTAAGGAAAAAAGCACGAGACACAGCCCAAATGCGTGATGAAGCTACTTATCAACTAGCTTTAGTACATCGAGCACAAAACAAACCATCTCTTGCTGTACCTTTGTTGGTACAAATTATTAAAAGTCAAATGCCAACGCGGGATTTAGGTAAAAAAGCTTATCAACAATTATTAGAATTGGGTTTTGTTGATTCTCCTTTTGGTAGTGGTGCTAGCAACACTTCTTCATCTCAAAAATAATAGCGATTTTTTTCTTTTTCAACCGCGATATAAAAAGCATGACGGCAAAGCTGTCTCACAGAATACTCATAACCCGATAGGGCTTGGATATTTTGATTTCAGTTAAAATCCTTGCATCCCAACGATCCAAACCACTGCTTGAATTTTAGGCAGTGGTTTCTGCTTATTAGTGATTGGTAATTGGTAATTGGTAATCGGTCAAATTACATTAATTACTCCTGACTCCTGACTCCTGACTCCTGTTAGCGCAGCGTGACCGCAGGTCATATCCTGACTTCTAACTCCTGACTTCTAACTCCTGACTTCTAACTCCTGACTTTTGACTCCCGACTTCTGACTCCCGAATTCTCCATCTGTTCCATAATAGAAAAGAAGTTTTTTAGAGATGGTGATGATTAGTCCGCAGCAAGTTGAAGCAATGATTAAGGCGGAGCTTCCTGATGCTCAAGTAGAAGTACAAGACTTAACTGGTGGTGGAGACCATTACCAAGTTACTGTAGTATCATCGCAATTTGAAGGTAAAAGATTGGTGCAACAACACCAATTGGTTTACGGTGCGCTAAATGAAGCAATGTCAAGTGAAGCTATTCATGCTTTGGCACTGAAAACATTAACCCCCCAATAGAGGGACAGCATATGCTGTTCGCCAAGGTTAAACTTACAAATATTGAGCGAGTGTATCAGTCAGCAACCCCCGACTAAAGTCAGAGGCTTAAGCGTACTAATTGTTTATACTCACCAATTCTGCTATCCTTACATTTCCGGTGGCGATTGGTTTGGAATACATCTACGTTGCTTGTAATCTTAACAGTTCAAACAAACGCTCATTAACTCAGAAATTATAGGTACATAACCATGACGCCAGAGATAAAAGAACGTATTGAGAACCTCATCAAACAAAACAAGATAATGGTTTTTATGAAGGGTTCCAAACTAATGCCCATGTGCGGTTTTTCTAACAATGTCGTACAAATTCTCAACTCTTTGGGAGTTCCCTTTGAAACTTTTGATGTTTTAGAAGACTACGATATCCGCCAAGGTATTAAAGAGTATTCTAACTGGCCCACAATTCCCCAGACATATATTAATGGCGAATTCATCGGTGGTGCTGACATTATGTACGAATTGTACCAAAAAGGCGAGTTACAGGAAGTTGTAGAAGTTGCATTAGCTTCATAAAACTTGTTTTTCGAGAGGGATTTATATAAGCACTAGATTTACTATTGCTTAATTCCTGGCACAAAAAATTACTTAACACAAATTCCCTCATTTATCTGCTACCACCAAATAAATGAGGGAATTTATGAGCTTTAATGTATCCCCAAAATTTCACACCACTGAATTATCTTGAATCAGGGAGATTATGTGATATAATCTATCCCGTCACTTGAGGATTACTGATAACATTTGGGCGAAAAAATATTAATAGCAATCGGATTAATAGTAATCTGGCTGGGGCTGCGTCATAGCAAAATTAGACGCATCATGTAGGTATCGTGTGGCTTCTTCTTCTAAACGGTGGATTAAAAAGGGTTCAATAGTGTTCCCATGTCGCAGTGCGGCTAAATATCCATCCAAATACATCCGAATATCATCTGTACGATAACCGCGATTCCAAAGTTCGACGAAGGCGTCAGTCAATCTTTGGTAATAACGGATGGTTTGTGCATCTTGGAGCATAACTGCTATAGAAATCTCTTTGGAATGAAAATTGTAAATTATTCCAGTTCAAAAGTGAAGTAGGTGCTAGGAACGACATCCAACAGCAAGTATTATTTTTTATTTTTAGGCGTCGTTGCTATTATCTACAAAATCACGTCTCATTATTCCAGAAAACTAAAAATGCAATTACCTCCTAACAAAGATATACGTTTACATTTGCTAACATACTGAAAATTAACTCATCGCAGTACTGAATTCGGATACTTTATGTGTCCCCGCGCAAAAGTTAAATAAATTTTACATCCCTATCAAACAGTATTACATTTTAATCTGTTGAAATAAAATTAGTTCAGGGAAATAAAACTCTTTTGATAAATGAAAATTAGGGAACAGGCATTATATGATAATTATAACAAAAACTTAAGGATGGAAAGTACTAAAGAGCAAATAGACTATTAAGCAAACAGATTACGTTGCTATATATAAATTGAAAACGCATTTGAACACAATATGAGTAACAACGGTTACAAAACCGAATGTAAAGACTTTGATACTTTGAAAATCACACACGAATGAGGGGTCTTGCCACCGTGGGTTCGGTTTGTATTGAAATCATAGAGGGGAATCCCCACTTGAGATCGTTACTTGGTTGGCACTTGCAACAATTAGAATATAGAGTTCATCAAGCTGCCAGCATATATCAAGCGAGGGAAGTTTTCATGAACTATCAACCAACATTGGTTATTCTTGATGCTGACTTACCGGATGGGGATGGCGTTGAGTTTTGCCGTTGGTTACATCGCCAGCAACAACCTTTAATATTAATGCTATCTGCTCGCTCTCATGAAGCAGATATAGTTGCTGGATTGAAAGCTGGGGCAGATGACTATTTAACAAAACCATTTGGAATGCAAGAGTTTCTAGCAAGGATAGAAGCATTAGTTCGTCGCAAACGTACTCCTGCTGCTCCGGCTTATTTAGATTATGGCTCTTTGCAAATCGATCTAGTACAGCGTCGCGTCCGTTTTCAAGGAGAATTTATTGATTTAACGCCTCAAGAGTTTAGTTTACTTTATGTTCTTGCGCAAGCAGGGGGAATACCTCTGAGTCGGTCGGAGTTATTGCGTCGGGCTTGGCCTGATGCTATTGATAATCCACGCACTATTGATACTCATGTTTTATCTTTGCGTAAGAAAGTTGAATTAGATCCCCGCCAACCTAATTTAATTCAAACAATTAGAAATGTGGGATACAGATTTAATATGGAGCTTCTTAACTCCAATTCGCCTGAAACAACAAAGTTATCAAAAGAGAAGTTTAATAATCAGCGTCCAGCATTAAATGCCAAACAACTGACAGTTGACAGTTAAGATATTAATCCTGAGACAACTGGTTGAGAAGTGGGAGATCGATGGAATCAATCAACTCACTTAAAATCCAAAATCGTCTTCCTCTGCCGCTTTTAACAAACTTTCTTGCAAGTTTTCCCAATTAACTTCAGAGGCTGCTAAATCGGCTAATATTTTTCCTTGTTGTAAGTGTATTAGTTTAGTACAAAACTTCTTAGCCAAGGTTAGTTGATGATTTACCATCAAAATAGTTGTCTTGCTGTCCTGACTCATGGTCACTAAGATTTCCATGAGCTTATTGGCATTACCTGCATCCAAGGCTGAAGTTGGTTCATCCAACAGCAGTAATTTGGGTTGGATAAGTAAAGCACGTGCGATCGCAACAATTTGTCGTTGTCCTGCAGACAACTGTAATTCTGTTTTTTCCAACCAATCGTTGGGAATTTGCAGTTTCTCTGTCCATTCATCCAAAATAGGGCGAATTTTTTGTTTGTTGAATCCACGTAATACTAACGGATAAGCCAAGACTTGTTTAACTTTCATCCCCAATAATTTTGCTTCTTGGGGTAGAAAAGTAACAGATTTGCGAAGCTCGATAATTGGTATTTGGTGATACTCTAAATTATCGAAATAAATTTTGCCATTTGTTGGTTCATCAAGTCTATTGAGTAAACGCAATAAAGAAGTTTTGCCTGCACCTGTGGATCCCACAATAGCAAGTCTTTCCCCTAAAATTGCTTGGAATGAAATATCCTGTAAGATTGGATATCCTAACTGATTCCTTTTTCCTTTAGCAAGTAAACTGCTATACAAATTTACTTTTTCAAGTTTGAGTATTATTGGAGAATTATTCAGCAAATTTAACCTTGATTGATTTAAGTTTTTCAGCTAAGTCTTTAAATTTCTAGATTTTGAGGACTTGAAATTAGTTAGATATTTCTTGTGTCTATAATTTTTAATACAATAATTGAAAGTATGGGAGAGTAAGCTAGTACAAACTAGCCTCACCCATAAATGTAGTGATCGAGAATTGAAGCGATCAAGAAATTAAGCTAATTGTCCAGAAGATATTGCTGTCATAATTGTCCAAGCATCAACCAAAAGCAACAGTAATGTAAAGCCTAACAAAATAAAGTACATCCAAGGCTGTGCTAAAGGATAAACATCTGTAGTATCAATTCCTGTTTTTTCTTCTACTATTTTGACCATACGAGCAAATCCAGCAACTCGCATTGGTAATAAGTAAGCTTTTTCTTCATTACTAAGGAAGTAGTAAACGAGTCCTCCCTGACCTGTAGTGCGGGGCTTTAATTGTTTTATTTGTGACCAAGGCAAAGACCAACCATTGCGTAATAAACGTGGTACCCACGCAGCATAAGCTACTTTAATTCCTTGAGCATCTAAAATTACACGCTCGGTTAAAACAGCATAAAGAATTATTAAACCTACACTAATACCTAACCAAAGCATGACAGGTGATACTGGTGCATTTGTAACCTCAGCAAGAAAAGGTAAAGGTAACGTGAGAGCTACATACAAAGATAAAAGTACGATTCGAATTAAAGGAGAAAGACGAAAAATAACGGGTGATTCCATACCAGGTAAATGGGTTTGAGCACAAAACAAAAATCCTGCTTCAATTACATGGTACTCCTGCACGCTAAAAAATTTTTATATCATTAGAATTTAACACGAAAAAAAATTAGGATTTATTTATAACTTTTGCGGACAGATAATTAAGATTCAAATCTAATATTTGAGCTATTAGCCTTGAGGTTATGAAAATTTGAAGAACAAAATCTGTAATTCTAAAAATCTGTAATTATTGACAAATATATAAAAAATAGCAAATATGCTCGAAATAACGATTATTTTGAGATCATAATCGATGTTCGAGATTTATATCTTCTAAAATTAGGTCTCACACTTAAACTTGTAATATTTTTGTGATTTTCTGGGACTCAATCAATTTCCCAACATAAATCAAATTTTATGTAATTTTGTGTTTGAATTTAGTGAAATAGCGACTAAACCTGACTCAAAAACGAGTAAGTATTTAGGTGAATGAGAATTAATCGCAATGATAAATTTTGAATCGCCAGTAACCAAGTTTAGAAAATCAAGGTAAATATTTTTGCACCACACTCCATCCCGTAAGTGACACCCAAACCAACATAAAAAATAACATCACATTGGTGGTAACGTGTATTCTTCTAAACCAGGGTTTTTCTGGTCTGATTTGCAATGCACTCACGGCAGAGAACATAACCAAAAGTACTGTAATCAATCCTGCGAGTAAGTGTGGAGAGTGTCCTAAAGAACCATAGTGACCGTAAGTACCAACAATTCCAATTGCCAGCAATAATAACACCAAACTTACCATACAGATCCCAAATATAAAGTGTAGAGAACGTAAGGAGAGAGGAAATTGATTTATTGGTTGTTGTTGCTGGAAAGTTCTAGTGCGAAATATCCAAAAACCAGTTACAGCTAAAATCAGATAAGCCAGTATGGACAGACCCATTGACCAAGCAGCGATTCTCCATAACCAAAGAAATGATGGTAAATCCAAATTAGTGAACCAATACAAAAGGCAAATTTCACTGTCTACTTTACTGCTAAATCACTACCTTTTATACACCATCAGGTAAATATTTTTTATAAATTTACCTAATAAAAAGGGGTTGCTGAAGTTAGCAACCCAGATACTTAATTTTTTCTTAATCAATTGATGCTAAGCCAAGGAATTTAAAGGTCTTTTTGATTCTATGGGTTTTGTATTAATCGTTTGCAATTTTTCTATTTTATTTATAGAACTTGAATTTATTTTAGGGTCTGTTTTTAATTCATTATTTTCTTCATCAATTGCTAAGCGTTCGCAGTTAATTGTATCTGACAAGATTGCACTTGCCATCATACCTGTATGAATTTCTAGTTGTCCCTCTAACGGAGCTTCAAACACTAGCCTTTGTCCGGGAAAAACAACCCTTTCAAAATACCAGTTAGCAATGTTAGAAATGCGAGCAATTTGTATTTTACTCGTGGCATTAACATAGCAACAGAGAATTTTCTCTGATTGCTCCGGTGGGATGGGATCTAATATTTGAGCCATAAGTGCTGAGGAGTTTTACGCCACAATTTTAACTTACACCAGTCAAGCTAGCACTGCCCGATCCCCAGTTACTGTAACTCCTAATACCGTATGAAATTTTGTATCTTATTTATGTCTTAAGATAGGGCTGTGTTTATTAAATTTTCATGAAAAAAGATGCTTTTTTTACGAACCTATACTACTGGCGAACAATTTTTGTCTTTTTAATGTTGAGCAAAATACTTCTTTGCTTACCTACCCGTGTAAGGAACTTACGTTTAAAATTTTTTAGCTCTCCAACGGTTAAATCTTCGCTTCAAGAGTGTTATCGTAAAGCTATGGCTCAGATAAATTCACAAAACTTTACCTATACACAGGATTAATTTAACAAACTGAGGACTTTTGTCTTCTATGAGAAAATCTTGATAAGCATATTTACTTATTTGAGACTTGGTTTGATATCTAGCTGCTTATCACAAAAGCAAAATAAGAAAACAAATTTCTTCTCGTGTTTTTAAGGTTGATGACTGATTTTCATGACTTAAACAATTTTAATAAAACTTACTAATTTTCTAATCATCTACAGCTATCGATTAAAAGACTACCGATAATCAAAGCTGATTAACTTTTTTCTAAATCTTTATTCCAAAAACTGTTAAATCAAGGCAAGATGAAAATCAAAGAACTCGCTATGGATTGTCGAATTCTCTACGTCCGTCTCCCATGTAATCCCATTTTCCCAATTGGGGTCGTCTACCTTGCAGACCACGTACACAAATTATTTCCCGGAATCGAACAGCGAATCTTCGATTTGGGAACAATACCACCTTTAGATTATGCTTCTGCTTTGGAAAATTGTATTGATGAGTTTAAGCCATCTTTACTAATCTATTCTTGGCGAGATATTCACATTTTTGCTCCTGTAGGCGGACGAGGTGGCAATCCATTACAGTATTCTTTTGAGATTTTCTATGCCAAAAATCCCTTAGTGAAATTGCACGGTGCATTGGGGGGTTTACAAATGCTCAAAAGTTTTTACACGGAACTTTGGCAAAACCAGAGTTTGATTAAACGCGGTTTAAAGCGCGCTCAGCAATATAACAAAGATGTCCGCGTTATCGTTGGTGGTGGTGCGGTAAGCATATATTATGAGCAATTGAATAAAAGCCTGCCCAAAGGTTCGATAGTTTCCGTTGGTGAAGGGGAAGCACTGCTCGAAAAACTCCTTAGCGGTCAAGACTTTAGTGACGAACGCTGCTATGTAGTAGGAGAAAATCAACCACGTCAACGATTAATTCATGAAGCACCAACTGCTCTAGAAAAAACAGCTTGTAATTACGAATATATCGAAAGTATTTGGCCAGACTTTAATTATTATCTGCAAGAAAGCGACTTTTACATTGGCGTACAAACTAAGCGTGGTTGTCCCCATAACTGTTGCTACTGCGTTTATACAGTGGTGGAAGGGAAACAAGTACGTATTAATCCTGCAGATGAAGTTGTTGCAGAAATGCGTCAACTATACGATCGGGGGATTCGCAATTTCTGGTTTACCGACGCTCAATTTATCCCAGCAAAAAGATTTATCGACGACGCAGTAGAACTGTTACAAAAAATTGTCGATTCGGGAATGACGGACATTCATTGGGCAGCATATATTCGTGCTGATAACTTGACCCCTAAATTGTGCGAATTGATGGTAAAAACCGGAATGAACTATTTTGAAATCGGTATTACCAGTGGTTCCCAAGAGCTAGTCCGGAAAATGCGTATGGGTTATAACCTAAGAACTGTTTTACAAAACTGTCGGGATCTGAAAGCTGCTGGTTTCAATGATTTAGTTTCTGTTAACTACTCCTTTAACGTCATTGACGAACGCATCGAAACAATTCGCCAAACCATAGCTTATCATCGGGAACTCGAACGAATTTTTGGTGCGGATAAAGTCGAACCCGCAATTTTCTTCATTGGACTACAACCCCATACCCACTTGGAAGAATACGCCTTTAAGGAAGATATTCTCAAACCAGGTTATAATCCTATGCTGCTATTACCGTGGACTGCGAGAAAATTATTATGGAACCCCGAACCACTCGGCTCATTCTTCGGCAAAGTCTGCTTGCAAGCTATGCGGGAAAACCCCAATGATTTTGGGCGGGAAGTTATGAATATTTTGGAAGCTAAACTGGGTTGTGCGCCATTGGAAGAAGCATTAACAGCACCAATCGAGCAACAATCAAAACCCAAACAACTAGCAAAAATATCTTAATTCTTCCTTGCGTAACTATCCCATAAGTTAGGTGAAAACCTTCAAAGTGCTCCTGTGTCTTTATGGTTGGTTTATCTATGATGGAAATTAGAAAATAAAATCATAAAGATACAGAGCGCCGACACAGAATTAGGTATTTAAGTCCCGAGTGAATATAAAAACATTATTGTAGTATGTAACAAAAATCATTGGTATGGCAGTAAACTAAATTATTATGAGAAGACTTTTAATTTTTTTTTCTAATATAGTTACTTTTATTTAAATTTCTAAAATATTTAGATTTCTAAAATATTTAGATTTCTAAAATATTTAAATTTCTAAAAAGTTTCTTTACTTCAAGTTGATTTACCATACCCTATGTTAAAAGGCTCAATTCTCGACCAACTAGAAACGGCTCATCGCCATCAAAAAACATCATTAAAGCTGGGAGTATATTACAAAAATACTCTTGTTTCTTTGTGTCATGCCCTTGAAGATCATATTTTATCCGATGAGAGTTCGCCAATAGTTATTACAGCCTTTCAACAAGGTAAATGGTATCTCGAAGAAGCCGAAAGATATGCAGAGATGGCAAAGTGTTCCAGTCATATTGCGATTATGGCAGCGCCAGATGCAGTTTGGACAGAACATCCAACCAGTAAATTACCCAATGTGGATCTTGTTCCTTTAAATTCATCCGATCCTGTTGCCCAAGAATGGCACTTAATTATCCTATCGCCGAACTACACAGCAATGGTTCTGTGTCAAGAATTATCGCTAGAAGATTATGGAGCGGGAGGACGACCGGAATCAGATGTAGAACGGAAATTCTATGGTTTGTGGACATTTGAACCAACATTGGTTAAGCAAACAGCAGATTTAGCCATTAAGCATATCGGCAATTACAATCCCCAACTTGAGCAAAAACTTCTACAAGCTCAGAAGCAAATTAAAACAGCAGTAGCGACCCCAGAAGAATATGCAACGGTGGTTTCTCGCGTTGTAGACTATTTGCAAACTGGGCAAGAAAAACTTGATATACCCACGGCTTTACGTCATGAAGCCTTGGACAGTAATTTAATTTCCAACGAAATTCAGGCATTTTTGCGCATGGCGCAATTAATGGATCGGGCTGATATTAATAATCCAATGGCTGCAACAGAGGTCGTTTCCCTTGCAGAAACCTTGGCTCAAATTCTAGAACTACCAGCATGGCAAATTAAGCGATTAAGACTTGCAGCTTGGTTGCACCGTATAGACCCATTACAAAGAAGTCAAAGCATTCTGACTCCTGGAGGTAACATTCGTTACCAGGAAGATGCACCTAGCACTCCTTTAACTTGTCCGTTGATACCGGGAGCACAAGCCTTACGTAAAATGCCGAGATTGCGTGCGATCGCCCAAATAATTACTCATCAAACAGAATGGTGGGATGGTTCTGGAGAACCTGCAAGATTAACAGGGGATGAAATTCCTTTAGAATCCAGAATTTTAGCTCTAGTTTCAGATTTCCAATACCGAGTGAATCAGAAAAAAAATTCTGGACAAAACAGAGAACAAGTTTTTACACAAGCCTTGGAGGAATGTAGGGAGCAACAATCTTACCGCTTCGACCCCAAATTGGTTGATGCTTTAAGTCTCTTGGTAATGGGTTTACAGCAAGGACTAGAATTACCTGTCAATACACCGAAGTTTAGTTCGGGAATGTGGTTAACCGATTCTAAAACTGGTAGCGACGATCAAGTTAGCGAACAACAAATTAGAATCAACAAAATTTGATTGAAGTGCTTTGTATTTAATTTAATTTAATTTAATTTAATTTAGGCTTTGATTTAGTTCTTCAACTGACAAACCCAGAAAATGTGTTAGCTTAGTTCGTCGCGAGGGGTTAATTAACAGTTTAATATTGTTGTTAACGGATCTGCCATCGCCGTAGGCTCTAGCTAGAGGTTACTGCCAACGCCGCAGGCTCTAGTGTGACCGCAAATCATATTTTGACTTCTCCTTCTTGGGAGTTAGTATCTTATGTTGGATATTTACCTTGCACTCAGTAAAGGGAGTGTTGTGTTGCAGGAATTTTCACATTCTGATCTGACTTAATTTTTGATCCAAGGTTAACCTTGCTATCATTTCGAGTGCAGGTAATATAACTTATCAAAAACTTTCAACTTTCAAATCTAGTAGCTTGTGGTAAAACCCAATTAAGCACTCAATCAAAGTCAATTAATAAAAAATGAATATAGAAGCAATTAAATCTGGTCAATTAAAGCAACTCCCCGGAGTAAATTTAGAAGATGAAGATTTATCGCAATTAGACTTAAACCGAATCAATTTAGCTGGTGCAAACCTTGTTGGTGTAAATTTAACCAATTCTAATCTTGAAGGTGGACATCTAGAAGGTGCAAATTTAATGGGCGCAAATTTACACCAAGCAAATTTGCGAGCTAATTTTATGGGAGCTAATTTGATGCAAGCGGATTTAACTAGTGCGGACTTGCGCGGTAGTAATTTGCGGGGGGCCAATTTTATGGGAGCGAGGCTCAATGATGTTTCTTTAACCGGAGCTTTTTTAAGCGGTACAAACTTAATGAACGTCAATCTACAAGGTGTTGATTTGCGAGGTGCAGACCTGCGAGGAGCTAATCTGACAGCAGCTAACCTTAAAGGTGCAGATTTAAGTGGTGCAGATTTACAAGGAGCTCTACTGGGAGAAGCAAATTTGGAAGAAACTGATTTACGTAAAGCTAACCTTGCAGGCGCAAACCTTACAGGGGCAAATTTACTCTGTGCAGAATTGGAAGGTACAAACCTTAAGGGAGTTAATTTCAATGGAGCTTGTTTGGCTGGAACTATTGCAACAAAACATATTTCTTAAGTTCTCTCTTCAAAATCATTGATTATAGTTATTAAATAATTTTAAAAACCTTCAAAAACGGTAAATTATGTAATATTTTTCCATTTTTGAGGGTTTTTAATGTTTAAATTCAAAACTACAGTAACAGACATATTATTTATCAAACTTGATATCTGACTTGATAAAAGCTTAATTTTCTTTCATGAAGAATTTCAGGGAACATATATGGAAGAAAAAGCGTAATTATACCTGGAAGAAAAGTGGCATAGATATGATGAGCAGATGCAAGTAGTTAAAGTCCAAAGGTTTCTGTTAAAGCTGCTATCCTTGCTGAAGACAGGTTTAAAAAGAATCGAGAAAATTTGATACAAATAGGTTTATGGCTGTCCTACCCCGTGTGAAATCCCAGACTATATGTAAACAGCTAAAGTTGTTTATCGCTACTAGCACTGTAACCCTTAGCTGGTTAACTTTATTGCCAGTTAAATTAGTCCAATCTGAAACTTTATCACCTGAGAACTTACGTATTCTCAAACTAAAAAATAGAGTTATTGAAAACACTAGTAATTTTACTTATAGAATTCAACCTAAGTTTAAGTATGTTGGTAGTTTTTCTGAAGGTTTGGCATCAGTATACATTGGTTACCGAAAAGGGTATATTGACAAAAACGGTCGGGTAGCGATCAAACCACTATTTGAAGCTGCAGAAGAATTTTCTGAAGGATTAGCTCGGGTAAGTATTGGTGATAAGTGGGGTTACATCAATAAAAATGGTCAGGTCGTAATCAAACCACAATTTGACTCTGCTGGAGAATTTTCTCAGGGTTTAGCAAAAATTAGTAATGGTGATAAATGGGGCTATATCAATAGATTTGGTAAAATAGTTATTAAGCCCAAGTTTAAAGCTGCAATGTCTTTTGCTGTAGATAATCAGGCAAAAGCTGCAAACAGACAAGCATTAGCCCCAGTCAAACTAGATCGGAAATGGGGTTATATCGATAAGAGTGGTAAATTTATTATTCTTCCCAAATTTAATCAAGCTTCTTACTTCTCCGAAGGCATGGCAGAAGTTAAATTAGGTAATAAATGGGGTTATATAGATCGCAGTGGTAAGTTAATTGTTCAACCTAAATTTACTCAAGCATGGAAGTTTTCTGAGGGCTTAGCCTTAGCCAGTATCAACCGTCATTGGGGTTATATTGATAAAACTGGTAAGTTTGCGATCGAGCCAGTTTTTCAGGATGCGGGAATATTTTCTGAAGGTTTAGCCTACATATGGAAAGAAAGCAAATATGGCTATATTACTAAAACAGGTCAAATGGTTATTCCACCTCAATTTGACGACGTTGGTATTTTCTCTCAAGGGTTAGCACGGGTCAACATAAATGATAAATGGGGATACATTGATACTACCGGTCAAGTAGTTATAAAACCCCAATTTGATCATGCCACTGATTTTACAGTTGATAGATTGGGTATTGACCAAAAAGTAAAACTTGCGTGGGTCAAAATAGGTTCCCAATGGGGTTATATTAGTACTTCTGTAAATTAAAAAGTCAAAAGATAGCACGCTATGCTAACAAAACAGACCGCGCCTATGGCGACCAAAAGATGACCTGCAGTCAGTTTCTTATCAAGCTCAAGCTAAAAACTTAAAAATTTGAGAGCTTTGAGCGATCGCCCATCCTCATCCAAAAAGTCAAAATCGTCAAACCTATTAAACCCATAATTCCTGCCAAAGGATTATTATTAACACCTGTAACCCATATTGGTACTGAACCAGAGTATTCAATTAGTTTGCCAACATCAACAATGTAATAGCCCCAAACTAAACCTCCATGAATCCCTATTGATAAACCGAGGCGTCCCCGAGAACTTTGTTTTGCAAAAGCAGAAGCCAAACTTAACAAAAGTAAACCTAAAAATTGTGGCGAACTTTGGATTACTTCCGCAAGAGGTTTAATAAAATGAGCAACAGCAAATATAAAAGAACTACTCCAAAGCACTACTGAAGGTTTATAGTCTCTCTGGAGTTCATCATATATAAACCCGCGAAAAAATAGTTCTTCTGCAAACGCTACCCCCAAACCAGTAAGCGATCCTTCTAAAATAAGTTTTAGCGAAAAAACAGAGGGTTGTTGCCATACCAACCAACCCATTATCCCTTGCAAAGAAAATAAAACTAAAATATTTATTAGTCCAATAGCCAAACCCCGTAATAACTCAACACCATTACGGCGACTAAACTCTAAACCATAATACTTAAATATATGTTTTTGTTGCCGAACGTATTTACCCCAAATAGGCAAAAACAGAAAAAACCAAATTGCCAAGGGCACCATTGTTAAAATCGTTTGCAGGTTAGTATCATCAACAAAAAAATAAATTAATGCTGCATATGGCAACCACGGCAAACATAGAAATAAAATAAACGCACCCAGTCGGATTCCGAAAGAACGCTGGGCTAAAATTGCAAAGTATTTTTTCATGACAAGTTACAGCGATCGCAAAAACTAATAATAACGAAATCAATAAATATTAACGATTAGTTATTGATGATTATTTTCTGGCACGTTTTAGCTTGACGCCAACTAAGTTATTACAGTTTCGCAATCCCGAGTAACCAAGTGTTAATCTTCCGGCTCGATCGTACTAGTTAAACCACGTTCTTTTAAAGTCTCACTGTAAAATTCTGCATGCTCTAGGGCACAAGTGATTACCAAGGCTACACCACTTGTATGAGCTTCCATCATTATGCTCACTGCTTGTGGTTGAGTAAGACTTGGTACCGTTGTTAACAGCACTTGAACCACATATTCCATTGTATTAAATGGATCATTGTGAAGCAGAACGCGATACCGAGGTGCTATCTTTCTCGACGTAGAACGCTTTTCTATAGTTTCGACTGACACGGCTCTTTACTTTTTTTTCGGTAGATATACGACAAAAAGGCTAATGCTTTATGGTTACTTAACACTTCTCAACTTATCTTATAACATATTAACTATGAAGTTTGTTTTAACAATACCTACTCACTGTCTTGAAAATTGTTTGTATTTTCATATTCCCTGACCTAAAGTAAGGATTATTCAGACACACTATCTTCACCAATCAGAACATAATTGATGTAATTGTATTTTCCCCGTATACCCTAGCCTGAAGACCAGAATATTATCACCTTGAAATTTGCTTCTAAACACACACACGCAAACAAAAATTTCTAAAACAAAAAGTATAAGGCGGTTACTAACACTAAAACGCTAACAGATTTTTGTGCTATGGCAAATATAATCTTTTTTATTTTTACTCAAACACCTTACTTAACTTATCTAAAATTATTAGTATTTTCGAGTGATATTTAAGAAAGCGATATTTAAAAGCGATATTTATGAGTAATATGACCCAAAAATTTCAAGCGGGACAAATTGTATATTTACAGGAAGGTGATACTCGTCTGTATGCAGAGGTCATTCAAGTTGTTGTTTCCCGTCAGCTATGTTGGGTACGTCCCTTGTTTTTAGAAGGAAAATCTGGTGATGAGGAGCCACAGATAACTAATCTCCAAGAAGCTTTTGACCTACTGTGGTCTATCAGCCTATTTCATCCCGCCTTGGATGTGGAAGTCATCAGTTCGATCTGTCAAGTTTCCCAAGAAGGATCAAAGAGTGAAATAGCTGCTAGTATTGGTAAACAAAAACTCAACGAATTCATTCATCGTGTTTGGCAAAGTCAGAAAAATACAAATCTGTCTGCGGAAAAATGATTATCTAATTGACCTTTCACTACAGTTACAGACCCCTAGCTGTAAATATAACGAAAATATATATTACGTATAAATCTAAAATCAAATTATTATTTTTTGTCAATTTAAAACAAAATAATATTTTAAAAATTTATTAGGTTTTATATTTTTAAATAAAAAATCAAATTGATGAAATAAAAATTAAACTAGTATAATCAACATTATAAATTCTTTAGACTGTAAGCATTTAACTATTTTTATAGAATACTCTCATAAATATATTTACTGAGAAAATAATTCACATTGCATCATAACCATTGCATCTTTGGTATATATGTTATCCCAAAATATACTTTAATAATTTTTCCAGGACTGCAATTAGATTTGGATGATTTAAATTCATCTAAATCTTCCTTAAATACTTCTACATAGAGCTATTCTACCAGCATCCATCTCTGCCATTAATAGCTCTAAGGCTTCGTAGTCTACGTCAGAAATATAACCGCGAGTAGTCAGTTCCAAGTTAATTTCATTTTCAATTTCTAGGGTTAATTTTTTGATATCTAAGGCTCTAGCAACTAGCTGACGAATGGCGTATTTAGTTTCCATAAAAAATAAGTAAAGTGTATTTAATACTAATTATCCAAGTATTACCTCAGTACAAAGCGCGATCGAGATCTCGATAAAGTAGTGACATGAATCACAAACAAGAAGAATATACTTGTAATACTTAGATTCTTGCAATTATGATTTATCCTTGACAGTAAAAGATTTTAAGCTTATTTAACCTTTGCTTAGCCTTTTGCTTAACTAGGATAATATGTTACACCTAATCATTTAAATTCTTTTAACAAAAATCTAATAAAAAGTATACGACAATACTTTTGGTGCGAGAATTATAACAATCTTTAAACAGAGCCATTAGACTAATAAAGATTCCGCAAAGAGGTGTAAGACGAATGGTCGATGTGAACATAAAAAGATTATGGTCAAATACATCTAACCTGTTTTTTTGACGCCTCTGATAGGAATTACAATGCAAGCAGTACTTAGCCATACCACAGTTGCAATTATTAAGCCTCAAGATAATTTAAATGCTGTTAACGCTTTGGAATTTGAGCGTGACTTGACAACAGCTTTAAGGCAAGATAAAAATCAAATCTTGCTGGTAAATCTAGAAAAAGTGGAACTACTAGATAGTTCTGGATTAATGTCATTGGTATCTGCACTTAAGTTAGCTCAAAATTTGGGAAAGCGTTTGGGTTTATGCTGTGTATCTCCATCTATCAAAATTATTTTTGAACTTACTCAATTAGATCGAGTATTCGAAATTTTTGAAAACCAAAAAATATTATTCAGTGCATAATTCACAGATATCACAATGATATTTGCGCCGTTGTGCAAAAAAGTTGTGTAAATATCAACACCCAAAATAAAAAAAACTCTGGAATTTAACTGATTTCATATCTTCAGACACTTAATAAATGCTAAGGTTGGTAGTGATTAGCTGTAAGTTAGCACGCAGATTAGCACAGTGTCTGTTGCAGTAGAAAAATTAATTACACCGGATATTGCGAAGCCAGCTCGCTATTTAGGTAACGAGCTTGGGTCAGTACACAAACCTTGGGATGAAGCTAAAATTCGCTGGGTTTTAACCTACCCAGAAGTTTATGAAGTCGGTGCATCCAATTTGGGTCACATCATCCTGTATAACATCATAAATTCCCAGCCTCGGCAGTTGTGCGATCGCTCTTACCTACCAGGGAAAGACCTGGCGGGTAAATTGCGAAGCACGAATACACCTTTGTTTGCTGTCGAATCAAAACGGGATTTAAAGGAATTTGATATTCTCGGCTTTAGTCTCAGTTATGAACTGGGAGCGACAAATATTTTAGAAATGTTAGATTTGGCGGGAATCCCGTTAACATGGGAAGAAAGAAATCATGAAAGTGGTTTCCCCTTGATATTTGCAGGTGGACAAACCGCAACATCTAACCCCGAGCCCTACGCCGACTTTTTTGATTTCTTTGCCTTGGGAGATGGTGAAGAATTATTACCAGAAATCGGCTTGATTTTAGAAGAAGGTAAAAGAGCTAAAATTAGCCGCGAAGAATTACTGTTAGATTTAGTACAAGTTCCTGGCGTCTACGTTCCGCAGTTCTACGAAATGAATGCTGACGGGTCAGTTGCTCCTAAACGCCCGGACGTACCAAAGCGAATTATCCGCCGTGTTGCAACTCCAATACCGGCTTACTCAATTGGACTGGTTCCTTATGTAGAAACAGTCCACGAACGCTTGATTATTGAAATTCGTCGTGGTTGTACCCGTGGTTGTCGCTTTTGTCAGCCTGGAATGCTTACTCGACCTGCAAGGGATGTAGAACCAGATAAAGTAGTTGATGCGATTGAAAAGGGAATGCACCAAACAGGTCACAGAGAATTTTCTCTGTTGTCCCTGAGTTGTTCTGATTATTTGTCCTTACCTGCGGTAGGGACGGAAATTAGAAATCGTCTTAAAGATGAAAATATTTCTCTTTCTCTTCCATCTCAAAGGGTTGATAGATTTGACGAAAATATTGCTCGCATTCTTGGCGGTACCCGACAAGGGGGACTAACTTTTGCTCCGGAAGCAGGAACCCAAAGGATGCGTGACATTGTTAATAAAGGCTTAACCAACGAAGAATTGCTCAGGGGTATTAAAACAGCCTGGGAACAAGGTTGGGATAAAATTAAGCTTTATTTTATGATTGGTTTGCCTGGAGAAACAGATGTTGATGTCCTGGGTATAGCTGAAACAGTAAGATGGCTCAGGAGAGAATGCTGGGCTAAGGGTAGAAAAACACTTTCGTTTAATTTGACTGTCTCTAATTTTACTCCTAAACCCCATACGCCATTTCAATGGCATTCGGTTTCTACTTCTGAGTTTAAACGCAAACAAGAAATCCTGAGGCAAGAATTTCGCCGCATGAAAGGAGTAAAGGTCAACTTTACCGACGTGCGAATTTCAGCCATGGAAGATTTCATTGGTCGAGGCGATCGCTCCTTAGCTCCTGTTGTGAGGCGCGCTTGGGAGTTAGGAGCAGGTATGGACTCTTGGTATGAGAGTCTTGATAAAGCTTTTGCCGCTTGGGGAAAAGCCATTGCTGAATCCGGATTGGATTGGAAGTATCGCCAAGTCGAAAATGGTGAATGGAATGTAATGGAAGGGGAAGGTAAAGATGCTGACAGTCGGCTTGACGCACCTTTACCTTGGGACCACATGGATACGGGAATTGATAAAAGATGGCTTAAGGAGGACTTACAACGTGCCTTAGAAGCTATTACAGTACCAGATTGTTCCTTTGATGGTTGTTCCCATTGCGGTGTTTGCAGTCCCGAATTTGGTCATAATATTGCGATTGAGGCACCACCAATTCCAAAATTTTCCGGTGATTTTGTACCAAATACAACCAAAGCTCAAAAATTACGAGTTTGGTTTGG
>JAAUYH010110328.1_pt1 | contig 25248 bp, 20 predicted proteins | sample 7278061 | NCBI WGS metagenome assembly JAAUYH01 (sample SAMN14350203, study PRJNA611818) | marine sediment metagenome | isolation source: surface marine sediment (0.6m) | place: French Polynesia: Moorea | collected 2018-08 | reverse complement strand
CTTAGATGTAATTCCCTTAATTCATAGACATACCACTTGTTTGTAATCCACAGCAAGGAGATAATTAAGCTCATTGATTTTTATGTAATAGATTTTATACAATGAGCAGTGCGACTAAATATAGGTTTGAAGAACTTGCAGAACTTTATAAAGATACTCTTCTCAAAAATGTAATTCCATTTTGGGAGCAAAATTCAGTTGACTGGGAAAAAGGTGGTTACTTCACCTGCTTGGACAGAAGCGGTAAAATTTACGATACTGACAAGTTTGTATGGTTGCAAAACCGTCAGGTGTGGTTGTTTTCCATGCTGTATAACAAGCTTGATAAGCGCGATCGCTGGCTAAAAATTGCTGGTAATGGTGCAAAATTCCTCGCTCAACACGGACGCGACCCAGACGGGAATTGGTATTTTTCCCTCACCCGTGAAGGTAATCCTTTGGTACAACCTTATAATATATTTTCTGATTGCTTTGCAGCTATGGCATTTAGTCAATATGCTTTAGCTTCTGGAGAAAATTGGGCAAAGGATATCGCACTACAAGCTTATAATAACGTTTTACGTCGTAAAGAAAATCCCAAAGGTAAATACAATAAAAGCTATCCCGGTACTCGTCCCATGAAAGCTTTAGCTGTACCAATGATTTTGGCTAACTTGTCTTTGGAGATGGCTTGGTTATTGCAAAGCGACACCCTAGAGGAAATTTTAGATGCAACCATAACTGAAGTTATGGGTGATTTTCTCGATCCAGAACGAGGATTGATGTTAGAAAATGTTGCTCCTGACGGTTCGCAAGTCAACTCCTTCGAAGGACGTTTGATTAACCCCGGTCACGGGATGGAAGCTATGTGGTTTGCGATCGATATCGCTCAGAGAAGTGAAAATAATAACCTAATTAATCGCTCTGTTGACGTCATGCTCAACATTTTGAATTTTGCTTGGGACAAAGAATACGGCGGTTTGTACTATTTTATGGATATTAATGGGAACCCCCTCCAGCAACTTGAATGGGATCAAAAATTGTGGTGGGTGCATTTAGAATCTTTAGTTGGATTAGTTATGGCTTACCGCTTAACAGGACGGGAAGAGTGTTGGGAATGGTATGAAAAAATGCATGATTATGCTTGGTCACACTTTAGCGATATGGAAAATGGTGAGTGGTTTGGTTACTTAAACCGTCGTGGTGAAGTACTATTAAATCTCAAGGGTGGTAAATGGAAAGGTTGTTTTCACGTTCCTCGAGCAATGTATCTTTGCTTTAAAGAGTTTAATAATTTAGGGACAAAAGTTTGAGAGTTTAGCGATGGATAGAAACTAATATCTAACTTTAAGTTAAAAAAATATTAATTTAAAATCTAAAAATTTGACGTTGCTGAATCAAAGTATGAATTTGCGTTCGGCGCAGTCGTGCGGATCAGCGTTTCCTGGAGGGAGATAGATTTGTTCCCATGCTCTGCTCACACTTGCCACACTTGTTCCCAGCCTGGAGACTGGGAACAAGTAAAACAACTCTATCAGGAATAGCAAATGAAAGGAATTATTTTAGCAGGTGGTTCTGGTACCCGACTTTATCCTTTAACTCATGTTGTCAGTAAACAATTAATGCCAGTTTACGACAAGCCGATGATTTACTATCCTTTATCTGTATTGATGTTGGCTGGGATTCGGGATATTTTAATTATTTCTACACCTAAAGATTTAAGTTTGTTTCAGCAATTATTAAAGGATGGTACCCAGTGGGGTTTGAAGTTTAGTTACATCGAGCAACCAAAACCAGAAGGGTTAGCACAAGCTTTTATTTTAGGTCAAAATTTTATTGATAATCAACCAGTTTGTTTAATTTTAGGAGATAACATATTTTATGGACATGGTTTAATTGATATATTAACCCGTGCAGCTACTCTCAGGGAAGGTGGATTGGTATTTGGGTATCAAGTCAAAGCTCCCCAGAATTATGGTGTGATTGAATTCGATTCTGATGGAAGGGCTATTAATGTTGAAGAAAAACCATTGAATCCTAAGTCTAAATATGCAGTTCCGGGAATTTATTTTTATGATTCTCAAGTCGTAGAGATTGCTGCTAATCTTAAACCTTCTACTCGTAATGAGTTGGAAATTACAGATGTAAATATGATTTACTTACAACAAGGTAAATTAAATGTAGAAGTGTTGGGACGTGGATATGCTTGGTTGGATACTGGAACTCATGAATCTTTACTTCAAGCTGCTAACTATATTCAGACTTTGGAAGAACGACAAGGCTTAAAAATCGCCTGTATTGAAGAGATTGCTTATAGGTTGGGATATATCGATGCTAAGCAATTATTTGAGTTAACTCAACCTATGGCTAAAAGTAGTTATGGTCGTTATTTAATGGAAGTTTTGCAGGATGAACGAAAAGATGTATTTTGGTAATTCTCTTGGATCTCCCTAAATCCCTCTTAGAAAAAGGAACTTTGACCTCATTCCCCCTTTTCAAGGGGCTAGGGGGATCTTGACTCACTATGTGAACAAAATCCAATAGGTTCATAACTAGCAAATGAGGTTAATAATTAAATAAACTGTGGAAATTTTCCATAAATAAAGGTATTCCGTACAATGAAAGTCATCCAAACAGAAATCCCCGATGTGCTGATTCTCGAACCGCAGATATTTGGAGATGAACGCGGTTTCTTTTTTGAAAGCTATAATGAAAAGACTTTTTTTGAAAAAACTGGAATCTCAAGCCATTTTGTCCAAGATAATCATTCCCGTTCTGCTAAAAATGTGTTGCGGGGTTTACACTATCAAATTCAGCAACCTCAAGGAAAGCTGATTAGAGTCATTGAAGGTGCAGTATTTGATGTCGCTGTTGACTTGCGTAAAAGCTCTCAAACTTTTGCTCGATGGGTAGGTATTCATTTAAGTGCTGAAAATAAGCAACAGCTTTGGATACCGCCAGGTTTTGCTCATGGTTTTGTAGTACTGTCTAATTACGCCGAGTGTTTATATAAAACCACGGAATTTTACGCACCGCACCACGAACGTAGTATTCTATGGAACGATCCCGAACTTGGGATTGATTGGCAAATTCAAGCAATGCCAATTTTATCAAATAAAGATAAAGCTGCTAAGTTATTGCAAGATGCAGAGGTGTATGAATGAAGATTTTACTTACAGGTGGAACAGGACAAGTTGGTTGGGAATTACGACGCACTTTAATGACTTTGGGTGAGGTGATTTCCGTGGGAAGGAATGTCACTAATGCAAGTTTGCAGATGGATCTAACTCAACCCGATACCATCATTCGCGTTCTTCGAGAGGTCAGACCCGATCTAATTGTTAATTCTGCTGCTTACACAAATGTAGATAAGGCTGAGTCAGAACCAGAATTGGCGATGATGGTTAACGGTATTGCATCGGGAATCATGGCTGAGGAAGCTAAAAGATTAGGAATTGCGATCGTTCACTATTCTACAGATTATGTGTTTGATGGTATGAGTCAGGTACCATATATAGAGTCCGATTCAACTAATCCGCAAAATGTTTATGGTCAAACAAAATTAGCTGGAGAAAAAGCAATTCAAGCGGTTGAAGTACCACATTTGATATTCCGTACTAGCTGGGTTTACGGAATGCGGGGGAAGAATTTTCTACTGACTATGTTGAAGTTAGGTCAAGAAAGAGAGGAACTCAAGGTTGTTGATGACCAAATTGGAGCCCCAACTTGGAGCAGAGCGATCGCAGAAGTTACAGCGCAGGTTTTAGCTCAGGGTTTGGTAAATTTACCAGAATTTTTGCAAGATAAGGGTGGTCTATATCATTTGAGTGCGAGGGGGAAGACTAGTTGGTATGGTTTTGCTCAAAAAATTTTTGATTGGGATTTACACATAGACAACATAAACACAGTCATTGCGACGATAGGAAGCAATCCCAAACCATTAAAAATTAATGATGTTAGCGATCGCAAATTGCAGAGATTAATACCTATTACTTCTGGTGAATATCCAACTGCAGCAAAGCGACCCAATTATTCTTTGTTAGATGGGAGAAAGTTGACTGAGAATTTTGGGTTAGTTTTATCGGAATGGGACAGAAGTTTAAGTTTAGCGATGAATAGAAACTAATATCTAACTTTAAGTTAAAAAAATATTAACTTAAAATCTAAAAAATTATACCTAGAAAAAAATAATAACTTTTCATGATTTAATACAAATATACTTGTTATTAAAAAGTGAATGACAGAGCGATCGCATTACTCTATCATAGAGAAACAAATGGTTAATATAGCGGTTTTCGGTTAAGTATAGTATACCTCGTAGAGACTTATTAGCGCCTAGCGTAAGCGTACCGGATTGCACGCGGCTTGCGCCGTTAGCGCAGCATGCCTGCCGTAAGGCTTAACCGCAGGCTCTAGCTATTGCGTGACCGTAAGGTTATAATTTTACATCTCTACATTTGGGAATTTAAAAATGTATTTGATTCAAATGAAAACCGCTATATAGTGAAAATTCCAGCATAATTATCTAGTGGCAAAATATTAAATTTTGCTAATATTCATTGTTATCGTTCCTGTTAATACAACAAGTAATACTAGTTATGATTTGATTTTAGAGGGTTATCTTATTAGAGAAATTATTTATTTTTACGGATTGATTCGGTTTTATAGAGAAAAACTTCTAACTTATGGTCTTATACTCGCAGTGAAGGTATATCTTGCTGATAATATTTTAAAAAGTAAGTATAGATTTAACTTTGCTATATCTAAATATTGTGACAAGCTTACAATAATGAATGTTTTAAGTCACTTTTGAGACCTTTATTCAGGGAAATGTATCTTCATAGAAATTAAATTAAATTAAACAATTCTAGGAGATAAAATGCTTATCAGCATTTCCGGCTTATCTGGTAGCGGAAAAGATACAAGTGCTCAATATTTAAATACAAAAGGTTTTCAAATTTTCTCTTGGGGTACTGCTCTGAGATTACATGTGGCTGAAAATTTTGACGCTCCACTTCCTCCAAGGTATCAAGAGGCTCTGGAAATCATTCCAAGCTATTTGGAAGCGGATAAGGAGTGGGAACGGGAATCCGGATTTTTAGAGCAACTAACAGCAACTCCGATTTCAGACAGAGAACAAATTTATCTTCAGAATTTAATTAGATTAGAAATAATATTACTACAAGGTACAAATATAGTTATCAGTGATACTCGATTCCCTAGAGAGTTAGAGCTTGTGAAAAGGTTAGGAGGTTTAGCTGTATGGTTGCAAAGAGAAGAACGATGTAGAGATAGCCAGCCTCACGATCAGTATCTGAGTATTGATAAGTTTGACTGTGTTCTTGAGAATAACAATATGTTAGATGACCTTTACATGGCTTGGGATAATCTCTTAGAAAAGTTTAAAAAAACTACATCACTTTAGCAAATAAAGTAATAAAGTATTTAATCTAGAAGCTTTGGGAAAAATTTCAAAAACTTATCTGGTTACAATTTTATTCTCAATAAATTTTCATTTCTGGATATTTCTAACAAAATTTCCCTAAACGATACCTGCAGTATAGCTGGAAATCAAAGGCTCTATGATTATCGAACCAGGAGGACAGTTTGTTTGCTCGCCAATTTCAATACAAGGGGATACTGTGCTTCCTGCTCCTAATAATGTACTTTTACCGATGCTGACATGACCACATAAGGTACAACCAGGAGAAATGTGGCTATAGTCTTTAATATTACAATCATGATCTATAAGTGCACCTGTATTGACAATTACGTGGCTGCCAATTTTAGTATCAGTATTAATCACCGTGTTTGCCATTACAACTGTTCCTGGTGAGATTTCTGTACCTAAAGCAATTCTAGCTGAAGGATGAATAGCGGTTGTAAAGGAATATCCTTGATTTTCAAGTTTGAGAGCTATTTGTTCACGTATGCGATTATTGCCAATTGCAACAATCCATCTACTGTTTTTTGGACTAATGGTAGGTAAAATTTCTGAAGCTTGATAAATTGGGACTCCATGAATTTTATTAACATGAATTTTATTAATTTTAGATGGTGGATTATCGTCTACTAAAGCCTTAACTGATTTTCCCTGTTGATAAAAAATATCTAGTATTACTTTAGCGTGTCCACCAGAACCATATAAATAAATATCCAAAATATTTTACCTCTATCTACCTAAAAAATAAGAAAGTGAAAATCATGTATGAGATAATCTACGGTTACTCAAGTACATTTCCCCGAGGAAAATAGCGGCTATGATAATACCTGAACCAACCCAAGCTCCAGTTGCTCCAAAGAGACTGTTTAAATTACCAACAAATAGGGTGAATACTATATACGTAGTAGCGACTTGAGCGTGAGACCAACCAGACTGTTGAAGTCTTTGATATAAATGAGTGCGGTGAGCTTTAAAGATATTTTCTCCACGCATGAGACGACGGAAAAGGGTATATATTGCGTCTCCGACTAAAGGTAAAATAATTACCATTGCTGACCAAACATAAGCTGGATTATTGTTGTTATTAAGTAGTCCTATTGCGATCACAGCACCTAAGAAAGTACTACCTGCATCGCCCATAAAGATTTTGGCTGGGGACCAATTCCAGTACAGGAATCCAAATAAAACTGCAAGTATTACCCAGTCCAGAGGTTGGTTAAACCATAGAGCAAGAAACCCTAGCTGTACTGCACTTACTCCTGCAAGTAAGCCATCTAAACCATCCATAAAGTTGTAAAAGTTAATTAAAGCAGTTATACCAATGACAGTTAGTATCATAGATATGATATCTCCTGTTATGCCAAACTGACTCAATACAGGAAGTGGAAAAGCACCGCATTGAATAACTATAAGACTGGATGTAATTAGTTGTACTAAATAGCGAATACCTGCAGGTACTCCTTTCCAATCATCTATTATTCCTATTAGCACTAGAGGAATTAAACTTAACCAAAGTAAGTTTTGCTTTGAATAGATCGGAGTGTTAGAAAAAATCTGGTTTACCACAATCGCTATTACAAAAGCAATGATAAAACCTAATCCTCCACCTCTTGGAGTTGGTTGGGTATGAGAACTTCGCTCGTTGGGAATATCAACAAGTTGCTGACTTAGATGTTGTTTGATTATACCTACGGCGATCAAACTAAGGAAAAAGCTGATAACTAAAAGAATTAAGAATGGTTTAGTGAATTCAAAGTATTCTTCGAGAGAATACGCTGAAACTCCGCTTTTTAGGAGCGATTGTAGAGATAAAAACATATTTAAAATTGTCAAGTAGTAAATACTTACGAAGTAACATTTTTTAGTTACATTAATTATCAGAAATATAAAAAATGCACTTCTTGCTTACGTACTTATACTAGTAAAAAAGATTTAAAATACAAGTATTAGCAAATACAAGTGATTTTATAAATTTTGTATCAATAATCAAATAATCATGAGAATTAAACAATTTGAAGAAAATAACTCCACATACTTAAGCGTGTAAAAAAAACAATGTATCTATGGGTGATTGTATAAATCTTGAATTATTTTGACAGCAGCTATCACCAATTACCAATTACCAATTACCAATTACCAATATTTATTATTTTACTGCCGCCATAGTTTTAAAAAATGAATTCTTTGGTTGATATTCTGGAACGATTTTACGCAGTTGAATTATTAAACCTTCTAAGTGATTAAGTCGAGCATTTTCTAATAAAATATCCAATTCCGGTTGTAAAATTTCCCAGTTCCAAAAATGTTCGCGGGCAAAGAAAATTTTTGGGTGTTGGGTTTGTTTGACATTATTACCTTCAATCAACAACTCTTCATAAAGTTTTTCTCCTGGTCGCAATCCGGTAATTTCTACATCAATATCTTTTCCTGGTATCAATCCACTTAAACGAATCATTTGCATCGCCAAATCGTAAATACGAACTGGCTCACCCATATCTAGTAAGAATACTTCACCTCCTTTTGCAATTGACCCTGCTTGCATTACTAAGCGGGCTGCTTCGGGAATGGACATGAAGTAACGAGTAATATCTTTGTGGGTAACTGTAATTGACTTTCCTTGAGCAATAAGTTTCCGGAAACGCGGTACGACTGAACCACTGCTGTTAAGTACATTGCCAAATCTAACAATTGCAAAGCAAGTAATCATTTCTGGTTGAGTTGCAAATGCTTGTATTATCATTTCTGCAACTCTTTTACTAGCTCCCATTATATTGGTAGGACGCACTGCTTTATCGGTTGAGATTAATACAAAGTGCTTTACTTGACAGTCAATCGCACAACGAGCAGCAACTAGGGTTCCTAAAACGTTATTTTCAATTCCTCTTGCAGCATTCGCCTCTACCAAGGGGACGTGCTTATAAGCTGCTGCATGATAAACTGTATCTACTTGGTGACGATTTAAAATTGTTTTTAAGTAGTTTTGATTGGTAATATTCCCCAGATAGGGGTAAATTTGGAGAGAAGGAAAATTTTCTGAGAGTTCTAAGTCTATATTGTAAAGAGCAAATTCATTCAGTTCGTATAGAATTAAAGACTTGGGCTGTTGTTGGGCAATTTGACGGCATAATTCAGAACCAATGGAGCCTCCTGCACCAGTCACCAGAACTACTTTATCTTTGACTTGCATTTGCAAGAGTTTTTTGTTGGGAGCTATTTCTTCTCTCTGTAGCAGTTCGGTGATATCTATGTTACGAATTTTCTGAATTGCAACTTTACCAGAGATAATTTCCCCAAGGGTTGGTGTTGTTTTAACGGGAATAGATAAAGCTTGTAACTTTTCAATAATATAACGCTTTTCTTTTTTACCTACAGAAGGCATTGCTAAAATTACAGTATCAAATATTTTTTGTTGCCATAATTTTGGTACATCTTTAGGTGAGTAAACTTTAAGTCCCTTAACTAAAGTTTGCTGTTGTAATTCTGGATTATCATCGACAAAAGCTACTGGACAATAATTTGGATCGTTTAATAAAGCTCTAACTAATTGATAACCTCCCGAGCCTGCACCGTAAATAAGTAAGCGTTCAGGAGATTGATGATATTCAATAGAAGCTACCAGATTTTGAGTTGACCAACGAATCAACAGTCTAACTCCAATTACTAAAAATAAAGTCAAAAACGCATCGATAATTAAGATTGAGCGAGGAATAGGCCATAATCCCCGTAAATAAGCTAAGATTATTAGTATTGCAGAACTATAAAATACAGCTTGAATAAAGTTTGCTAGAAACTCTACATCTGTATAGCGCAAAATAGGGCGATAGATACCTTTTAGTCTAAAAGTTAATAACTTAACTGCAAATAGGATAATAATCAGTCCAATGTAATTAAAGATTTCTGAAAGCGGGAATAAACTATCAAAACGTAAAAAAAATGCTGTATAAATAGATAAAATAAATAAAGATATATCTGTAGTGATAAGTAAATAGCGTTTCTGCCGTCTTGAAAGTGGTCTATATATAGAATATATTTTATTTAACAGATATCCAAAGGAAATTTTCATTGTAGCGATCGCCATTACTATTGATGTACGTAATCAAAGTTATCGAAGCTCAAATCGCAAAACCTTTATCTAGAGACCCTATCGAAAAATTGAAAACTCAGGAATGAAAAGCTTCTTAATTCGGAAAGTGTAGATGTTTTGACTAAATAATTGAAGGTCTAGAATTTGTCATCGATAATAGCAAAGCTTGATTTCAAACCTTTAGACGTATTGCTACAAAAATAATAAAATTTTAAGATAGCAAACGGCGAACAATTAAATGAATCGTTAGTGATAGGTTAGATTGATGAATTGCAGTATTCTCAACTAGCCAATGACCTACCTAGGATTAAAATCCTAAACTCATCAATACAGCGTTCACGATTCTCAGGGGAATAATTCCAAGTAAGATTAATAGAAGCAAGACCATTATTTTGAAGGGTAATCTTGCTTTCAGAATACCTCTTAAGGGGTTTATCGTTTATTAACTTGAGCTAATCTCTAAAGTGGGCAACTAGCGAATGACTTTTACTAAACGCATTTCTTCTATTTCTAAACTAATCCCTTCATTAAAACTTCTAGGATTAAAGCCTAACTCATTGCAACTTTTTGATATATCGAATACTTTGTCTTCTTGCAATCTTAATACCTGTTCCTCGGTAATGGGAAATCCTGGTAAATTTTGAGCGAATTTGGTAATTATAGCTGCTAGTTTAGTGTTTACATTAATTTTGAATACTTGACGGTTTAGCTTAGTGAGTATGGTATTAACTATTTCGTCATAACTAATAGCTGTAGGTCCTGCTAAATTATATTCTTGATATTCTGTTTTGGACTCGTTAACAATAGCAGAAAATATCCCATCAGCTAAGTCTTCTGCATAAACTGGCTGCATCATGCTTTTACCAGCGTCGAAAAGTGGAAAAACTAGATAACGATTTAAAAATTTAATTAATCTATGCATGTTTTTATCTCGCATAGAACCGTAAATCATGCTTGGACGCAGAATTGTATAAACAATACCACTAGCTCTGATTTTGGCTTCATTATCTTTATAAATTTGAGAACAATGATTATATTTAGAGAAGATTCCGGTTGTAGTCACGAAATATGCTCTTTCTACCCCAGCACTAACAACAGCTTCAAGTGACTTGTTGTAGTATTTGGGGTGTGTCATATCCAAATAAGTTACGGAAGGATTGAGAACCTGTGTAAGAGTTTCTGGCTTGGTTACATCACCTCTGACAGTTGTAACACCTAGGTGTTGGAGAAATGTAATATTAGAAGTTTGTCTTACTAAGCAAATAATAGATTCTTTTCCAAATTGGTGAACCAGTTTTTTAAGAACCCGGTTTCCTGTATCAGAGGTAGCACCAGAAAATACTATTGTCATAAGAATTATGATTTTTTCAATTGTAAAGTTTTAAACCATGCTAGAAACTTCAAGTACCCTAATATAGGACTAAATATTATTGCACTGGGTTTGTCCCATTTCCATAAGTACTTACCCAGAGAATCAAGAAACCATTTATTAACCTTAATTTTGATAGGTTGAGAACCGTTAGAACTACCTCCTTTTTCATGAAATAATCTAACTTCTGGATAGAACCACAATTTATAACCCGCTTGCTGAATTTTTTTGCATAAGTCAATATCCTCAAAATGCAAAAAGAATCGCTCGTCAAAGCCTTTCAGTTTTTCATACATTACTTTGGGTATTCCGATACAAGCTCCGGAGACACACTCAACTTCATGTGTTTCTACTGGTAACCAGGACAAATCATAGGCTTTTTTATAATTAAAGGTTTTATCTAGTTTGGTGAAGTGTAGTAATGCATTCAAGAATGTGGGAAAGCTACGTCTTGAACCTCGTTGTTGACTTCCATCAGGGTTTAAGAGAATTCCGCCAAAAGCACTTTTATTATCCGGATGTTGTTCAAAGAATTTTAAGGTTTGATCTAAGATGTTGCCATCTGCTACTGTATCAGGATTGATCAGGAGAATGTATTCTCCTATTGCTTCTCTGACTCCCTGGTTGTTTGCTTTACCAAAGCCTAAGTTTTCTTGATTATCGATCAATTTTATTTCTGGGTATTGTTGTCTTAAAAGTTCTGGACTTCCATCTTGAGAATCGTTATCTACCACTATAATCTCAGATAAATTTCGTTGCTGTTTGGAATTAGGATATAGGCTTTCTATACATCGTTGTAAAAGAGGTTTAGCATTATAGTTAACAATAATTACTGAAATTTTTGGATTCATATTTTTTTAGTATTTTGTAATTCTAGAGATAGATTATTTATTAATTTATGCAAAATTGTCCTATGTTTCGTAGTGACCAAATATTATTCTATGTTTCATGAGGGAATATTTTTCAGGACCTATTATCATAAGAGCTAAAAATTTCATAGCAGAACAAAATATCATAAAAATCATTGTTTGTACAGAAATTTTATGTTTCCTCCAAAGCTGCCAATAATTATTAAAATCTCCTAGCCTCATTTTGAGTATTCTGCTGGTTAGACCAGCTGTTCCAAAACTATTGAAAATATAGCTCAGTTGTACATTCAACAGAAAACAAGGATGACCATCTAAACAGATTTGTTGCCACAAAAAATAGTCTTCACTATATCTTTTTGAGATATCAAATCTATATTTTATATCTCGTTGTAACATGATAGATGAAGTCTCGAAAGGATTAGACCGCAAAATTTCTTCTTTGCTGATTCGATTATATTTAATATCTTGTTTAAAGGAAATATTTCGAGTAGACAAAAACTTTTCATAGGAAAAAACAATTGGAATTGTATGCCCAGACAATAAAGCTTGGGGATTTGCAAGCATCCAGTAATACTGAATCAGGATTTTATCTTTGTGCCAAGCATTATCAGCGTCTAAAAAAGCAATATAATCCTGTGTTGCTATATTCCACGCGGCATTACGTGCAACAGAAGGACCACCGTTAGACTCCAGTGAAAGAATTTTAATCCAATCACTACTGTATTCCTCTTGTAGGGCTTTTAGCACACTTAAAGTTTCATCCCTACTGGCATCATCAACCAGAATAACTTCTGCTGGTTGAAGTGTTTGCTGAACTACAGATTCTACTGCTCTACGTATTGTACCCGAACAACAATAGCATGGAATAATTACACTAACAGAAGCTTTGCTCATAGCTTAATCTTAATCTATATTTCTGAACTGTTGAAATTATCTATCATTTGAAACATTTGAAGCGTATTATGTATTATTTCAACTTATGCTTTTTATATTGGAGAAAAAAGTGAATGATTATTTGTGCGATAAACACTATATGTGTAAAAAAATTGACAAATATAGATAATACTATATTGTGGAGTATTACTACATTAATGAAACGCCAGCATACTAACCGACTTTTTAAGGAGCGAAGATAAATACTTTGAAATAGGAGTGACATTAAAAAGTATACACATAGAGATATATACATGCCAAAATCCAGTAGAAAACTTGCATGGAAAGTATTTACATTCAGAAATTTTACTACTAGTTGCCAATCATAATTATTATTCGTAGTTAGTCCTAAAATATCAATTATCGCTGACGGTGTTAGACTACTAATTATGTTCAGAGGTAAATAATTAGGTTCGATAAAATCAATATTATTAATTACATTAGATAAAGGAGATGTTATGTAAAGATATATCCAAAATATACCAGAAGGTAAGAATTGAGGATATTCTGGGCTAGCCCTACCAATACTTGTGATCAATCCCCCATCTACATTTCGAGAATTACCAATAGCATCAAAAAGAAATACTAAGCAAATAAAACCAATAAAAATTCGTAGAAACCAATAAAAATTTGACTTAGAAATTTTAAATGTAGAATCTAGATTACGTGATGGAATAATGTATTTTGTGACATTATAATTTAACTTGATTATTCTCTGTTTTAGTCTATGTAAATCAAAAGAATTATCTTTTAAGTAATATAAAAGTATAAAGGTAGATTGAATAAATTGAGACATAATTAACTGTCTACCTAGTTTTAAAATTCCCCATAATAAGAATAAAGCCCATAAAATAATATCTTTTTTTGATTTACGTTCTAAGTATCTATACAGTGAATAGTTAGACAAAACCAGCAAGCAAGCATTTAATAGACCATGCAAAGTTGGAATACCAAAGTCTGTATATCTTACATAAGGACCCAAACCAAGAACACCAAATAGTGGTAAGTTTCTAGCCACTATAATTTCTATGACAGAAAAGAATAACCAAAACAAAAATATTCCTTTTGTTTTTGCTTGAAAGTCTACTGAAATAAGTTTTCGCCTCTTAGTAAATCGCTTTTTGGTGATTAATGATTTAAACAGAGTTGGTAAATAGAAAGAGCAACAACTCGCAACTACAAAAAAAAATGCTGTTTCGGTTATAGGTAGAAGAAGTAAACTATACTGGAATTGATAGAGACTAAGTACAGTTAGCCAAACTAGTACATACAGTATGCCTGGATTAAGAATAATATACAACATGCTAAAAATTTGCGAATATTCACATAATCAGGTTAACGAACACTTTTATTTCTACTTTTTTCAATTAATTGCCAAAGCTTTATACGCTCTAACATTAGATGTAAGGTAACTTTTGTTAAGGAAAAAAAGCTTAACATGAATGATTTTATATTTAATAGCCCGTACTTGAACCTGACTTTTAAGTATTCTATTTCTGTAAGATAATAATTGCTTGAAAATCCCCTAGCACTGGCTGTTGCTAAAACTTTGTTTATATGAAAGAATTGAACTTTTTGCAGATAGCAACGAAGTATAAAGTCGTAATCAGATGCTATTTGAAACTTAGTGTCAAAGCCACCATAAGTTTCATAAATAGATAAAGGAACAAATACAGATGGATGAGGTACCATTTTGTAAGGCAACTTAGTCAAATTTCCTGATAATATAACCCATCCAGAATAATCACTAAAATATTCCTGACAGTTGCCAACAAGAATAATTTCATCCTTGTTATCTTTGTAAATATTGCAAATATTCTCAATGGCATCTTTCATGTAATTATCACCTGCATTTATGATGCCAATTAATACTCCCTCGCAGAGAGATATACCTTTATTCATTGCATCATATATACCTGAATCTGGTTCACTAACCCAGTAATCAATTTGCTCTTCGTATTTTTTTATAATTTCTAAAGTTCCATCTGTAGAGCCACCATCAATTATGATATATTGGATATTTTGGTATGTTTGACCTAACACGCTTAAGATAGTCTGTTCTAGGGTTGTCGCACTATTAAAAACAACAGTGAAGATACTTACTAACGGCTTATCTTTTGTGGATTGTTTATATAATTTAGCACTAACTTCTATTCCACCCTCCTTACGGTCAGGGTTAACTGGAAGGTTACGATAGTTTTCAATAGTAGGGATAGGCATTTTAATTTTTACACGTAAAATTAGTGATAGATAAAAAATTAGTTTTATCAACAAATTACATTTGATTTTTCACTTGTAATTTATCTTTAGTATTTACATAGTTTGTAGTACTTAAAATATTGTTAAATAAATTTAAATAATTTTGAGCTTGTATAGTTTGAGTGAACTCCCGTTCCACTTTTTGTCGAGCGCAATAACTTAGTTTTTGAAATCTTTCTTCACCTTCTAGTACCCAAGCAATACCTCTAGCTAAATCTTCAACTTCAAAAGGTTTAGCTAAATATCCGTTTTTTAAGTTTTCAATCATATCAGGCATTCCACCAATATTAAATGCTACGCAGGGAGTTCCGCAAGATAAAGATTCCATAACCGTATTAGCTAGATTTTCTTGGATTGAAGGAGCAACAAACACATCTGCTGCTGCATAGACTAATGCTAGAGAGATATCGTCATTTAGTTTTCCCAAGTAATGGCTTTTAAAACCAAGTTTAGGTGAATTCCTGGATTTAGATGCCCCGAATATAATTAGCTCTGTATTGTCAGCCCAATCAGTTTGACTGAGGTTTTGCAAGACTGCTTCAAGTAGGTGAAAACCTTTCCTACCATCGCTGCTTGCATTTACTGCTCCAAACAAAATAAACCGTTTATCTTTAGGTAGTCCTAGAATGCTTCGTGCTATAGACTTATTAATTGGCTTATACTTGTCGGTATCAATCCCATTTGGAATGACTTCAATTCTTTTATCCTTAAGTAGTGAGCTAGAACGAGCACACTTTGCTAGCCAGTCGCTTGGAGTTACAATCGTAAGGTTCAAATTTCTCCATGCCTTTTGCTTACGCTGCCAAACCCAATGTGATAAATCTTTGTTTGTATTACTCTGAAGTTGTGGACAAGCACCACAAGAATTGGTATATCTTTCACAATCAAAGCTATAGTGACAACCTCCAGTGAATGCCCACATATCATGGAGTGTCCAAACGATAGATTTGCCTAATCTTGAAATGCTTTCTATTTGTAAATAACCAAAATTAACCCAATGCAAATTAATAATATCTGGCTGAATTTGAGCCACTTTTGCAGGAACAGCATCCCCAAGCCATTGAATGGAATAGGGAGAGGTATGACGGTAACGAAAAAACTTTAATGGCAGTGTATCCAAAGTCGGTTTTAATTTTGTAATACCTTTACTTAGCGGAGTTTGTGGAGCAATAACAGTTTCATCATCGGTAAGTTTATTAGCTGCTAGTAACTTAGAATCTACTCCAATATTCCGTAAACCTTTATTTAGACGGTAAGCTGCACGAGCAGCTCCTCCTTGAATGTCGTAGGTGCTTATAAGAAGAGACTTAACCATTATTCCAAAGATTTGATGAATTGACTAACTGCATTTTGGAACTTTAGACTTTCTGGATGTAAACAAATTTGAGATTCTTGTTTATTTTCATCTAGCAACTTTGACAAGGAAGAAACAATAAATTCAGCATTAATTGAGCTTAAACTCATGTATGGGACATTATGTTTTTCTGCAAGAGATGTAACTTTCCCACGTCCAAGAGTATAGTCGATCCCAACAGTAGGTACACCAGAAGATAAAGCAAACACAAGAGAATGAAATCTCATGGTGAGAGCTATTGAAGCTGATTTAAAAGTATTTATTGCATCTAAAGGACTAATTTCTGCTCCTAAATACGTCAAGTCTAGAGCATCATATATATTTTTATGGTTTCTAAATAAGTTACGGTAAAACCATCTATCATCATGACCTAGATGATTAGTACACATTGGGAAAGGAATTATTCGTAAACTTGGATATTTATTAACTAATTGCTCTATTGCTGTTACTACCTCTTTCTCGAATCGTTGTTTGATAGCTTCAGCTTCAATTATGCTCAAATCTTTAGCATATTCCTTATAAGTCCAATCTCTCAAACCTAATATTAAAGAAGGATGTTCTGAATTATTGCTTTGAGTCTCAGCTATTTGACTAGAAAATGTACTAGTTTTTAACCAAGTAAAAGCAGGGTCTTCTGCAACTTGGTCTGAAGCAGTATCAATACCCAAGCTTTTAGCAATTTGCAAAGATTTTTTATCTCTATAAATCCGGTGTGATGCAGAAAGTAAAAGATGCTTAATCGCATCGTTATAGTGAGAAGCTCCCAAAGGTCCAACACCACATCCTGCAATTAATGTAGGAATTTTTGCTTCCACTGCTTTTTGAAATATGGCAATCATATCAGTAAGCTCTACAATAGCCATTAAAGGACCACCTCCAAAAACGACTAAATCCATTGAGTTAGCAATTTCTATAGCTTCAGTAATAGAATGCAATTTGCATCCTTGTAATTCAGGCATTTGGCGGACTGTCATTTCAGAAATAAATAACTCTAAACAAGCTAAATGCAGTTCAATGTTTCCCAAAGAACCTTGAAAAGATTGAACAACACCTCCCAAAATTGCTTTATCACCCAGAGTTTCAGTACCATACCAACCACAAATTAGTACTTTACGATTACTGGCAGAATTTCTAGGAAAACAAGTAGCAGGTTGAGACTTACCAAGGGTTGCTTGATTGACTCCGTATAAAGCCATTTTTCTATTCAAGTCTGCTTGCTGTCTGAGAGATTTGACTGGCTTCAAGATTTCAAACTGCTTTACATTCTTTAGAGAAACTCCGGCTTTTTCTAATAATCTCTCTGCATAAGTTTTAATTAAAACCATCTTAGGAGGAATGCCAACATAATCATGAGCGCAGATATCACACTTATTTTGAAGAATGTCAGCTAAATGTTGATTGTTGTCAAAATACAGTTGCTCTGCATCTTCAGTAATAGCAGAACCTAAAGTTTTACTTTCAACCGCACAATATAAGAGTTCTCCTCTTGCTGAAAGAGTAGCACCCCGGTGTTGCCAATCACATCCAGCGGCACGAGGCTTTTGATAAATTAACTGACCGATTAATGATGTATAGAAAAAATTCTGCTGTTCGGATTTTTCGTAGAACTTAATTAGATTCTCTAGAAAAATAGCAAAATGGTACTTTTCTTCAAAAGTCAAATCAAAAGGTTCAACAACATCTTTTGAATAAAGGCGCTGATGTGGAATTCCTAATCTGTATTTGATATATATATCTTTACTAATAGCAAATTCTAATAAATCATGAACGCCATAAATATTTTCTTTGAGTACCGTACAACCTAATCTACGATTAGATACCAAATCGGAACTTTGAATAAAATCAATTACCTTAACAGCATTTTCAAAGTTTCCTTTACGACCTCTTACTCTATCATGCACATCGCCAAATCCATCGAGAGACACCATAACATCAAGGTGACCTTTATGAGATTTAACAACTTGACCAATTTCAGTAATACGTTGTATAACTTGGCTACTAATAAGAGAGTTTGTGATTAAAGCAATACCTGATAGATTTGGTAGCTTTTTAAATAAAACATCTACAAGTTCAGCTAGGTCTTTACGAAGAGTTGGTTCACCTCCATTAATTCCGATAGTTCTAACTTCAGAAAATAATGGATTAGAGACAGCTTTTTCTAGTTCATTCGGAGTAATTTGATAATCAAATTTCTGTTGCCAGATATTGCACATCTGACATTTTGAATTACAAATGTCATTTACAGGAAACTGGATTACAACTGGTTTTTGCAGTTTCCAAGGCTTTGGTTTTGTTGTAATATAGAGGTTTTTTAGGGCATCAATTAATTTCATAATTAGTTCAAGTATAGAATTACTATTATTTTCAATCTTGATAATTTTTAGTTCAATAAATTATTTAAAAAACAGAAATGTTTGAAGTTGTATTTTGAATATCTTTCTTGTTTTCGCATAAAACATATCACTTAAAAATTCAGCAGATGCATAAGAAATTAATGTAGCTATCGCAGCACCTAATTCAGCATATATAGGAATAAGGAATAAATTTAAGACTATATTTATAATTGCACCAGTTAAGTTTCTCCGCAGAACAAATTGGTTTAGTCCTTCTGCATTAAACCAGGATACAGTGCCAACTCTTAAAAAAACAAATAAAGATGCCCATGCATGAACTGATAATACTGGTGCTGCTGCTATATATTCATAACCAAAAAGAATAGTAATGATGTTGTCAGAAAATAATGTTATTGGTACAGCAATAAAAATAGAAAGTATCAATAATAAACGAAGTAATTTTTTTATGCGTTTATAGTAAAGAGTTTCATCTGTTTCTTTAGCTGCATAAATTGAAGGAGAAGCTGAAGAAGTAATTGTCCTTGGAATAAAGTACCAGGCTTCAGAGATACGAACCGCAACAGAATAAATTCCTACAGCGCTACTATCAACCATTTCCCCCAGCATAATCTGGTCAATTTTTGTATAAATAATAGCAGCTAGGTCAGAAAAAACAAGAGGCCAACTATTTTTAAGCAGAGTCTTAGCAATTGGAAAGCTCCAACGCCATAACTTAATTGAATAGCCCTTAATACAATAAGTGATCGCTAAACCAACTGCACTTAATCCCATTTCTGCCAATACCACCCATGCAAAGGCGATTAATGGTGCTTGTATAGTGATTAGAATAACTTTAATCAGTGTAGAAAATATAAAGGCTGTATTTTTAGCAAGTACAGTATATTTTGATTCCACTTTTGATTGAAACCAAAGATCAATCGTGTCAAAAGCTTGAAAAATTACTACTGTTGACAAAATTGCCACCAACCAAACTACAAGTTTTTCATCCTGGCGTAAAAAATAGATAGAACTAACTGCTAACAATAGAGATGCGACTCCACCAAGCAATTTAAGCCAGAAAGCAGTACCTAAAATTTCGTCTTTAATTGAGGAATGACGAACAAGATGCTGAACTACTACTCTTTCTAAGCCTAAAGTAGCAAGTGGACTAAATAAAATTACAAAAGCAGTAGCGTAGTTAAAAATGCCATACAATTGTACTCCCAAATAACGTGCAAGCCAAACACCCACAAATAAACCTACACCCATACGAAGAATGCGGTCTGCAAATAACCAGCCTGTATTTGCAATAATTGCACGTGAGCTAGAGCTAAATTTTCTACCAAAGGGCAATAGCTTCTGAATTTTGCTTAGCATTATCTTTAAATTTCCTCTGGATTTACTCTAGTCCGTATGCTGAAACTTGATTGGAAAAAATTATAGAGTTTTACCTAATCTAAACCGCAGCCATAAGCTCAACTCGGCAATCATCCCCAACCATAAAACGCAGAGCCTTCGGTCGCCGCTCAGCAACCCCCAAAAAAGCCCGTTGACCAATCAAACTATCCACAATACGCTGATGAATATTGACAACCTTAGTTCTTTGTAAAATCACGCTGTGGTCAATATCAGTGTCAATCAAAGTAACCTGGTCATAAATACTGCTATAGGGACCAATAAAACAGTTTTCCAAATAGCAATCTCGACCGATAATCACAGGACCGCGAACAGTACAATTAATCAACCGAGAACCCGCACCAATCGCTACACGCCCAATCACCTGAGACCGAGCATCCACCTCTCCTTCCACCGCAGTAGCAAGATAACTATCAAGGATAATCCGATTCGCCTCCAGCAAGTCATCTTTTTTGCCAGTATCCAACCACCACCCAGAAAGCTGATTAGCTTGGACATTAGCCTGCTGGGTAACAAGGTACTGAATTGCATCAGTAATTTCAAGCTCACCACGAGCAGAAGGTTGAATATTTGCTATAACCTGATGAATCAAAGGAGAAAAGAAATAAACACCAACCAAAGCAAGATTTGATGGAGGAACTGCAGGTTTCTCCACTAACTGGATCAGCCTACCATCCTGTGCAACCTTCGCAACGCCAAATGCACTAGGATTTTCAACCTCTCGCAATAAGACTAAAGCATCCAATTGTTGTTGTGTAAACTTAGTGAGAAACCCTTCTAGGTCATCTTGGATTAAGTTATCACCCAGATACATCACAAAAGGAGAATCTCCCAGAAAAGGTTGAGCAACTTTGACTGCGTGGGCAAGTCCTGCTGGCTTTTCTTGAGTAATGTAGGTTATCCTAGCACCAAAAAGTTCTCCCGAACCAGTTTTAGCCTTGACATCATCTCCAGTTTCCGGGCTAACAATGATACCAATATCAGTGATGCCACTTTTAACAATTGCTTCAATTCCATACCAAAGTATAGGTTTATTAGCTACGGGAACCATTTGCTTGGCTCCACTGTAAGTAAGTGGGCGGAGGCGCGTTCCTTTACCGCCAGAGAGAATCAAAGCTTTCATTATATTAGTTACTCAATTTCATCCATTGACTCAACATTTTACTGAGGCTAACTCGCCAGTGGGGAGTATCACTTCCTAAAAGTTTAGATAGCTTAGTAGAAGATAGTACCGAATAACTGGGACGCTTCGCAGGAGTAGGATACTCTGCTGTGGTGATGGGAGCAACGCGATTGACTTGAAGAGGAAAACCCAAATGTTGAGCCTCATCAAAAATCGCAACAGCAAAGTCATACCAACTAGCAACCCCACTATTGGTGTAATGGTAAATCCCAGAAATATCTGGACTCAATAGAGGAATTATTTGCGTTATTGCATTTGCTAAATCCCCAGTCCAAGTAGGACTACCAATTTGGTCATCGACAACTCGGATTTCCTCCCGTTGGGCACCCAACCTTAACATAGTTTTGACGAAATTGCCTTTACCATAACAGCCATGTACCCAAGCAGTGCGGAGAATCATATAGCGATCGCAAACATTGCGGATAGCTTCTTCTCCAGCCAGTTTAGATTGACCGTAAACACTTTGAGGATTAGTAGCATCGCTCTCCTGGTAAGGATAACCTTGGCTACCATCGAAAACATAATCTGTAGAAATATGAATTAAATAAGCTCCTAGCTGCTGCGCCTTTTCTGCCAAAATTCCCGGTGCGATCGCATTAACTTTTTCCGCTATTTCCGGTTCGCTTTCAGCTTTATCAACAGCAGTATAAGCAGCACAGTTAATAATTAAATTAGGTTTAAATTCGTCTACAGCTTGGCACAAAGAACCAGGCTGGGTAAACTCAACTTGAGAGCGTCCCAAGCTGTGTAAATTACATTCAAAAGCAGTCAGGATTTGCTGTAATTCCTGCCCCAGTTGCCCGGTATTTCCCAGTAATAAAATTGATTGGTTCATTTTATTTTACTGCATAAACCTGGCGATAGTAAGCCTGATACTCTTGGGATAGCATTGGTTCCCACCAATCGCGATGGGTGAGATACCATTTAACTGTTTGTCTCAAACCCTCCTCCACCGTTACTGAAGGCTCCCAAACTAACTCAGTTTGAATTTTCGTCGAGTTAATAGCATAGCGACGATCGTGTCCCGGTCTATCCTTGACGAAAGTAATTAACTCCTTCGCTGGACTTACAGGTAAATCTGGGGCTAATTCATCCATTAATTGACAAAGTAAATGTACTAAGTCCAGGTTCTTTACTTCATTGTTACCACCAATGTTATAGGTCATTCCCGGTTTACCTCGATGAATGACTAAATCCAAAGCACGGCAATGATCTAGCACATAAAGCCAATCTCGAATGTTTTGCCCATCCCCATATACAGGCAAGGATTTACCCATGAGAATGTTAATACACATTAGGGGAATCAGTTTTTCTGGAAACTGATAGGGACCGTAATTATTGGAGCAGTTGGTGATAATTGTCGGTAAACTATAAGTATGGTAGTAAGCTCGCACCAAATGATCGCTACCAGCCTTAGATGCGGAGTAGGGGCTGTTGGGTGCATAGGGAGTTGTTTCCGTAAAAGCAGAGTCATCAGGGTTGAGACTGCCGTAAACTTCGTCCGTAGAGACATGAAGGAAAACTCCTTGTATTTCTCCTTCTTGTGATTCTCCTTCTTTCAATCCCCCTTGTTCATAGTACTGGCGAAAAGCCTCCAGAAGGGTAAAAGTACCAACTAAATTAGTTTGAATAAAAGCATCAGGTCCGAGAATAGAACGATCGACGTGGGACTCAGCAGCAAAGTGAGCAATAGCGTCAATACTCTCTTCACGTAACAAATTATCAACTAAAGTGCGATCGCAAATATCGCCTTGCACAAAGCGAAAATTTTCCTGAGCTTCTAATTCAAGTAGAGTGTGACGATTACCAGCATAGGTGAGAGCATCCAAAACAACCACTCGGTCTTCAGGATACTTGTGACACCAATGATGGACAAAATTAGCACCAATAAATCCTGCTCCCCCCGTCACTAGTAGACGACGAGATTGCCGCTGCATCTTGATTCCACTATCTTGAATGTCACTATCTTGAAAATTCATAACTCTCTGATTAAAGGTTTCCAAAAACCTCTGCACTTTGAAAAGGTTTACCTGCTTGGTCTTTTGCAGATACTATCGGAGATGCAGTTAACGGCCAATCAATAGCCAGTTCTGGGTCATTCCAGAGTATACACCGTTCATGTTGAGGTGCATAATAATCTGTGGTTTTATACAAAACTTCAGCAGTTTCAGAAACAACTAGAAAACCGTGAGCAAAGCCAGATGGTATCCAAATTTGTCGTTTATTTTCAGCACTGAGAGTATAACCGACCCACTTACCAAAAGTTGGAGAACTTTTGCGAATATCTACAGCCACATCAAATATAGTCCCAACAATTGCACGAACTAACTTACCTTGAGGTTGCTGAATTTGATAATGTAGTCCTCTGAGAACATTTTGCTTCGAAGAGGAATGATTATCTTGGACAAAATTAACAGCAACTTCAGTTTTTTCACAAAAAGCTTTGTGGTTATAACTTTCCAGGAAAAAACCTCTATTATCTCCAAATACCTTTGGTTCTATAATTAGAATATCGGGAATTTCAGTCGCTATAATCTTCATCAGCAATTAAAGCTTAAAGTATTGCGATATTTTTTATATATTTAATTCTGGTGATGTTGAGAAAGTTATATGATTGATTTTTTATGACTTTTAGTTACTCCTTACAATTAATCTACTTCATTCTCTATGACATAAGTATTTTTTCAATTTCTACAAGGATTTATACCATCTATATTTAAATATCAAAGAATATTGGATAACATTTGAAAAAAAATAAATTATGGTTATTTATATTTATTCTTACTCTCAGTTAAATATATTGCCATAATAAATAATTGGAATAATCTAGATTTGATTATTTGTAATCAGTAAAATTATCTTACTCCAACAGTACCTATATACCTTTGCAGCTAAATTCTAAAAAATTAAAGCTGTTATACAAATAACATTATGTTTTTCTATTGACTCAGAAAATTCACATTTTGAGAAATAAATACAAATTACCTTATTCGTATAATAGTCCTACTTCTAATCTCTAAGATTACTTAAGTAAATACTATTAATCTTGTGACTGGACACACTTGATAAAACATACTACTTTACCTAACATTCCATTCTAGGTACCGTGACTTATTCAAAGCTATCGCAAACAACAATCCCTGCTTTTATACCAAGCATTAATCAATGATTGAGAATTCTTCTTTACAAAACTTACACTCAGAATCAAATAATAAATTGATAGCACCTCAATCTCTATCTATTCAACCTTTAGCACTTACTGAAGAAGAAGAGGATGAGTTAGATTTAGGCGATTTTTTCAATATTCTCAAACGACGAGCCCTAGTAATTGCAGGGGTTGCTGGTATCACAATGGCTGGAGTTGTCGGTTTTACCCTATCGCGAGAACCCCAATATGAAGATAACTTCCGACTTTTGGTGGAACCTGTAGATGAAGACAATAACAATAACTTGTCAGAACTGACTTCATTCTTAAATACAAATATACAAAAATCTGGTTTAGATTACGAAAGTCAAATCGAGGTTCTGCAAAGTCCAGAACTGATGAGACCTATTATTAATGACCTGCAAGTACAATATCCAGATATTACCTATAAATCCTTATTAAAAGAAGAAAAAAATTTAAAAATTACTCGCTTAGGCGAAACAAAAGTTATAGAAGTTACATATCGTCATAGCAATCCAACTCAAGTCAAAGAAGTATTAGATAAAATCGCTCAAGCTTATTTAAAATACAGTTTAGAAAGGCGACAAACCCAACTAAGTCAAGGAATTCGCTTTGTAGATAAAGAACTACCACCAATAAAAGAACAAGTTGAAGTTCTGCAACAACAACTGCAAACATTCCGTCAGCAGTATGATTTCTTTGACCCCAACACCCAATCAAGCCAGATTATAGAACAACTAAAACTATTATCAGGGGAAAGACAAAAAGTCGATCAGCAGTTAGCAAAAGCCAAAGCTGAGCTTACTATTCTTCAGCAAGAAGAGGGAGCACCGGCTATTCTTAAAGATGCACCGGTATAT
>JAAUYH010157181.1_pt1 | contig 25262 bp, 21 predicted proteins | sample 7278061 | NCBI WGS metagenome assembly JAAUYH01 (sample SAMN14350203, study PRJNA611818) | marine sediment metagenome | isolation source: surface marine sediment (0.6m) | place: French Polynesia: Moorea | collected 2018-08 | reverse complement strand
CCACGAAACGCCGTCGCTCGTCGTCCAGCCGCGCCCGATAGTCGGCCGGTCGCAGCAGCGCACGCGTTTCGCGCACGCTGCCGGCGCACTTGGCGCCGATCCGCCGCGCGAGGTCGGCCACCGTTTCGTCCAGCCGGTCGTGGGGAACGACCGTGTGAGCCAGGCCCCAGGCCACGGCGGCCTGCGCATCGATGGTGTCATTGAGCAGCTGCACCGCGAGGGCCCGTTTGCGCCCGATCAGCGCCGGCAGCAGGGCGGTCCAGCCGCCGTCCGGGCTGAAGCCGACGTCGACGTACCAGGGCGTGAACGACGCGCGTTCGGTCAGGACCACGACATCGGCCGCCAGCGCCAGGCCGATGGAACCGCCGGTTACCTGCCCGTCCACCGCCGCGATCACCGGATGCTTGCTCTCGATGATGGCAATGATCGTCTCGTTCAGGCGGCTGACCAGGGTGTCGGCATAGTCGCCGATTGCGTCGCCTGCCGCGGCCATGGCCGCGACGTCGCCACCGGTCGAAAAGGACGGCCCGGCGGCGCGCAGCACCACTACCCCGATATTCGGCAGCGCGTCGATCCTGCGGAATGTCTCCGTCAGCGATTCGAGCAACCCGGGAACCAGGCTGTTGTGCCGTTTGGCCCGGTCGATCACTACCGTCGCTACCGCATCGCCGACGTCGAGCCGGACTGACCCCGTGTCGCTCATCGCCCGAAGACGTATTTGCCGGGCGCGTCGCGCAGAACCCGGTAGCCCTTGCGCGGCGCCCCGGTTCGCGGCGGTTTTCGGCGGCCGCTGCTGCGCTCATCGAGCCAGTCGAGCCACGCCGGCCACCAGGAGCCGTCGTGCACCGGTGTTTCGTCGGCCCAGGTGTCCGGATCGGTGTATCTCCCGCCTGCCGGGCGCAGCGCCAGCTGATAACGGCGCCGCGGGTGCGACGGTCCGCTGACGATCCCGGCGTTGTGGCCCGCGGTGGTCAGCGCGAAGGTGAGTTCGTTCTGCATCAGTCGCACGGCCTTGTACACGCTGTGCCAGGGCGCGACGTGGTCGGAGACGGTGGCGAGTACGAACGTGGGTACCCGGATGTCGCCGACACAGATGGGTCGTCCGTCCACGCAGTAGCGCGCCTCGGCCAGGTCGTTGTCGAGATAGCAGGTGCGCAGGTACTCGGCGTGCATGCGGCGCGGCAGGCGCGTGGTGTCGGTGTTCCACGCCATGAGGTCACTCAGGCGCGCGTCCTTGCCCAGCAGGTAACGGTCGACCGCCGGGCCATAGATCTGCTGGCCGGCGCGCAGGGCCTTGAAGGCGCCGACCATGTTGTCGCCGTCGAGAAAACCGTGCTCTCGCATCATCGGATCGAGGAACGACAGCGTGCTGTCGCCGAGGAACATGCAGATCTCGCCGGCCTCGGTGAAGTCGATCTGCGAGGCGAAGGTGGTCATGGTCTTCAGGCGTTCGTCGCCTTCGCGGGCCATGAGCGCCGCGGCCATCGCCAGCAGCGTCCCGCCCAGGCAGTAACCCACCGAGTGCACCTGCTTCGCCGCGGTGATTGCCCCTATGGCATCCAGCGATTCCATCACGCCCAGCCGCAGGTAGTCTTCCATCCCGAGATCGTGATCCTCGGCGACCGGGTTCTTCCAGGAGATCATGAACACGGTCTTGCCGTTGTCGCGCAGGTACTTGACCAGCGAGTTGTGCGGCGACAGGTCGAGAATGTAGTACTTCATGATCCAGGCCGGCACGATCAGCACGGGTTCGGAATCCACCTGTTCCGTTGTAGCGTCGTACTGGATCAACTCGGCCAGCCGGTTCTCGTGGATGACCTTGCCGGGCGTGATCGCGATGTCCACGCCCAGGCGGTGCTCCTCGGTGCCCGCCGGCAGCTCGTGGCGCTGGTGGCGCGCGATGTCCTGCATCAGGTTGACAGCCCCGCGCGTGAGGTTGCGGCCGCGCTCGGCAACGCTGGCCGCGATGACGTCCGGGTTGGTCAGCGGGAAATTCGCGGGACACAGGGCCTCGACGACCTGTTGCGACAGGAAGGCCACCAGGCGCTCGCTGGCGGGGGACACGCCGTCGACGCCGGTCGTCATTTCCCGAACGACGGTTTTGGCCAGGTCATGGCCCCGGGCCAGCACGTTGAACGGCCAGCGGCGCCAGCCCTCGCCCTGCATGCGTGGCTCGGTGCTCGGCGCCGTGTCGGTGGATGGTTCGGCGGCGAGCGCGGATACGGTGTAGGCGCCCAGCTCCATTACCCTGGCCATGGTGCTCCGGGCGAGCAGCGCCAGCTTTCCGGGCGACAGCGCCAGATGTCCCAGCCACTCGATGTAGGCTGTCGCGATGGCCATCGGCGACATGCCGAGGGTGACCCGGGCGATGGCGGTGCGCAGCTCGCGATCCATCGATTCGGCGGTGGCCTCGTCGATGGCGCCGGCAGAACGGACGAACCGCGTCAGCGTTTGTGCCAGCGCTTCGGTCCCGGCGTCATGGCGGTTGTCCTGCACCATCGGTGCTTCCCCGTTACCTGTCGACGTCCCGAACGTACACCAGAGCACGGCCCTCGCAAACCAGCTCGCCGGCTTCGTTCCGGCACGTGGTGACCAGGTCAACCAGGTATTTTTCCGGGCGCAGGCGGGACACTTCCACCCGGGCCGTCAGCGTATCGCCGACCCGGGCCGGCGCGGGAAACCGGCTTTGCTGTTTCAGGTAGTTGGTGCCGACACCAGGCAATCGCGTTCCCAGCAGGTAGGAGAACAGCGCGCCGATGAGCGGTTCGGGCACGCGATCGTCGCTCGCCGGTGCGCCGCCGAGGGCCGCGTACTCGGCGAGGTCGCCAGCGTTGTAGCTTCGGGTGGTCTCGGCGCTGTCGCCGACGCGGAGGTTCATGACGGACAAGCCCGGTCCTTTGCCGGATGCACGCTGGTCGGGTCGACCAGGGCCGTGCCCTCGCACGTAGCCGTGCCGTCGGCAAGGCGCTCACAGGTGAGCCGCACATGCACACCGTCGTCGTCCCGCGCCGTGATCGCCGCCGCGAAGCGCATGGGTTCGTCGGTGTAGGTCGGGGCAAGGAATGTCAGCGCCTGGGAAGACAGGCGACCGCCCGGCAGCAGGCGGTCGATGAGCCCGTGCAGCACGGTGCTCAGCAACAGGCCGTGCGCCACGGTGCGGCCGAAGCGCGTCCGCGCCGAGAAATCCGGGTCGACGTGAATGGGGTTGTCGTCGCCGCTCAGCGCGGCGAAGCGGTCGAAGTCGCGCTGGGTCAGCGTGCGTTCCACCGCGAGTTCGCGCGCTGCTGCGGTCACCACGGCTTCTCGATCAGGTGTTTCTGGATCTTGCCAGCAGCGGTGCGCGGGAAGTCGCTCACCGTGACGAACTGCTTCGGCACCTTGTAGGCGGCGAGCCGTTCGCGACACCAGGCTGTGAGCTCATCCGCAGACGGCACGTCGTGACCCGGTCGCGGCAGCAGGAAGGCGCAGCCGACCTCGCCCCAGCGCTCGTCGGGTCTGGCGACCACGGCGGCTTCGAGTAGATCCGGATGATCCGCCAGCAGGTTTTCCACTTCCGCCGGGTAGACGTTCTCGCCGCCGGAGATGAACATGTCCTTTATGCGCCCGACGATGTAGTAGTAGCCGTCGTCGTCGCAGCGAGCCAAGTCGCCGCTTCGCAGCCAGCCGTCGTTGGTGAACGTCTCCCGATTGGCGTCGTCGCGGTTGTAGTACCCCGGCGTAATGCCCGGACCGGCGAACCACAGCTCGCCGGTGTCGCCGCGCGCCACGTCGCGTCCGTCGCTGCCGACGATGCGCACGGCCGCGAGGAACTGGGCCTTGCCCACCGAGCCGATCTTCTCCTCCACCATCGCCGGGTCCATGAGAAACACCGTGGGACCCGTTTCCGTCATGCCCATGCCGTTGCACACGCGCGCGCCGCGTTCCAGGTAGCGGCGCACCAGGTCGTCCGGCATCGGCGCCCCGCCGCAGCCGAAGCTGCGAATGCGCGACAGGTCCATCGTCTCGAAGGCCGGGTGCAGGCTGATCTGCTGGTACACCGCGGGCACACCGAAAAAGGTGTCGATGCGGCCATGCACGAACAGCTCGATCACCCGCTCGAGGTCGAGACCCGGCATGACCAGCACTTCGCCGCCCTGGATGAGCGTGGGCAGCGTGACCAGGTTGATGCCGGCGGTGTGAAACAGCGGCAGGTAGTTGAGTGTGACGTCGTCGTAGCCGATGGCCATGCCCTGGGCAATGTTGATGCAATTGGCGATGGCCATGCCGTACGTGTAGATCACGGCCTTGGGCCGGCCGGTGGTGCCCGAGGTGTACAGCAGGTACCAGGGCTCGTCCGCCGGCCACAGGTGACGCCCCTGGTAAGCGGGGCTGGCGTCGCGCCGCCCGGCGTAGTCGGCGGCATCATCCAGCGCCACCGATGTGACGTCACCGCTGGCCAGGGACGCCGCCGCTCTCGCGTCCTCGGCGCCGTGAAACAGCACCCCGATGCCCGCGTCGGCCAGCAGCGGTGCCAGCTCGACGGCGGGGCTGCGCCAGTTGAGCGGGACCAGGATGGCGCCGAGCTTGGCGCAGGCGAACAGCAGCTCGAAGTACTCGATGCGGTTGCGGCACAACACGCCGACCCGGTCGCCGGTGCTGATGCCGAGGGTGGCGAGCAGACTGGCGCACTGGCCGGCGCGCAGATCGAGCTCCTTGTAGGTGACGGTTTTGTCGGTGACCAGGTCGCGAAAGGCGGTTCTGTCGGGCGTCAGTTCCGCGCGCTGGGCCGTGAAATCGGGCAGGTGGTCGCTCATGGTCGTCCGCTCCCTACGTCCGTCGGTTTTCTCAGGGCGTTCCGCCGGCGCGGTCGTCTGGCCGCGCGAGCAGGCCATGACCGATCAGTTCGGCCATCTCGTCGGCAACCTCCGTCGACGGCCGCTTGTCGCCCCAGGCGCCAAAGCGCATCCCCAGGAACACGTTCATGCCGCAAAGCGCCCAGGCCCACACCTCGTAGTCGCCGGGCGGAATCTGGCCGGCGTCACCGGCAGCCTTGAGATTCTGCGTGTAGGCGTCTGCGAACACCGTGTAGTAGTCGCGGAACGCGTCGTTGGCGACGAACTGCGCCTCGGACACGATCTGGTACAGGTTGCCGTGCTCGCGCACGAAATCGATGAACGCCTTGACGCCGCGGCGCTCGGCCGTGATGCGGTCGGGCGACTGGCCGACGCGCTCGGAAATCCAGTGGCGGGTGAGCTCGCCCATGTGCGCCACCAGCGCCCGGAACACCTCTTCCTTGCTCTCGAAATAGACGTAGAAGGTGCCGAGAGCAACCCCGGCGCGCGCCGTGATGCCGGTGATGGCGGCTTCGTGAAAGCCCTTTTCGCCAAATTCCAGCTCGGCCGCGCCCAGCAGCTTCTCCCGGGTCTTCCATCCCCGGCGTGTCTTGGGCTCCTTGCCAATAAATGAATGTTGATTCATGTTTCATAATATCGCATACTCGACTCACGCTAACAAGGGCGCAAGCGCCGGCGTGTCCCCGCCGCGGCAAGCCACGTATCAGTCTTGAGGAGCTGAAAATGAGTGCAGGCACACAACGGTCAATCCAACAGGCAGGGCGACGCCATCCCCGCGTGCCTCTTAGCCTGCTGGTCGCAGGCACCATGCTGGGGTGCATCGGCTTCCTGCCCGTCGCGGGGGCCCAGGAATCGGACGGAGCCTCGGCGCGCGAAGTCGAAGAGGTCGTCACCACGGCCAGACGCCGCGAGGAGACACTGCTCGACGTACCGCTGTCCATCTCGGTGGTGTCCGGTGACGCGCTGGACAAGATCGGCGCCCAGGACATCATCGCTATCGGCCAGTCGGCCCCGAACGTAACTCTCGAGGTATCGCGCGGCACCAACACGACGCTCACCGCGTTCATCCGCGGCGTCGGTCAGCAGGATCCGGTCGCCGGCTTCGAGTCGGGCGTGGGTCTCTACGTCGACGACGTCTATTTCAATCGTCCGCACGCCGCTGTACTCGACCTCTACGACGTCGAGCGCATCGAGGTGCTGCGCGGACCCCAGGGCACGCTTTACGGCCGCAACACCATCGGCGGCGCCATCAAGTACGTTACCAAGCCGCTGGCCGACGAGGCGCAGGGCAAGGCGCGCCTCACGATGGGCACGTACAACCAGCTCGACGGTCTCGTGTTGGGTTCCTTGCCGATCACGGACTCGGTGCGTATCGGCGGTGCACTGGCCAAGTTCACTCGCGACGGCTTCGGCGACTTCCTGAACCAGCCGGGCGTCGAGAACTACAACAGAGATGTGCTGGGTGGTCGCTTTACCGCCGAATGGGACGCAACGGACGACCTGTTCTTCCGCGCCAACATCGACTACACCAAGGACGACTCCGATCCCAAGGCCGGCCACCGGCTGCTCGAGGGTGGCACTACCGGCGCGCCGATCCTCGACGAGGTGTTCGATACCCGCGCAGGCCTGTCGGTGCCGAACCAGGAAGTCGAGGCGCTCGGCGGCTCGCTGTTGGCGCAATGGGACATCAACGACACCTGGACCCTCAAGAATATCATCGCCTACCGTGACGACGAGACCTTCTCGCCCATCGACTTCGACTCGCTGCCCGTTGACGATCTCGACGTTCCGGTGAACTACGCCAACAAGCAGTTCTCCGAAGAGCTGCAGCTGCTGTATACGAGCGACCGGTTGAGCGGCGTCATGGGTTACTACTACCTGGACGCGAAGGCCTTCAACGAATTCGACGTGGTCCTGGGCCCGACCGGTGACCTCATCGCGCTGCCCGGTCTCAATGCCAACACCTACGGCGACGTCGACACCGAGACGTGGTCGCTGTTCGCCGATTTCACCTATGACCTGACCGAGACGCTCAGTGTTTCCGCCGGTGGTCGTTACACGAACGATGAGCGCAAGTCGGTAGTCATCCGCCGCACTTTCACCGGCGGCTTTTCGCCGATCTTCGGTGGCGACGCAGTCGTGGTTGCACGTACGTCCGATTTCAACGGCAGCGACGAATGGACGGAGTTCTCGCCGCGCGTGTCCATCAGCTGGACCCCGGTAGACAACCAGAACCTGTACTTCACCTACAGCGAAGGCTTCAAGGGCGGCAGCTTCGACCCGCGCGGCCAGACCACCGGCGCCCCGGACATCGATGGCGACGGCACGGTGAGCGACGCGGAGATCTTCGAGTTCATGCAGTTCGATCCGGAGACGGTGAAGTCCTACGAGGTCGGTATCAAGTCGCGATTCCTGGACAATCGCCTGATGACCAGCCTGGCCGTGTTCTTCGCCGACTACGAGGACGTGCAGATTCCGGGTTCCATCGGCATCGACACCGATGGCGACGGCATCCAGGACACCTTTGCCGGCATCACCACCAACGCCGGCAAGGCCGAGCTGCCCGGCGTCGAGTTCGAAGGCATGTTCCGGGCCAACGACTACTGGTCACTCAACTGGGCAATCGGCTATCTCGATGCCGAATACAAAGAGTTCATCGACGCCACCGGCACCGACGTCTCCGACCAGGCCGTGTTCCAGAACACACCCCGGTGGACGGTGCACACCACAGCCACGTATGAGACACCGATGGACCTGTTCAATACCGCCGGCACCTTCTCGGTGATCGGCTCGATGTCCTACCGCAGCGAAGCCAGCCAGTTCGAATTCCCGAACGAGTTGCTCGACCAGGGCAGTTTCAGGCTTTGGGACCTGAGCCTGGTGTGGGAAGACAAGGCCGGGCTTTGGCGTGCCGGCCTGCACGGCAAGAACCTGGGCGACGAGGAGTACAGGGTGGCCGGCTACAACTTCCCCACGCTGGGTCTGGAAGGTAATGTAACGGCCTTCTACGGCAATCCGCGGACTGCCGCTTTTACGCTCGAGCGCCGTTTCTGACGGCACCCGGCGACCGCCACCAAGAACCCGGGCCGGACGTGGCCGGCCCGGGTTCGCGCCCTGTATCAAGGAAGCGCCATGCCTGACACCAAGCCGACCGCGGGGTATCGCGCCTACGTGATGTTCCTGCTGGTGGTGGTCTACACCTTCAATTTCATCGACCGCCAGATCATCGGCATCCTCGCGGTGCCGATCAAGGACGATCTCGGGCTGACCGACACGCAGCTCGGACTCATGGGCGGCGTTCCCTTTGCACTGTTCTACACGGCGCTCGGCATTCCCGTCGCCATGCTGGCCGACCGTCGCAGCCGCACCTGGATCATGACCATCGCGCTCACCGTGTGGAGCGCGATGACGGCCGTGTGCGGCCTCGCCCAGAATTTCTGGCACCTGTTTCTCGCCCGCATGGGCGTTGGCGCCGGCGAGGCCGGTGGTGTCGCGCCGGCCTACTCGCTGATCAGCGATTATTTCCCGCCGGAGCAACGCGCCCGGGCGCTGAGCATCTATTCCTTCGGCATTCCCATCGGCAGTGCCTTAGGCATCGTGTTCGGCGGCTTCATCGCCAGCAAGATCGACTGGCGCTTCGCCTTCATCGCCGTGGGCCTGGCGGGCGTGGCGCTGGCGCCGATCTTCCGCCTCACCGTGCGCGAGCCCGTGCGGGGGCAGTTCGATGCGGCGCAGGCGCAGACAGCGCCGGCGGCCTTCGGCGACATCCTGGCCAAGCTCGGGTCCAAGCCGAGCTTCTGGATCATCTCCTTCGGCGCCGCGTGTTCGTCGATGATGGGCTACGGCGTGTTCTTCTGGCTGCCGTCGTTTTTCGTCCGCAGCTACGGGCTCAGCCTGCTGGACGCCTCGCTGTTCTTCGGAGCCATCCTGCTGTTCGCCGGCATCCTCGGCATCTGGCTGGGCGGATGGACGGCGGACCGCCTGGGTGCAAGCCGGCCCAAGGCCTACGTGATCATTCCCGCCGTGGCCTTCCTGGCGACCGTGCCCATGTACGTGGTTGCCGTTCTGTCGCCCGACCTCACCACGGTATTCGTCGCGATGTTTCTGCCCGTGGCGCTGGGCCTGGCGTGGCTCGGGCCGGTGCTGTCAACGATTCAACATCTCGTGCCGCCCAACATGCGCGCCACCGCTTCGGCGATCTTCCTGTTCATCAACAACCTGATCGGCATCGGCGGCGGGACCTTCGCGCTGGGCTTCATTTCCGACGGTCTCGAAGCGCGCTACGGCGACGATTCGCTGCGATACGCCATTGTTGCCGGCACGGGCTTCTACGTGCTGGCCGGCCTGCTGTTCCTGCTGGCGTCACGGTGGCTGGCCAACGATTGGGAATCGAACGCGGCCCGAACCGCCTCCTAGCGATCCACTTGCGCCGTGGGAGCGGCTTCAGCCGCGATCTTTGGCGCCATCGCGGCTGAAGCCGCTCCCACACGGACGCCGCTCGACGACATCAACCGGCTTCTGGCCGCGCTTATTCGTCGAACACCACCGGTTTGCCGTTGTACCGGGGCCGCACGACGAACGTGCGGGCGAGCTTGTCGTGCCAGGTCTGTTTCTGCGGATCCCACGCCGCCCACAGGTAGCCCAGCCCCAGCGGAATGGTGGATACGATGTAGGCGAAGTAACGCCCGATGAGCTGTCCCATGGACGGCGGATTGCCCGTTGCGGCATCGACGATGACGGCGCGTACCGCCATCTTGCCGGGCGTTGCCGAGCGGTAGCGCCAGAAGGCGATGACCGCCACCGCCGGGAATACCCAGCTCAGCATGATGTCCCAGAAGCCGTAGAACACCTGCTCGCCGAGGAAATACTCGCTGCCATACAGCAGGTAGAGAATCGGCTGGCTGATCATGAGCAGCAATATCGTGTCGATGAACACCGCGCCGGTACGTACCCAGAAACCGGCGTACTCCAGGCCGGTGTCTCCGGCCGCCGGGTGGACGACGCCGCTTTCCAGGTCGGATTCGGGGGGCGCGTAGACGTTCGGGTCGGGGTCGTTCATCCGGAACTCTCTGGAAGCGACGGCTGTGACGCCGCCGGGACTGTTGCCCCCGAGTATAAAGGCCGGTGCCCGCAGCCGCACGGGTCTCGCGCCTGGCGCCACGGCCGTTGACCGCGGCGTATCCTCAGACCAGGTGCCGCCCCCCGTCCATGTGCAGTACGCGGCCGGTGACGTACCCGCTGTCCATCAGGAAGTCCACGTGATGCAGCAGTTCGTCGAGTCCGCCCTCGCGCTGCATGAGGCTCTTCCGCAGCGTCTTCTCGCGATAGGCCTCGTCATCGTGCTCGTTGAACAGGATCAGCGCCGGCGCAATGCTGTTCACGGTCACGTCCGGCGCGAGGCGCGCCGCGAACGAGAGGGTGAGGTTGTCCTGGGCGGCCTTGCTGGCGGCGTAGGCGATGTGCTTGCGGCTGCCGCGCCCGCTGACATAGTCGCCGATGTGAATGATGTCCGATGGGCTGCCTGCCCTCAGCAGCGGTTCCAGTGCCAGGTTGATGCGATAGGGGGCCGTGACGTGCACGTCCATCATCCGTTGCATCACCTGCGCGGCCGGCAGGTCTGCGCTGTCCGGCATCCAGTCCGACGCGTTGTGGATGATGGCACGAAGGCGGCGATGACGGGCCGCGATCGCGTCGGTCAGGGCCTCGACCTGCGACGCGTCGTAGAAGTCGCAGGCGTACAACTCGGCACCGCGCTCGGCGAGGGCGTCGACCGACGCCCGGCGCGTACGGAACGTACCGATCACCGGGCGCCCCCGGTCGAGGAACGCGTTGGCCAGGTGCAGGCCGACGCGTTGCCCGATGCCGGTAATGAGTACCGCGTTGCCGTCGGTCTGTGTCACTGGGCGGGCCGGCGACGCGTCACGGGTTGAGGAACTCGGCGCGCGTGTGGATGTTCTCCTTGAAGCAGCCGCCCAGCGCGGTGGTGCTGGTCTGCGAGTTGGCGTCCATCACGCCGCGCGACTTCACGCAGTAGTGCGTGGCCTCGATGCTGACCGCGACGTCGTCGGTCTCGAGGAGCGCCTGCAGGGCCACCAGGATCTGCTGGGTGAGCCGCTCCTGCACCTGCGGTCGCTTGGCGAAGAACCGCACCACGCGGTTGATCTTCGACAGGCCGATGATCTTCTCGCGCGGGATGTATGCCACCTTGGCGGCACCGTCGATCGTGACGAAGTGGTGCTCACAGGTGCTGGTGAGATCGATCTCGCGGATCTTCACCATCTCGTTCACGCCCATCTTGTTGTCGATCACCGACAGCTTCGGGAACTCGCGGTAGTCGAGCCCGGAGAAGATTTCGTGGACGTACATCTTGGCGATGCGGTGTGGCGTCTCGGCCAGGCTGTCGTCGGTGAGATCCAGTCCGAGGGTCTCGACGACGTCGGTCATCAGCCCTTTGATGCGCTGGTACTTCTGGTCCGGCGACAGGCTGGATTCGATCATCGGCGTTTCCAGGCCGTGACGAATCAGGGTGTCGCGCACCAGGATGGCTTCGGGGCTGAGCTGGTCGTCGGTGGCGACCTGGTGAACAGGCAGGCGTAGGGGGGCAGTCATGAGGCCTTCTCCAGCAGGGTGAGGTTGTTGCCGCGATCGGCGCGGTGTTCCAGGGTCAGCGACACCGAGTCGGCGAAGCGCAGCGCATGGGGCTTGTCGATCGTCACGCGCGCGTGGTGGACGCTGGGATGCTCGCTGCAGATGGCGAGCACGTCCGCCACCAGCTTCTCGAGCAGCAGGAACTGGCCGTCCTCGACGTGGGCAATGACCCGCTTGGTAATGGTCTTGTAGTTGAGCGCATGCTCGACGCTGTCTTCGAGCACCGCGTCCGATATCGAGTATGTAATCTCGATGTTGAGCACCACGTCCTGCTTCTTCACGCGCTCGTCGGGGTTGAAGCCGATGAGCGTACGCAGCCGCAGGTTGGTGATGTTGATGGTCGCTACCTGGGTGGCCATACGACATTCCTTGTTCAGAAAATAACTAGACGTAACTTGGACGAAGGAACGTCAATCCTGCGTCAATGGGGTGTGAAGGGGGCGTGAAGACGCCCGGCCACCGCGCTGGCCCGGCCTGGCCGATCCGTATTTTTAGCGCCCTCGTGGCGAGCAGCCGCGGAATCCGGGCGTTACGGATTGCGCACCGTCGGGGCGCGTGTATCGTGGGCTCAGACACGCCGATGGAGGCTATCGATGCTCGCCACCGCATGGGAGTGCCGCTGCTGGCGGTGCTTCGCTCCTCGCCCGCTACCGGGCAGGCCGCCTGAACGATGAGCATCGACCAGCTCCAGATCCTGCTGCTTCTTGCCGCGACCATGCTGCTGTTCCTGTGGGCGCGCTTTCGCCACGACCTGGTTGCCGTGGCCGCACTACTGGGGTGTGTCCTGCTGGGACTGGTTTCGCCGGCGGATGCTTTCCAGGGCTTCGGCCACCCGGCCGTGGTCACCGTGGCGTGTGTGCTGGTGCTGAGCCGCGGCCTCACGGATACGGGGGCCATCGACCTGGTCGCCCGCCGGGTGCTTCCCGGCGACGGCGGCCCGACGCTGGCCATCGCCGCCCTGGTGGCGCTGGGCATGGTTCTGTCGGCGTTCATCAACAACGTCGGCGCGATGGCGCTGCTGCTGCCCCTGGCGCTGCGCACGGCCGCAAAGCACGGGCTGACGGCTGGCAAAGTACTCATGCCCCTGTCCTTCGGGACGATACTCGGCGGCATGACAACGATGATCGGCACGCCGCCGAATCTCATCGTCGCGGCCTTTCGGGCGGATTCGACGGCCACCGGCTTCGGCATGTTCGATTTCACGCCGGTGGGCCTGGCCGTGGCGCTGACCGGCGTGGTCTTCGTGACGCTGGCCGGACCACGGATCGTGCCGTCGCGCGAGCACCGTATCGCCGAGGGCTTCGACACCGGCACGTACTTCACCGAGGCGGTCGTGACACCCGGGGGTGGCGCGGACGGAAAGACGCTGAGCGCGGTACAGAAGCGGCTGGACGAGGCCGGCGCGCAGGTCATCGGTCTCGTGCGCGATGGCCTTCACGTGGCGGCGCCGGGCGGGCGTCGCGTGCTGCGGGCGGACGATGTCCTGGTGATCGAGGCCGAACCGGAGACCCTGGCCGATGCGCTGGCCAGCCTCGATCTGGCGCTTGCCGACGCGCCCGCTATCGCCGGCCCATCGGGCACGGCCACTCCGCCGGATGGTGATGCGAACGGCAAGCAGCCGTCCACGCCCGGCGATCTCGAACTGCAGGAGCTCGTGGTGAAGCCCGCGTCGGCCCTGGTCGGTCGCAGTTCGCGGGGCGTCGGATTGGCCCGCCGCCACGGCGTCAACCTGCTTGCCCTGTCGCGCCAGGGCCGGCGCACGATCAAGCGGCTGCGCACGACGCGGCTGCGCGCGGGCGATGTGTTGCTCGTGCAGGGGAGCCCGGAGCTTCTGGCGGAATTCGCCGCGTCGGTCGGTTGCCTTCCTCTAGCCGAACGCGACATTCGTATTCCGCAGCGCGGGCGCGCGCTGCTGGCCTCGGGCGTGATGGCGGCAGCCGTGGCCGGGGCCGCCTTCGGCCTGTTGCCCGCGGCAATCGCCTTCGCGGCCGCCGTCCTGGTCTACGCCGCAACCCGGATCGTTTCCCCGGACGAGGTGTACGGCACCATCGACTGGTCGGTCATCGTTCTGCTGGGCGCCCTCATCCCCGTGGCGGGTGCCATGGCGGCCACCGGCACCGCCGACCTGATTGCACGATTCCTGCTGGAAACCGTGGCCTTCGGTTCGCCCGTCGTCGCGCTCACCGTCATCCTGGTGGTGACCATGACGCTGTCGGACTTCATGAATAACGCGGCCACGGCGGCCGTCATGTGTCCGGTCGCCATCAGCGCCGCCGACGGTCTGGGCGCCAGCCCGGATGCCTTTCTGATGGCGGTGGCCGTGGGCGCCTCCTGCGCATTTCTGACACCCATCGGCCATCAGAACAACACGTTGATCATCGGTCCGGGCGGCTTCCGCTTCTCGGACTACTGGCGCCTTGGGCTGCCGCTCGAGGTGCTGGTGGTGGTCGTCGGCGTTCCGGCTCTGCTGTTTTTCTGGCCCCTGTAGCGTCCGGCGGCGCCCGGGCACGTTCGGCAATCTCCTCCTGTGCGACGCGCACGTCGATTCTCAACCGGCAGCCGGCCCGGCAAACACCGCCGAACGTGGTGTCTGCGAATCAGGGCTGCGACGCAGGCGCGGACAGCGTGAAGACGGCGACGGCCTCCGGGAACCCGAGGGCGCCGTCGACGACGTTGCCGAGGTGGGGCGTTCCGGCATGGGGGTCTTCCGGCGTGAGCAGCTGGCGCGCGAGATGGCGCTTGTCGTCGTGGTCCGCGGGGCCGTGGCCAAAGATGAGCAGCCAGACCTGGGACCCTTCCGTCGGTGTCATGTCGCGGAAGCGGCCGAAGAACTGGCCTCGCCCGAGGGGTCCGGCAATCATGCCATCCATGCGGCCGAAGACAGCCAGCGGATTGTCGCCGGCGAAATCCACGAGGTCGCACATGTTCGGTGTGACGCACGACGCCGGGTCGTCGAAGTACACCCACCACACCGTGTAGGCGTGACCGGCCACGAGGTCCTGCACGGAAATCTGGGCACTCAGGCCGCGTTCGCTGCGGCACAGCCGGGCATCGCCGTTGGCAGCGCCAGTCAATGGAACGACGCTTTCGCTTCGGCACGTGTCTGCGCCGGACCTGGCATCCTGATCCTGACCGCTTGCGATCCCGGTGGTAAGCAGCATGCTGGCCAGACCGACCAGCCCGAATGTGTTCGCGAGATTCATGATAATGCTCCTTGCATGAATTGACAGAGAGGCACGTGGGCCGTCGATCAATCTATGCGGGAGCCTGGCGACGCACATCCACAGGGCGGATGAGAATCAGGGGCGCGTGACGACGACCGCCCTCATCCGATCGGACGAGGCGACTCGGTTTCCGATGCGCCGTGCCGCTGCGGCGAGTGGTTCAGGCGAACGGATCGCAACCTCGTGCCATGAAATCCACCAGGGATCGGTCCGGGTCCATCGAGTGCTTCCAGGGGTAGCAGTGGGAGAGACCGAGGATGCGATCCAGTTGCGGATAGCGTTCCAGCAGTTGCGCCGGCACGTGGCCGCGATAATCGTTCATCGGTCGCAGGTAGCTGCGTACCCAGTAATGAACCAGGGTGATGCGCAATCCCGGCTTGCGTCTCGGCAAGGCCCCGTGCCAGGCGTTTCCATGCCACACGGCAAGGGATCCCGCCTTGCCCTGGATGGGCACCATGCGGTCGGCGGGATACGGAGCGATGTCCGCCCAGAATTGTGCCTCGCGTCCCTGCGGCGGCCGGCCGAAGAGGTGGCTGCCCGGCAGCAGTACGGTCGGCCCGTCGTCGAGGTCGTCGTAGTCGGTGAGCAGCAGGCTCGTATTGCAGGCCTGTGCAATCGGGGACGTCGGTCCCGGCATACCGTGGGTATCGGTGTGCAACGGGGCATATTCGGTCCAGTCGTTGCGTTGGGCCATCGACTTCAGCAGGTAAGCCGACCCGGACAACGTCGCGCTGTTGCCGACGAGCCAGCGTGCCATGGCCAGCACCGCGGGGTTGACCAGCGACTCGACGATGCCCGGTTCCTCGAGGAGCCACCAGATGTCGCCGCACGTAGCCAGTGGGTTCGGGCCGTCGTAGGTCCTGTAGTCGCCGATCCGCATGCCGGCGCGTCGCTCGTGGCACGCGATCAACCCGTCGCGCAGTTCGCCGACCAGCTCCGGGGTGAGTCCCGTCTTTTCGGGCGGGATAATGGTGAATCCATAGGCCGCCAGTTCCACGACGTTTTCCGCCAGGTCCAAAGCGCCGATCTGTCGCACCAGTTCGTCCGCATTGGCCGACTTGCCACGATCAGCAATGGACACGAGCGGCTCCCGCACCGGGTGGCGTCATGGCGTGGTTCCCCGTCGAAGCGGCCGGCGGGCTGCGACGTTGTCGCCCATCGTTGCCAAACAGCACGTCGGAACGACGCCGTTGCCCGGGTTACCTGTCGTCATCCCAGGTTCGCTGACAGGCTGACGGTTTCGGACACGGCCTGGCGCTGATCGTCGCCGGCGTCAGGCATCAGGCGCCGCAGCTGGTCGCGTTCGCGTTTGGCCGTGAAACGCTGATAGTACTGCTCGATCTGTTGCGGCGACAGGTCGGGCAGACGCAGCACAGACCGGCGGTGATTGGCCGGCATCTCATGGTAATCCGGCGGCAGGTAGCCGCGGTCCAGGCATTGCTGGAACAACGCGGTTCCGGGGTATGGATAGAACACGAAATACCCGAAGTCGTCGGGCGCCAGTTCGTCGTGCAGCGCCAGGGTCTGCTCGATGTCGTCACCCGTTTCGCCGGGTGTGCCGAGGATGTAGTTGGCCGTGACCAGGATGTTCGCTTCGCGGGTCCAGCGAAAAACGTCGACAAATCGCTCGTTGGGTGCGTGTCGCTGCATGATGTCGTGTCGGACCCGTTCGCTGCCGCTCTCCACACCGTAGACGATGTGCTTGCAGCCGGCGGCCGCCAGCTTCCCCAGCATGGCCTCGCTCACCGTTTCGACGCGCGCATGCAGCGAGAAGGGCACGCCAAACTCACCGCCGTAGCGCTGGCAGAACTCGTCCACCCAGCGATGGTTGATGGTGAACGTGTCATCGAGAAAAATGACGTAGTTGAGTTCGCCGCTGTCCCGGATTTCCTCGAGTTCCGCCAGCACGTTCGTATGCGAGCGACGACGACCGTAATCGGCGTACGATCCATACAGGTCGCTGAACTGGCGGGCTGCACAATAGCTGCAGGGATATGGACATCCGCGCTGCGTCGCCATGTGCACCACGCCGTAGCGTTCGTCGAGCATGTCGCGCGCCATGAACGGCAGGTCGTCGATGGGCGCGAACGGCGGGCGCAGGGCGGGCCTTTGTCCACCGCGGCACTGGATGTTGCGGATACCCGTGGCCGGTTCCGCATCGCCACGCTCCAGAGCCTCGACGAGATCGAGCATCGGCTCCTCCCCCTCGCCAAGGCAGCAATAGTCGAAGCCCGGTGCCGCCAACACGGTGTCGGCGGCAAAGGTGGCGTGCAGGCCGCCGGCGATCACCGGCACGTCGAGCTGTTCGCGTACCGCGGCGATCACATCGCGGGCGCGCAACCACTGGCGGCTCGTGAGCGAAACACCGATCAGGTCGGGGTTGGCGTCGGCTACGCGGCGCGCGGCGAAGTCGAGCGGCTCGTCGAAAGGGACTCTGAGCAGCGAGACCCGGTGCCCGTGGCGACGCAGGTAGGCGGCGATGAATGCCGGACCGATCGACGCCACGGCCCAGTCACGCTCGTGATCCATCTCGAGGAACAGCACGCGCATGAGGGACTCCCGTGGGAACGGCCAGGGTCGGAGCGGCCATCATAGCGCCGGGCTTTGGGCCGCCACAAATGCAACGCCGGGCGGCTGACTACTGGCAATCAGCCTTGGCGGGCGCGTCGGAGTCCGATCAGGCCGAGACCACCAAGCATCAGTCCGAACGCACCGGGCAGCGGTACGAATGTGACGGACAACTCGGGTCGAGCACCGCCCTGCATGACGATGTCCGCGATGACGAAGCTGGCGGCGTTGGCCGGCTCCTCACGGACGTTGAAACCCGCGAAGCCGGCGCCGGAGTTGACCAGCGCATCGATGTAGGCCGTAACGTCGATCGCCAGCGCAATCCCGAAGCCGGGTCCGAGGCTGACGCTATCGATCAGGCCGTCCATCGCCATATCGTCGAGACCGGCGACGCCGTCGCCTTCGTAGCCGTGAAACTCGATCTGTCGTGGTCCTTCCCCGGCGTTCATCACAAGGCTCAGTGTCGCCGACTGCACCGCGGCACCGTCTGGAAGCGTTGCCAGGCTGAACTCGAATGCCGTGCGGATGTTGACGAAGCCGTTGTTGTCTACCTGGCCCAGGCTGTCGCCGCCAAGCTCGGCATCGAATGTTCCGTCCTGGGGGCCCTCGTCGATGGCCGTTGCGGCCGCGACGTAGGCGAGGTCGATCGTTGCCGCCGACACCATCGTGGACCAGGATGCGAGGACAAATGCGCTGATCAACAGCGAGTACACGCGTGGGTTCATGAGCCTGTCGCCCTGTTGTTCTTGTATTAAAGATCAACGGTAGCGCTATTGGTCGATGGCTTCCATTGACATAACGTCGCGGGCCGACGACCGACGCGAAAGCGCCGCCGTCCACCGCTGTTGCGGTATTCTCGCCGCTATCGAATCGGCACCAGGCTGGCCCCGGGGGCACAAGGACACAGTGGAAAGACGGAAAACCATACCTGGCCTGGTGCTTCTGGCACTTGCCGCTTCGGGGTGCTCAACCTCGAATCAGTTCGTCGTGGCCGACTACGAAGCGCGGCCCAATGCCGACAAGTACCCGCCGCTCAGCCTGTATTCGATGACGCCCCGGGACGAGTTTCGGCTGCCGTGTGAAGAGCATCACGACAGCGCCGTGTTGAACTACTGCGTGCTGAACGAGCTCGACATCGAGCTCATCCGTTGGCAGTTCACCAAGTCGGGCCTGTTCGAACGGGCCATCGTTGCCGATCCGGAGTCCGATTATCAGCTGCTGGTCAGTACCGCGCGTTACGGGTCCGAATCGGCTGCAGATCTGGGTACCGCGGCGGTAGCCGGCGCGACACTCATGCTGTTGCCGCTCAACGTGGACTACACGATCAAGGTCGATGCGGTGCTGACCTGGCGGGGGCTGCCGCTCGACGAGTTCGCCTACGAGCTGCCCGCCACGATCTCGGTACATGTGAGCAATGCGGCCGATGACTTCGATGATGACCTGGCACAGAGCGTCGGGTCGCACCTCATCCGGGACCTGCAGAAGCGGAACAGCTTCGCGCCGTCGGTGTTGCATCGATCGATCAGCTCGGCGGACTACACCGAGGACCTGCAAGTGCCGGAGGAACTCCACGGGTTTCTCAAGCAGGACGTCAAGGTGTTCCGCGATCCGCTGTACGGGTCGGTGGTTCGCTATTCGAACGACGCGGTGGGATACGGCGGAATCGACGTGTTCGTCTATCCGGTCAGGGCCACTGACTGGGAGGATGAGAGGGCGTTGCTCGAGCAGGAGTCGAAGAGCCTCCGCCTCGACATGGACCTGATGCGCAAGGAGGGCGCGTGGGCTCAGTTCGAGCTCGGCGAGGATGAGTGGCTCGATGGGCCGGGCGCTGAAGCGTCGAAACCGGTTCTTCGCTTTTCGGGCGTTTTTGCCAATGCCGAGATGGTCCCCTTCGATACCTGGGCGTACCTGGCGATTCGCGAGGACAAGTTTGTCAAGGTGCGCGCGTCCATGGATCGGAACCGCGAACTGGAACCGGACATCGAGCGTTTCGTCAAAGCGTTACTCGACGAGATCACTGTTCCGGAAGAGTCGCTGTTCATGGCGCGAGCGAGGAAAGCCGTCAGGGACGAGTCACTGCTGCCGGGTCAGTGACGGGTTCGACCGGGCTTCCGGTCAGTCGCACCAGGACGTCGATTCGGTCCAGCCGCGTTTTCCGCGGCGCGGCTGGAATTCCACGTGCTCGGCATACTCGCCGTCCCGCTCCTTGAGCAGCAGCAGGCCGCAGCGCTCCCGGGTGTAGATCTCGGTCACCAGGTATCGGGCGTCGGTCTCCGGAATAAAGGTGGCGGTCGGGTAACAGCCGTTCGTCGTCACGCCGCCCATCGGCATGTATCCCATCGAGGTTATCCAGGCCAGCGTCAACGTGAACGGTTCGTCGGCATGAATGCGAACAACCTCGTTCTCGTCGTCAGGCCTTCTGAGGATGAGCCTTCCGCTGCAGTCCTCGTCGTTTTCATAGGTCTGAAAGTACAGCTTCTCGACCGAGGTCTTGACCATCCGCAATTCGGCCGTCGGGCCCGTTGACGGTGCTGTGTAGGTCACGGCGCAGCCGCTCAGCGAGAACGTTGCAGCCGATGCCACGGCCAGCGTGACGATACGACATCGCCGTCGCGATGCGCGACTGTGAGCGTGCCTGGTCGCCCGCACTCAGAACATCTCGGTCTTGTCGACGTCGGTGCTACCACCCTCGCCGCGGCAGGGGATGTGATCGCCGGTGACCATGTCTTTGTAGGACAGGCCGGGACCGACCATCGGGTACACGCCGGCATCGGGGTCGATGATGACCTCGAGGAAGGCCGGTCCGTCGTACTCGATGAACTCCTTGATCGTTGCCGGTACGTCGGCCTTGCGGTCGAGGCGCCGGGCCCACTGGAAGCCGTCGGCGTTGGCGGCCAGCACGAAGTTCTTCTTGTGCAACGACTTGTCGGAAGCAGCCATGCGGCCCTTGAAGAACAGCTTCTGCCACTGGCGCACCATGCCGTCGCCGTAGTTGTTCAGCACGATGACCTTTACCGGCAGGCCGTAGGTGGTCACGGTTTCCAGTTCGCCCAGGTTCATGCGCATGCTGGCGTCGCCATCGATGTCGATCACGACGGCGTCGGGCAGCGCGAACTGGGCGCCGATGGCGGCGGGCAGGCCGAAGCCCATCGTGCCCATGCTGCCGGACGTGAGCCAGGTGCGCGGGTGCTTGAAGTCGAAATACTGGGCCGCCCACATCTGGTGCTGGCCGACGCCCGTCGAGATGACGGCCTCGCCCTTGGTCAGCTCGTTGACCTGCTCGATGAGGTAATGCGGCTGGATAAGGTCGCTGTCGCGATCGTAGTTGAGCCCGTACTTGCCCTTGAGCCGCTGGATGTGCGCCAGCCAGGCGGAGTAGTCCTTGCTGAACTGCGCTTGCTTGCCGTACGCCAGGACGGCGCCCAGCGCGTCCACGAGCTCGCCCACGTGGTGCCAGTCGGCCGACTTGACCTTGCCGATCTCGGTGGCGTCGATGTCGAAATGCACGACGTGCCGGGCCCGGGGGGCGAACTGGTCGGGCACGCCGGCCACGCGGTCGTCGAAGCGCGCGCCGACGGCGATGATGAGGTCGCAATCCTCCACGGCGTAGTTGGCGCAGGCCGTGCCGTGCATGCCCAGCATGTGCAGGGAATTGGGGTGCGTGGTGTCGAAGGCTCCGATGCCCATCAGGGTGGTGACCACCGGGATGTCGTAGCCGATGGCAAAGTCCCGCAACGCCTGCGAGGCTTCGCCGTTGATGACGCCGCCACCGGCGTAGATCAGGGGCCGCTCGGCCGCCTCGAGCATGGCGAACAGCTCGGAACACTTGTCGTCGGTGAGCGTGTTGTCGCGCAGCCGGTTCATGCGCTGGCGGTAGCCGGGCACGGGCAGGCGGCCGGAACCGGCAAACTCGCCGGTCCAGTTCTGCACGTCCTTGGGAATGTCGATGACCACCGGGCCCGGCCGGCCGGTGCGGGCGATTTCAAAGGCCGTGCGCACGGTGGCTTCGAGCTGCGCGCCGTCGGTCACCAGGAACACGTGCTTGCACGCGGCGCCCATGATGCTGGAAACGGGCGCTTCCTGGAACGCATCGGTGCCGATGGCGGCGGTGGGTACCTGGCCGCAGATCACCACGATGGGCACCGAGTCGGCCATGCAGTCGCGCACCGGCGTCACGGTATTGGTGGCGCCGGGACCCGAGGTCACCATGGCCACGCCGACCTTGCCGCTGGTGCGGGCGTAACCGGCCGCCATGAAGGCGGCGCCCTGCTCGTTGGCGGGCACGACGAGGGGCAGCGGCAGGTCCTTGACGTCGCTGGAGGCCGGGGCGTGCTCCATGTTGTAGCGGAACACCGCATCGAAAGTGGGCAGGATGGCGCCGCCGCTGTAACCGAAGATGATGTCCACCCCTTCGTCCGCCAGGATCTGCACGATCATTTCGGCGCCAGACAGCGTCTGGCCGGCCAGCGGGTGAGTGGGTTCGTTGAGCGGCTTGTGATCGCGTAGCATGGGTTCGGTCCTGCCGGAACTGCCCCGTTTGCGGGCATCCGTCGTCGATAGGGCGGCGTCTTGCGTTGTCCTGGGGCGTCCTTTACCCTTTCCTGTATCGCATCGCAGCAAGATCGTCAAGGCCGGTGCACGGCCCTGATCGCCGATGCCAGTGCCCGTCAGGGCGTCCGGGGAGCCCATGCGCCACACCATATCCATCATTCTTCAGAACGAAGCCGGTGCCCTCACGCGGGTCGCCGGGCTGTTTTCCTCCCGCGGCTACAACATCGAATCGCTGCATGTCGCCCCCACCCAGGATCACCGCATTTCCCGGCTGACGCTGGTCACCAAGGGGTCGGATGACGTCATCCACCAGATCTGCAACCAGCTGCTCAAGCTCGTGGATGTGGTGGACCTGCTGGACATGACCACCGGCGATCACCTGGAGCGCGAGCTGCTGCTGCTCAAGGTGCGGGTGCAGACGGGGCGCTACGAGGATCTCGCCAAGCTGGTCGTGGAAGCCGGTGGCCGTACCCTCGACACGCGCGCGGACGCGTACACAGTGGAGCTGACAGCCTACGGTCCCGACATCGATGCCTTCCTGAAGGCCGTCGAGCCGTACGGTGAGATCGTCACGGTGGTCCGCTCCGGCGTGGTGGCCATCAGCCGTGGCCCGGCCAGCCTCGAACACGAGCTGGGTGACCTCGAGGTGCCTGTCTCCCACTAGACGATCTGCCAACCGCGGTCATTGCGAGGAGCGAAGCGACGCGGCAATCTCGGCCGGCAGGTCGTGACGTCCGCGGATAATGACCCTCACGATTGCGTCACGAGATTGCCACGCGCTACGCGCTCGCAATGACGCAAGCGCGGCAATCAAATGCGGCGTCAGTTGACGTCGAACACCACCAGCGAGGTGGCCGGCATCGCCTCGACTGTAATCCTGTCGCTGCCGACGGCCGCGTCGGCTGTCGCGCCGAACAGTCGTGTCGCGCCCCGAATCCCCTCGTACGGGAGCGCAACCGTCTGCGGTTTGTCGGCCAGGTTGGCAATGACGACGAGACGCTGGTCGCCGCTGAAGCGCTCGTAGGCCATCACGTCGTCGTCCAGGGCGTCCAGCGGCCTGAAGCCGCCCGTGGACAACGCCGGGTGCTTGCCACGCAGGCGGATCAGCGCCTTGTAGTGATTCAACAGCGAGTCCGGGGCGGCGGCTTGTGCGGCAACGTGCACGTCGGGATCGGCCTTGCGGTTCACCTTCCAGGGCTTCCCGGTCGTGAAGCCGCCGTCGGCGCTCCACGGCATCGGTGTGCGTTTTTCGGGATCTTCGTCGCCGGGGCCGTTGCGCAGGCCGATTTCCTCCCCGTAGTAGATGAACGGCACGCCCGGCAGTGTCAGCAGCAGCGATGCACCGAGGCGCGCCTTCGTCCGGTCGTCGCGGAGCTGGGTCAGCACGCGCACCATGTCGTGGTTGGTCAGGAACGTGCCGTCGAGGGCGTGCGGCGGGTAGTACTCGGCGACGGCGCACAGGGCGTCGTACACGGGCGAGGCCAGTCCGGCGTTCAGTGCGCTCACCAGCGCCGACGACAGGTCGAAGTTGAAGTTCATGTCGAGCTGGTCGTAGGGCTTGTCGCCATAGTACGGCGCCACCTCGTCGATGCTCGTCCAGTTCTCACCCACGAACAGCGCTTGCGGGTAGTCACCGCGTATCGCCCGTGAAAACTCGCGCCAGAACTCGTGCGTCTCGGGCGAACCGGCGGCCTTGGCCGGGTCGCCGGCTTCGATGATGTGCCGGGAGGCGTCCAGGCGAAAGCCGTCGACGCCGCGGTCGAGCCAGTGGCGCGCGATCTTCAGCATTTCGGCGCGCACTTCCGGGTTCTCGTAGTTGAGGTCGGGCATGCCGCCCCAGAACAGGCCGTAGTAGTAGAGCGGCAGCGTGCGCGACTTGTGCCACGTGTTGGCGGGTGCCCAGGGGCGCACCCAGCCAGGGTCGTCCTTTCGCCACACGAACCAGTCGTGGTAGGGATCGTCCACCGAGCGGTTGGCGTCGCGGAACCACGGGTGCTGCGCCGAAAGGTGGTTGACCACCAGGTCCATGATCACCTTGACGCCGCGTTCGTGCGCGGCCTCGATGAAGGCGTCGAAGTCTGCCTCCTCGCCGTAGTCTTCTTCCAGCGCGTAGTAGTCGACGGTGTCGTAGCCGTGATAGCTCGGCGACTGGGTGATGGGCATCAGCCATATGGCGTCGATGCCAAGGTCCCCATCCGTGTCCGGGTCGCCGTCGTTGAGATAATCCAGCCGCGCGGTGAGGCCCTTGAAGTCGCCGATGCCGTCGCCGTCGGAGTCGGCGAAGCTGCGTACGAAAACCTGGTAGAAGACCTTGCCGGCGGCCCAGTGGGCCAGCCGGCCCGCCTGGTAGTCGACATCGCAGGTGAACTGCGCGTGGGACGGAGCGGCGGTCAGGAACAGTCCGGTCAGTAGAGCCGCGGCGAGACCGCGTGCGGAAAGTCGGTGCGTCATGGATTGAGCCCCACGGCATCGCCGATGTGGATGGTCAGAATGAGGAACACGATCGCCAGGGAGAACAGCTTCACCATCAGCGGTCCGGCAAACCTAAGCCACGCCGTGTAGGGAATCCGTCCGAGCGCCAGGGTGCCCATAACCAGCGCGCTGGTGGGAACGATCATGTTGGTGAAGCCGTCGCCGAACTGGTACGCAATGACGGCAGTTTGCTGCGGCACGTCGGTCAGCGTGGCCAGCGGTGACATGATGGGCATGGTCACGAAAGCCTGGCCGCTGCCCGACGGGATGAAGATGTTGCAGATGGTCTGCACCGCCAGCATGCCGATCGCGGCGACTTCAGGGCCGGTGCCTTCCAGCAGGCTGGCGATCGACTGGATCACCGTGTCGATGATCTGCCCGTCGGACAGCACCACCTCGATGGCACGGGCGAAACCGACAATGAGTGCCGCCGCGGTCATCTCGCTGGCGCCGCGGATAAAGGTACGACTGGCCTCGCCCGGGCTCATGCGCGCGATGATCGCGGCGACGATGCCGAGTGCGAGGAACACCGCGTTGAGTTCGGCGATGTACCAGCCTTTCAGCGCCACGCCGGCGACGAAGCCGACGATGGCCAGCGCGAAGGCCACGAGGATGGCGATGCGCCTGCGGGTGAAGGCCACGTCGTGGGGCATCTCGAAGCCGGTGCTGTAGTCCACGTGCGCTACCAGGCTCTTGGACGGGTCCTTTTGCACACGGCGCGCATATCGGTACAGGTGATGAAACCCGACGGCGAGAAACGCCGCCATCATCACCAGCCGGAACTGCCAGCCCGACGTGATGGGCAGGTTGGCGATGTTCTGGGCGATGATCACGCCGAACGGGTTTGTGCCCGCGCAGGCCCAGCCGATGCCGTAAGGCACCCACACCATGCCCATCGCCACCACCGCATCCATGCGCATGGCCAGTGACATGGTGACCAGGATCGGTATGAGCGGCACGTACTCCT
>JAAUYH010080086.1_pt1 | contig 25272 bp, 30 predicted proteins | sample 7278061 | NCBI WGS metagenome assembly JAAUYH01 (sample SAMN14350203, study PRJNA611818) | marine sediment metagenome | isolation source: surface marine sediment (0.6m) | place: French Polynesia: Moorea | collected 2018-08 | reverse complement strand
TGAATTTGTACGTTTTCATAGTGTTAGTATTATACTAAAAAAACAATCACAATTCAAGATATTAGAACGTCCTAAAGGACGAGGCTTTAAACCCATTATCACAAGGGTAAAGCAGTTTAAATATGAAAAAACCTTGGTTATCTGTCTTAATTCCTACTTATAATGGTGAAGCTTATTTGGCTTCTGCTTTGGATTCGATTCTTATCCAGGGCGACGATGAGATTGAATGTATTGTGGTAGATGATGGTTCTACCGATTCTACCCTCTCCATAGCCGAATCGTATCGAAATAAACTCTCTCTTACAGTCATTCAAAGGAAAAGACAGAGTAATTGGGTAACAAATACCAACTATGCTCTTGCGTTAGCAGAGGGTGAATATGTATGCTTTTTACACCAAGATGATTTGTGGTTAGAAAATCGTCTATCCACTATGAAAAGATTAATTGAGGAATATCCAGCAGTAAATCTATTTCTTCACTCGTCTTTGTTTATTGATTCTTCTGGTAATCCTTTAGGTTTATGGCAATGTCCTCTACCTAAATATCCCCAAGTTATTGATTCCAATTTAGCGATCGAACGTTTACTCATTCAAAATTTTATCGCGATCGCTGCTCCTATTTTCAAGCGAGATGTAGCCTTAGAAGTCGGTAGACTAGATGAAACTCTTTGGTACACTGCTGACTGGGATTTTTGGCTAAAAATAGCTTCTTCTGGCGATACACTCTATTATCCCCGACCTTTAACCTCTTTTCGTGTACATTCTAATTCTCAGACTGTTATGGGTAGTGCTTCCCAGACTGAGTTTAAACAACAAATGCAGTCAGTACTAGAAAAACATCTTTTGGGATGGCAAGTAGATAACCATAAAAAACAAACAGTCTCCCAAGTAGCATTATTCTCTAGTGAAGTTAATACAACTTTGGCAGCAATGATTCATCGGCAACAAACCAATATGAGTCAACTTTTATGTTCTTTTGTCAATCTCGGTCCGATTGGTTGGGATACATTCATACATAAAGGAGTAAATCATAGTTAATCGGAATCAATCCCATTGAAACATTGCTTTTCGGACAGTGCAGTCACTAGCATCTAAAACCATTAGTGACAACTTAAGACTTTATCCCATTTGTCAAATATTTAGTTACAAAATTTTACTACGTCTCAAAATTATTGCTAATTCTAGCTTTTGAGGTTTTTTCTGATTTTTGCGATCGCCTTGTTTAGTTAGCGATCGCAAGAGTTGACAATAATTGACTGTCCATATTTAGTGGTTTTTAAAAATGGCTACACTACATATGGGACTTGACAAAACGTACCTAATTTTAACTTGTCACCAATGTCTAAAACAATCTGATTCTTAACCCAGGTATGTCCGCGATGATATTCCTGCCTTACCCATCTTTTAATTAACGGGTAATCTAAAAATTTGTTAGTTTTGAGCGACTCAATTAATTCCTTTCTAAAACTAGTATCTTCTAAAGTTTTAGTTTTACCTTTTACTACAGAGTTATTTGAAACTTGCCTTTTTTGTCTTTAATTTTGCTAAATTTTTTACGAACCCAACCAACCAAAAAGCTAGGGCAATTATTATTACAGAAGATAAACCCAAAATTCTTAAGAGTAAGGCAAAGTTTCCTGCCTCCCCACCAGAAACTCCTAATAGTCCTAAACCGCCAATCCAACCCAATTCCATAAAGCCTAAATTAGCCGGAGTAAAGCTTAGTAGCATAGCCGATTGCACTAAGGTAGTGGTAAAAAAGATTGACCAAAACTTAATCGCAAAACCTCCTGCACCAACTACAAAAAAGCCACGTAAAATCCAATTGAAATGGCGAAATGTTGATAGCCAAAAAAGACGTAGGGTAAATCTAGTACTGAGAACTGGAATATCTTCTATTACTTGTTCTTGGGTTACCAATTGTTGCTTGCGAGCCATTAATTGTTTTAGCTTCCAGTAACTTTTGCCCAAGAATAAAATTAGTGGTTTATTCCATCTTGCGATCGCATAATGAATTGCTAATAAAATTACCAAAGTAATAAATATTGCCCAAGATAAAGAGATTTTATCGAACATATAAAGCAGGACAGGAGGTAATAAAAGTACTGGAACCAGAATATTTAATAACTGATCGTAAATAACCGAAAAAAAGCCTCTCGATAAAGAGGTTAATTTATGCATTTTGATCGCCAATCCTTGGACAAATGGCTGTCCAAGGTGTTGGGGTAAAAACTGAATAGCTAAGGTGGCTACAATAATATAACCCAAATAAAAGTCTTGCGATTTTTGATTGTTTTTACTTAATTTTTGCGTGATTATCCTCCATTTATAAGCAGATACCCAAAGATGAATAAAAGTAGTAACTATTACTAAGGCAACAAAAAAAAGATTAAGGTGTTGTAATTTATTAAGTACTTGTTCGCCACTAACCTCAGTTCGATTAAGAACTAGAAAGATTATCAAAATACCAAGACATAAAGATGAAAATGCAGAAATTATTTTTTTCAAAGATAACATTAGGGATGAACTCCGTAAGAATTAACTATAAATTTTGCATAAATTTATAGTTAATAAACATCGATTATTTTCTTGATTTCTTTACATTCGCTGGGGTCTAATGCCGATCTAATTGAAAAAGAATAGCCTAATTGGGGATGAAAATAAGGAGTGTACAAAAAGGTTTTGCGATATTGAAAACTCTTATTCACCAGACAAACATTATCTCCTGGCTGAATTTTTTTGAAGGTAGCAGGGTCAACAAAAGTCTGGATGTGTTTGTCAAGAGTATAGAATTTGGGGGCGATATAAGAAAAATTAGTTTTTACCGCTACCACGACTAAGAACGGGAGACAGGCAATTGCTAAATGGCGGAAGTTAAGCAGACTTGGCGTTTGTGGCGATCGCGATTTCTCTAGATGAGAAACTAACAATAAGTTGAAGGATACCAGGGTTATCATCCAGTACATATAGTACCTTAGTTCGTGAGACTGGGGGGCGATCGCTGTAACAGCAGACATAATTCCCAGTATGGCGATCACCACTTTAGTTTCGCGACAGCGATTCTGCCAAAAGATATATCCCAATACCAACAAATTAAATGCAACGTATGCACCAAAAAATCCACCCAGACGACTCTTCGCTGCATCGGGACTCCATTGATCGATGCTCCACAGCGGACTATTCACTTCAAAGATAGAATACAGCCACCGCACTACTTGTGGTCTATCTTTAATCAAATCCGATGCGTGTTGATAAAAGCCAACATCGTGGTTGAGGACAATTCCTGCCAATTCAAACCGTATCGGATAAAAAGGGTTGCCATAGATAACTACATTTTTTAGTGGAGTTGCAAAAATGAGCAAACCAGCCAGAATCACGATGGGGAGAAGCTTTAGCAACCAGCGGTAGGTTTTTTTCCCCGCTCGAATCAGTTGCCAGCGTAACCAAACGATCCGCAGCAGCGCAAAACTCAAAACGAAAGCGACTATCGGGATTAATTGAAACTTGGTATTTACTGCTGCTACAGATACCAGCAAAATCAGTATAAAGTTACGACGATTGTCAACCTCTTTTCCTCTGTGGACATAGAGATAATAGGTTGTCAAAATCAAAGCTGAGAGCAAGACAGCGCCAGGCAGATCGACATAAAAAGAAGAAGCATGAATTTGGACTAGGGGAATTGCCAGTAATGCAATGCCACTGAGATAAAAAGGTACTTGGAAGTAAGAATTTAAGAAAAAACAATACAGGAGCAAGCTGAAATAATTGACTAAGTTGCTTGCTTGTACGTGTCTGGTAACAAACCAAAAAAAGCCACCTAGATATTCCACTAATAGGGGAAAGCCAAGGTAGCGATATTCCTCTTTAACGAAGTTGGTATATTGCTCCGCTGGTACAATGTTCCAAAGTCTAGCGGCGAAAGGGATATGATACCACCAAGTATCGAAGGATCTGTCAACATCGACGATCGCCTTGAAAAAGATCGAGATGGCAATGGTTAAGGCAAGCAGATTGAGAAATATTACTAATCCCCAGCTTTTTTTTGGTAATTCGATGCTCATGTTTTAAATATAGATAAGTAGAAAAGTATTTTTAGAGTATTTTTTCCCCAGCCAAACATTCTTGAGGTGTTCCAGTTGCTTTGATCGAATAAGAATAGTCTAATTGGGGATGAAACTTAGAAGCATATAGAAAAGTATTGGGCTGTTTGCCAACCAAACAGACTTTATCGCCTGGATTAATTTGTCTTAAAATCTCGGGTTTGACTCTCGCTTGTATATGTTTGTCGAGAGTGTAAAACGATGGTTTTGCGTAGAAATTCCCTATTTTGGAAAGGACGATGGTGAGGAATAAGGCATACACGAGTCCAATATATTTGGGTCTCAGCCATCGCAACTTGTCTGGCGATCGCTCGTAACGAGAAACTAGATACAAGTTGAGCGATACTAAAGAGATCATCCAGTACATAAAGTATCTCAGTTCGTGAGATTGAGGAAAATTAGCAGCTACTATTGACATAATTACTACTGAGATGACGGCGATAGTAGTTTCTCGGCAGCGGTCTCTCAAAAATATATATCCTAGAAGGAGTAGGTTGAAAACAACATAAGCACCAAAAAACCCACCCATTCGATTCTGATTTGGATCGTTGCTCCATTGATCGTGAGTCCATTTTGGACTGTTAATTTCGAGAATCGAATATAGCCATCTCTGAGGTCGAGAAGCTCCTTTTAGATAATCGGGAGAAGCATTGTATAAAGGATGTTTGTGATTTAAAACTACACCTGCCACTTCAATTCTTACTGGATAAAAGGGATTGCCATAAAGAACGATATTCTTTATGGGTGTTGCAAAAATCAACACAGAAGCGACTAAAGCGAGCGGTACTACTTTGAGCAACCATTTTTTTGAGGCTTTAGTTTGTTTAAACTGCAGCCAGATAATCCTCAAGCCAATAAAACAGAGGATTAAAAAAACTAGAGGTTGCAACTGTGGCTTAATATTGGCTGCGCTAGCAGCAGCCACAAAGATAACGAGCAGATCTCGTTTGGTCGGAAAATCATCCTGTTTGTAGAGTAAATAGGTCATCATCACCATGATTGAGATACCGATGTTTCCTGGCAAGTCTACATAGCATGTGGTAGCGTGAGTAAGAACCAAAGGAATCGCCAACAAAGCGATCGCAGATAGGTAGAGAGGAACTTTAAAATAGACTTTTAAGAAGCAAATAAATAAAACTAAGCTTAGAAAGCTAACTAAGTTAGCAGCTTGAACGTGCCGAAAGACAAACCAGAAAAATCCTTGCAAAAATTCTGCCAAGATTGGAAAACCATCAAAACGATGCTCCTCATGGTTTTCAAGACCGTAAAATTCTGCTGGAACAATTCTCCAGATTCTTGCCGCAAATGGGAGATGATAAACCCAGGTATCCCATTGTTTATCTACATCGATAATACTCTTTAAAAATGTTGATGTTGTTAAAATTAGTGCAATAAGTTTTAGGCAAGTCTCAATACCGAAGTTTTTGATCTGTAATTTTCTGCTCATGCTCTTATAATTAAGCTTCTTGTTTGGATATCTAGATCATTGACGTTCTTTATTTTTTAAGTGCCTCTTTCTGCATTGCTTGAGAGAAAAGCAGTTCCATTTGTTGAGCCACACCATTCCAGTCGTAACTTTGTGCCCTCTTCTTCGCATTCTCGCTCAATTGAGTCCACCTTTCAGGATCATCAAGCAGTGTCTCAATAGCAACAGCAAGAGAAGCAGGATCGGGTTTTGCGCAAATACCTTCTATGCCGTCGCGCACTAACCCTGAAATAGCACTTTCAGGGGATTCGCAATATATCACCGGAATCCCAACTGCCATAGCTTCGAGTGGGAACATTCCAAAACCCTCGCGGGAGGAAGGCTGTACAGCGATCTGGGCACTTGCTAGTTGACGCCACACATCGTCATTCGTGGGCAAACGTCCCATGAAGTTCACTCTGCTACTAATACCTAACTGTTCAGCCAAGATTTCCAGACGCTGACGATCTGGCCCATCCCCGACAATAGCCAAAAGAACCTCCTCTTGCGGTAAGCGAATTCGCGCCAATGCCTCTAGTAACAGATCGATACGCTTCTCCCTCATCAAGCGTCCAGCGTAGACAAGTGGCGGGCCATCATGCTCGACCCCATTGCTCGCCTCTTGGATTTGCTTGAGGGAGACGCCATTGGAAATAACAGTTACTTTACCTGACTTAAGACGATGAGCTTGCAAGCGTTCAGCAGTTAGTTGACTGACAGCGTTTACTTCATTCCCTAACTGAGCGCAAAGATATTCAATTCCCCTGAATATCTGAGAGGCGAATCTTCCAGAGTACTCTCGCCAATAACGACCCCAGTATTCGTGCCAAGTTACTACCAATGGCTTACGGGCAATAGCACAAGCTATTGCTAGAGGAAATAAATGTATGTAAGGGATGTTTGCCGTTTCCACTACGTCGAATTGCTTGAGCTTCAAACTCATGACAGCAACAGCGAATCTGAGGGATACCAAAGCGCTCCTTTTACCCGCACTATTGTAAAGACTTTGCTGAAACGGCATCGGCAGAACTTGAACCCCAGGGAAAGGCTGTTGAGCTTCCTTACTCCATCCAGCTAAAGTGACTGAGTGACCGCGCTGTGCCAGCTCCCTAGCCAAATGATAATTGCGATGTTCTACGCCGCCAAGGGACTCAGGGTAAACACAGTCATAAACAATCAGAATTTTGAGTGGACGTGTAGTGATCATAATTATTGCTTGGAGCAAAGCAAATTATACATTGCGTTTGGTTGAATCAGCTCTTTAGGCAGAGACTGTGAATCCAGGGGAAAAGAATAAAGATCGCGTTCAATCATCTGCGCTTTTGTAAAACCTAGCTCTTTGAGGGTTGAAATGACTGAAACAGGGTCAATTCCACTGCGCTTAATAGCACTCATATTAAATTCCATGATAAGTCGCATAGATGGATTTCTGCGACTTAGCTCTTTCATGCCTTGTAAAGCTGCTTGCTCCTGACCCTCAATATCCATCTTGATTAAATCTACTGAAGGCCAGTTCTGTTGAGCAAAGAAATCATCTAGGCTAGTGGTCGAAACTGTTTGACAGGTCTTAGATGATGAATCCGTTACAGATGAATCAGTCACTATATAAGCTCTTTCGGGTTCTGGGCGATAGAACAATGCTTTGCCTTCACCATTGGAGACAGCCTTGGAGACAGGGACAACGTTTTTGCAGTTGTTCTCTGCCAGATTCCGCTCGAGGAAAGTAAAGGCATCTGCATCTGCTTCAAAAGCGTAAACTCGTCCGCTATCACCTGTAAGCCTACTCGCCATCAGCGTATAGTAGCCAATATTGGCTCCTACGTCAACCACTGTCATGCCTGTCTTGACTAGGTCTACAAACTGCTTCATTGCCTCCTTTTCATATAAACCAAGGAGTATGGTTCTGGAGCTGGGATAGCCCTCTGGGATCAATAGATTGATTGAATAAGGGAGAGCGATTGTCACCTCTTCGTTCGGCGGAGGAGCTAAAAACCTTCCGACATTGTACATAGCATCTATAATCGGAGCTAACATACCTACACGACGAAAAACTGCTGCTGTTCGTACACCTATTCCCCAGATAAAATTCTGTAGCTGCTCAACCATGAATATCTCTCCAAATATTATGAATTTAAAACCTAAATCTATTATTTATTGATGGCGCATTCCAGTTGCAATATTGAATCAAATATCAGAAAAGATCGCCGATCAATCTTGTTGTACAAGCACGAATGCTAGCAAGAAAATGCTTTTACAAATTATATTCTTTATGCTTTAAAAATTTACTCTTAATCTTTACTACTACGAAAAAATAGATTTTAAAGTTTATCATAGCCCCATTTTTGTTCAAGGTCTACTCCGAGCAACTGGGACATCTTTAGAACTTCTGGCTTAAATTTTTGCATTAGCTGCTCTCGGATTTTTATTGGCAGTGATGACCTGGAAGATTCTTTCAAAAGCAATTTTGCCACAATTTTATCTCGTACAATTTCATTGAATCTCTGAGAAAATAGTTTTCTAGATAAATATTTTAATTTTGGATTGTTAACTATTGAATTGAGTTGCTTGAACCTAATATCTTTACTAGTATTAACTAAGCAATATTGAGGTGAAAAACTAGTGTCTACACCTAAAAAGCGTGAAATTTCTCGAAAAAAATGATGATTTTTTTCGAGAAAATCTTCGTAAATAATTATTTTTATCTGTGATAAACCGAATTTATCATAAAATCGCTTTACTTGCTCGTAATAATTGACTCTTTTAGAATAGTACAACCAAGATGGACACATCGTTCTTGGGGGAATTAATTCGCCTTTAATTCTAGATGATTCTAATAATAATGCTTTTGAAAAATCTTCTTCATCTTCATTTGTATAATTAAGGTAATAATTATGCAAAGAGTAAAGGAAACTAAGGGGTTCTCTAAGTAAAATGATTATTTTTGCTTCTGGATTGAATTTATGTATTTCACTCGCAGCTACTTCTGAAGACAAGGCATGATCGGAAGTTTCGCCTATTATTTTTTGTGAGCTAGCTCTTGAAAAAAGCTTCAAATACTCATTTTCGTCTCTAACATCAAAAAATAGCTGAGATTTGTGAAAGCTGTCACTTTCTCTATGAAAATCTTTGCAAAAATAATTTGGACATTTTATCTTTGCCATGAATATATCTGGGTGTTCACCTAAAAACTGATCTAATGCTGTCGTGCCTGATTTGGGTTGTCCGACTAGAAAAAGATTAGGTTTTCTCATTTCATCCTCCAGTGATACTGTTTGTTGTTATTTAACCAGTGGCTAACAGGCATAAACTTATCGATAGTAGCTTAGTATTCCTCCAACAGTAAGGAACAGTAAGGGCTGCCACCAATTGCGATTTCTCAGATCCCACTCAATCGTGGGGTGAAGTCCTTCTTCTACAGTTTCTGTAGGAGTCCAACCTAATTCAGTTGCGATCTTACTACTTAATAGCATAGTGGCGGTTATGTCAAGCTGGGTCTTTGACAAAGGTAATCAGCTTTTGGGTAGGGGTGTTTTGCGAAACGCCCTTACGAGATATGTCGCCTTCTTTTTTCAAAATGGTATAAGTTCCCCTGGTTGACCTCTATGGATGACAACATCAAGGGCGTTGCAATGATCGCCGATTCAATCCTAATATACTCAAAAAGAAGCTGGAAAAAATAACCTGGAAACCAAGAGCAAGGCAGGTAACTGCTGGAATAACGATTCCATCATATTTTTTGGATGTAGGGAACCAAACAGGTTGTTTTCCCAGACAATAAAAGCATAAATAGAAGCAGCAATTCCGACTAACAAGAGAATACTTCCAAATTTTGTGTGGTTTAAATTTTGCCATTGGGTTAGAAAATAATTATTAAGATACTCCTATGCCCAGAATTAGTGACGATTAAGTGGTAAATTTGCCATTGGGTTTTTGACTATTATCAAAAATAATCTAAAGACGTAAAAGTGTGGTAAATGAAAAAAAAAACTAGGGTAGCAAAATATACTGAAATATACTGGAGTTCTCCTCCATATTTATCAGCGATCGCGCTTTTTGCCGTCCCTGCGGTTTTAACTCATGCCATTACTAGTTTTGTCGATCTACCAGGCAATATAGGGGTTTCGATTCTGGTGATGATGACTTATTCATTCTTTAAGGAAGACAAGTTACCTACCCCAAAAGAATTATTGATTGCCTTTCTAGGTGCAGCAGTAGCAGCCAATACCAAACCACAGTTACAACCTTTGGTGTTTTTAATCTACTGTGTTGTTGCCATGAGGCTAATTTGGCTTTACTTCAAGCACTCTAAAACCCCAAGTCAACAATTACTCAAGGTAGTACCTGTTGCCATCCTGGCATCAATCTTAATCTTTGCCACACCAGTCAAAAATATTGTTCTTCATGGTAATCCCTTTTATCCGATTAAAATCCAAGTAGCTGGTGTTGTTTTGAATCATAAGTTAAGTCCCCAGACTTACAACGAAGGAAATAGACCACAGAAATGGCTACGTTCAATTCTAGAAATTAAAACTCCTCCTTATTGGACAGCCGATCAATGGAATAACAACGATGACCGATATATGGATCGAGGTGGGGGTTTTTTTGGCGCGTACGTTATCTTTAACGTCTTACTGTTAGTAGGTTTATTTATACGAGAACAACTACAAAATAAGAGATTGCCCAAAATAGAGCGATCTTCAGCAGCAACCAATGCTTTAGTAACTGCAATTTTAATGTCTCTCGTACCAGCTAATTTTCCCCAGTCTCATGAATTGAGATATTTCATGTTCTGGATGATTTGCTTAATCTCTTTCAACTTACATCTAATCTCACAACCTCAAAAAAAAGAGCAAAAATGGAGATGGTTACAGCCAAAATATATAGGATTGGTGTATCTAATATTTCTTATTTTCATCCCGAATTAGATTATTCTTATTCTATTAAAGTGGCAGTAGACCCTGAAAACTGTGGCGATCGCAAGGTTGTTCCTACTAGTTTAGATAACAGGAATCCTAGTTTTATCATGTTCCCCTTTGCTGCTGTGAATTTGGGGTATAATTCCAGCAGAGCTTCATACTTTTTATCGAAGAAATAGCTAACAGCTAATAGCTATTTATGTCTATTTTTCCTCTCATTATTTGCTCAAAAACTTCAGAGCGACTTATTTTTAACTTGTCAGCCATCTCATCTAACTTCTTTGAGGTTGTGGGAGTAAGCATAAACTGATACTTCTTTTTTGTTTCTCCGTACTCCTTTTGTTCGGCTCTTATTATTCTCGGCATAGTAATTTCTTATTTTTTTTCTTGTCTCAATTATATACTGCTTGTTTTTTATCCACATATATGGGTATAATTTAGACAATTAAAGAGCGATCGCCCTAGCTCTCAACTTGTGCGATCGCTTATGCACCATCCATACGAAATGGCAATCCTATGATAAACCAACCACTCTTTAACAATCAACTAAAAGAAGTACTTGGTTTTTTATTCCAAGGCAGGAAAATAACTATTTTGCGCTTTATCCGTCACTGTGGTAGAGCTAAAGTAACCTGGATTTATTACTCTCAAGGGAAATTTTTACGTGCTACATTTATAAGTTTCAAAGAGTTAACTAGAGCATTTCTTTTGTGGCTTAGTACCATCAACCTGCTGGAAACCAAACTTGATGAAAGGAAAGCAATCGGGAGAGCTAACTATATGTTGCTCAGTGTAGGGGATGCGGTGTTTCACAGCAAGCGAAAAGATAATCGGCTCGGTGTTATCGTTGAGAAAACCCTACAAAACTATTTGTCAATAGTGTGGGTCGATTGGGGCGATAGCGTGCCAATCCCTGAAATGCCGTGGTTCATTGAAGTGTATTAATGAATAATACAAAAAAACTACTAAATGAGTTAACCAGTTTGAACGATATCGACTATCAAACAGATTTCTATGGATGGACACAGCAGCAAGCAAATTTATTAAGAAACAAACAATTTAATTTGCTTGACTGGGAAAATATTGCTGAAGAAATTGAAGATATGGGGCGATCGGAAAAAAGGCAGTTAGAGAGTAGGTTAGAAGTACTCGTTATGCACCTACTTAAATGGCAATTTCAGCCTAATTTCCGCTCCCGTAGCTGGCAATTAACTATTAAAGAGCAACGCCTTCGATTAGAAAAATTGCTCAAAGAAAACCCCAGTCTGAAATCTAGTCTTGCTGATATCCTAGAAAAAATTTATCCTTTAGCAGTTATAAGTGCTGAAAAAGAAACAGGATTGTCTTTATTTCCTGAAACTTGTCCTTATCAGCTAAGAGAAATATTTTCTTGTGAATTTTTTCCTGACGAGGGGTTTTAGGGAATGGAAATTGAATCCGATCGCGCTACTCAAAGATAGAGATATAGATGGAGGAATCAGCTAGATGAAAGTAACTTGGCAACAAAATAGTAATAACCCCGATAATCCAGATAATCTAGACGCGATCGCTCAATGGTGGAATAATTTAGATGGTAAAGAAATTAGTTGGCAGCAACGATTAATTCCCGATACTGACGAGGTAGAAGAAATTAACTGGGAAGTCCAAAAATTCGATGAAAAATTTCTAATTCAAACTTCTCAATTACGAGGAATAACTGTTTATTGGCAAAAAAGTAACGCTAAAGACGAGCGTAATATTACTGCCAGAAAATTTCTATTAGATAAGGTCAAACAGAAGCTCTATATTTATCCTCAATCTCAAAAACAAGTAGTAATTTGTGTTAGTTTACCTCAAGTTATTTACCAAACAATTGAATTAACTAATCCACAGATAATTGGTAAAGCAGTAGGAGATAACTATCTTTTGCTGTTGCGAGATCCAGAACAAAAACTAGATGTGACAGTTAGCCTCAATTCTCAGAAAATAGAAGAATTATTAGCCAGTCTAAAAGAGCAGGGAGTAGCGAATAGTAATTAACGATCGACAATCAATTGAGTCATTAACTAAGAAATTTTAAAATGTTATCCAATTCAGATTTAGTTTTAGTTGCAGGTGCTACTGGTGGAGTAGGACAATTAGTAGTAGCTAAATTATTAGAAAAAAATATCCCCGTTCGTGCTTTAACCCGAAATAAAGATAAAGCCAGTCAGATGTTTGAGGGCAAAGTAGAAATTGTCGTAGGAGATATTTGCCAACCAGATACCCTACCCAAAGTGACCCAAAATGTAACTCACATTATTTGTTGTACTGGGACAACAGCTTTTCCTTCTAGTCGATGGGATTTTACCAATCTATTTAAAGCGACCAATACACCAGAAAAAGTAGATGGGGAAGGAACAAAAAACTTAGTTGCAGTTGCACCAAACAACCTCAAAAGATTTGTCTTTGTCTCTTCCTGTGGCGTACTACGCAAAGATAGCTTTCCTTTTAATCTGCTTAATGCTTTTGGTATACTCGATGCCAAACTAGAAGGAGAAGCAGCAATTAAAGCTTCAGGTTTACCCTACACAATTATCCGTCCTGGAAGATTGATTGATGGCCCTTACACATCTTATGACCTCAATACTTTACTAAAAGCCAAGACTGATGGCAAAAAAGCAGTAGTTTTGGGTACGGGAGACAAGCTTAATGGAGAAACTAGTCGTATTGATGTGGCTAATGTGTGCGTTGAATGTTTAAACTATGACAACACTATAGGAAAAGCGATCGATATTATCAATTCTGGTGAAAGACCACCTGTTACTAATTGGCAACAACTTTTTGCTCAAATTTAATTCAGAATCGATCTAGCATATTTTTTCTAGAATTTTGCCAGCAATTATCACAATGACCACATCTAAAATCTCGTGCTTCTTTAGTAAAGTTAAAAGCAGTTAATAAGAATTTCCAACGACATTCCTTAGTTCTTAAATACTGGTTCATCTGTTTTTGCCAACGTTGGTACACGGTGATTAAATTTTCCCAAGATACCCGAACAGAAGGAGCGCATTTTTGGTAAGAAAAAGGGTCTTGCCACTCTAGTTGTCCCAAACTATGGAGTATTCCCAAAGCGGTTTTTCCTTGCAGAAATTCTTTTTCGATAGTTGCTATTTTTCCGCGTATCGGTATTTGCTTGGCTATTGCTTGGGCTTGTTGCCACTGTTTTTCTAGCTGTTTTAAAAAAAACTGACTTCTTTGTTTATCTTCTGGGTTTAACCATCCTGTGGGTTCACTCACTAAAATTAGGGCATTAGCTGGTTGTCCATCTCTTCCTCCCCTACCAATTTCCTGTAGATATTCTGATAGTAACTCTGGTAGCTGAAAATGAACAATCCAACGGCAATTTGGTTTGTTAATTCCCATGCCAAAAGCGGAAGTACAAATCACAAAAGTTATTTTCCCTGTCAACCAATCTTGTTCTATGCGTCTTCTAGTTTGAGCATCTAATCCAGCATGATAAGCTTTAGTGGAGAGCTTGAGAGAGTCAAACCAGTTCGCTAATTCTTCGCTATCTCTACGGGAACGTACATAAATCAATCCCGATTGTTGAGGATGATTTTGGATAAATTTGAGGGTTTGTTGTTTTTTACCTTTTGGTGTCCAAATTGTTTTAACTTGCAGATGGAGGTTAGCACGATAGGGACTGAGTAAAAAAGTTTTTGGTTGTTTTAGTTGTAGAGTACGAATAATTGCTTTTTGAGTAACCGCATCAGCAGTAGCTGTAAAAGCAGCGATCGCGATTTTACTTCCTGGTGGTTTACTTTTAAGTAGGCTAGGACGAACTATCTGCAAACGTCTATAAGCGGGACGAAAAGTAGTGCCCCATTGCACCAAGCAATGAGCTTCATCCAAAATCAAACTGTTAATCTTAACTTGGGGTTGCGCTATTGTTTGCCAAACTGGAAGAGAAAGAAGAGTTTCTGGCGATAGATATAATAACTTTAGTCGCTGTTGTTCGATCGAGCTTAAGATTTGTTTTTTCTCATATCTCGGTAATTCACTATGTAAAAGGGCAGCAGGGAGATGGCGTTGTTGTAATTCTTTAACCTGATTCTCCATTAACGCCACCAGGGGAGAAACAACCAAGGTTAAACCCTCTCGTACTAATGCAGGTAACTGGAAACAAAGAGATTTACCCCCACCAGTCGGCATAACTACTAGAGTATCTCGTGATTTTAATACACTCTCGATTATTTCTGCTTGAGGATAACGAAAACTTTCATATCCCCAAAATTGCTTCAAACTCAGGTGAATTTGCTGCCAAAGCTCGGGAAGATAGGTCATATTTTTAAGTTATCTGAGAGGAGTATGAAAAGTCAAGCGTCGGTAACCCATCAACCAGGCAAATGTTCTCTCGACTATCCAACACCAAGGCAGCACTTTAAATCCTTTTTTCTGAGTGCGTTTTACCACTTCTAACTCTAAATCGTAATCATCCTGAATCTGGTTGTGAAATTCTTCTTTTTGATAGCCTCCATCTATAAAATTACATCCTCTCAAACTATAGCCTTTCTCACTTGTTAATTACTCGTATTTAATGTAGATTGATTATCAATATAGATACCTAAACAAATGTTAACAGCAGTTCAAAATTAAATTAACAACAAGTTAAGGACATGAAACACCAGACAGAAAGGCAAGCTTGGATGGAGATCCTAGCTAAATCTTCTGTAGTCAATATAGAACGACAGGTTCAAACTTTGGGTAAATTACCAGAGTATAGCTTTTTGCGATCGCCTGAAATTGGGTTGACAATGTTGAGAGGAAGGGCTGGAGGTACAGGAGAAGTATTTAACTTGGGAGAAATGACGATTACTCGCTGTGTCGTCAAGATATTGGATACTATTGGTTTTGGATATGTGGGAGGGCGATCTAAACGCCATGCAGAATTAGCTGCTGTCTGCGATGGTTTATTGCAACAAAACGAATGGTCTTTCACGGTACAAAATCAAGTCATTCAACCTCTACAAACAATAATTCAGCAAAAACAAGAGCAACAACAACGTCAAACTGAAGCAACTAAAGTTGAGTTTTTTACGATGTTACGGGGAGAGTAAATCAATGAACAATAGATAATTGACAATGATTACCACATTTCCGGGTTTTAACAACTTAGTACATGATTCTCAGAGTACCTTTCGTATATTATTAGATGCCCTGTCTAGACCAGGAACTATTAATCAAGTTACAGCACAACTGACAGCACCATCAGGATTAAATTTAGCCTGCGCTGCTGCTTGTTTGACTTTGTTGGATTTAGAAACCCAAGTATGGTTGCAACCAGAGTTAGATCGATCGGTACAAAACTGGCTATTGTTTCATACTGGTTGTCGATTTACCAAAGAAACTAACAAAGCAGATTTCGCAGTTATCTGGAATATGGATCGTATGCCCAATTTATCAGAATTCAAACAGGGAACACCCGTATATCCAGAAGATTCCACCACATTATTAATTGATGTAGGGGCAGATAATGCAAGGGCGAACAACCGTTCACCTCTACTGAAAGGTGCAGGTATTAATGAAGAAATTACCATGCCGATCGATTTACCAGATTCATTCTGGCAACAATGGCAACAAAACTATAACTCTTATCCTTTAGGTATAGATATCTATTTCTTTACTGAAAACAAAGTAATTGGTTTACCCCGAACAAGCTGTAAAACAAATCAATAAAGTTCTAATTGAACTGATAACTGTTTACTGATAACTGATAACTGAAAAATGGCTTACGTAGCAGTAAAAGGTGGCGAACAAGCAATAAAGAATGCCGAAGCTTTATTACAAGCAATGCGGAGGGGAAATAAAGATATTCCTGAATTATCCCTGGAACAAATAAAGCAACAATTGGCTTTAGCAGTTAACCGAGTTATGGCAGAGGGGAGCTTATATGACTGTGATTTAGCAGCCTTAGCAATTAAACAATCTTGGGGCGATTTAGTTGAAGCAATTTTTTTATTACGGGCTTATAGAACTACTTTACCAAGACTTTATTACAGTAAGCCTTTGGACACAGAAAAAATGCAGGTTCAAAGACGTATTTCTTCTATTTTTAAAGATCTACCAGGGGGACAAAAACTAGGGGCAACTTATGATTATATTCATAGATTATTAGATTTTAAATTGGCAGCCGAAAATAACGAATATCATGCACCAGAAATAGATAATAATAATGGAACAGTACCAAGAGCGATCGATACATTAAACCAAGAGGGATTAATTCAATCCGAAACCGATATTACCGATACAGATAACGAACCATTTGATCTTACCAGACAATCATTAAGCACACCAACAGATAGAGATGCCAGACTACAAAATTTAGCCCGTGCTGATGAAGGTTTTCTATTAGGATTAGCCTATTCCACTCAAAGAGGATATGGCAAAAATCATCCCTTTGCAGGAGAAATAAGAGTTGGCGAAGTAGAGGTGATTATCGAACCAGAAGAACTAGATTTTGAAGTCGCGATCGCCGATATTCAAGTAACCGAAGTTCAGATGGTAAATCAGTTTAAAGGCAGCAAAGAATTACCACCCCAATTTACTCGCGGATATGGTTTAACTTTTGGTTATAACGAACGTAAAGCAATGTCTATGGCAATAGTCGATCGAGCTTTGAGGGCAAAAGAATTTGGGGAAGAAATTGAAGGAGTGGCACAAGATGAGGAGTTTGTTTTATACCATTCAGATAATGTGGAAGCACAAGGTTTCGTACAGCATTTAAAGTTACCCCACTATATTGATTTTCAAGCAGAATTAAATTTAGTTAGACAGATGAAGAAAGAACAAAAGTTGGATAGTGATAATGAATATAAAGTAATAAAAAATATAAAAATACGCCCAGAGGAATCAAAAGATTATTCAGAAATAAGCGAAGTAAACAATTTAGCATTTGGACAAGAGAATGAAGCCAATGTTTTTAATGATGTTTAAATAATTCAACCTAAAAAAATACTTAAATTAAAAATAAAGCAGGATCGACGTTAAATCTTTCACCTAATCTAATCCCATGAGTTTTACTAATTTTTCGCTTTCCATTAAATACCTCTGAGGTAATTCCTTTAGAGCTAAAAACATCTAATAAATCAGCTTGTCGTAAATTATTAGCTTCCATCAAAAAGTGTAGTCTAGATAAGGGAGTGGAATGATTTTCAAAAGTGTATTGTTTACTTTCAATTATAATTCATTTCACTAGCTAATGACTAAAACTGAACTAAATAGCAATTCATCTAATTCATCGACAGAACCAGGATTCAACTTCGCCTATCTCGACGAACAAACCAAGCGATCGATCCGTCGTGCTATTCTCAAAGCTGTCGCTATACCCGGGCATCAAATACCCTTTTCTTCCCGCGAAATGCCCATGTCTTATGGCTGGGGAACAGGAGGAATTCAAGTAACTGCATCAGTTATCGGCAAAGAAGATACTTTAAAAGTAATCGATCAGGGTGCAGACGATACCACTAATGCAGTGAATATTAGGCGATTTTTCAAGAAAGTTTGTGGTGTCAATACTACGGAAAAAACCAGCGAAGCCACCTTAATTCAAACCCGCCATCGCATTCCAGAAACACCATTAAAAGAAGGACAAACCATTGTCTATCAAGTTCCCATGCCCGAACCTTTATTTGTAATTGAACCATCCAGAACAGAAGCAGCAAAGATGCATGCTTTAGAAGAATATGGCTCGATGTACGTCAAATTATATGAGGATATTACTAACTACGGATATATTGCTACTGCATATGATTATCCTGTAATAGTAAACGATAGATACTTAATGAAACCCAGTCCTATTCCTCGGTTTGATAATCCCAAAATGAATAATAATCCTGCCTTACAATTATTTGGTGCAGGAAGAGAAAAGAGAATTTATGCCGTTCCTCCTTATACCAAAGTTAAAAGTTTAGATTTTGAAGATTATCCTTTTAGTGTGGAAAACTGGGATAACAAAGCCTGCGAGTTTTGTGGTTCAACTGATAGTTATTTGGATGAAGTTGTAATTGATAATGAAGGGACAAGAATGTGGATTTGTTCGGATACAGACTATTGCAATGGACAATTGATAGTTAATTCTCTAAATTGTATGTCTTAAAATAAGAAGGAATAGTAATTAAAGGCGTGTAATTATAACTATATATCTAAGTCTAGTTAACCTTTAGAAAAATGAAATCATGGAAGAATTACTAGAACTAAGAAAAAGCATTACTTGTGGTGACTATGCAAAAGCTTTATCTATTGTTGATGAATTAGAAGCAATGTCAAAAGAAGACAAGCTAGACAAAATATATAGCTATGCAATTATTCTACTTTTACATTTAATCAAACAAGATGCCGAACAAAGAACTACTAAATCTTGGGACGTTTCCATTAAAAATTCAGTAGAAAGAATTAATCGTACTAATAAACGGCGTAAAAGTGGCGGTTATTACGCTAAAAAAGAAGAATTACTAGAAATAATCGAAGATGCTGTTAATCCTGCCTTGAGAAACGCATCTTTAGAAGCTTTTGAAGGAAGTTGCAGCGAACAAGAACTTTTAGAAATAATAGATTTAGATTCAATTAAAACTAAAGCATTAGAAATGTTGGATTACTAAAATGAAACCATTGTTAAATATAAACAGGCTATCCAAAACTTATGGCAAGTTAAAAGCTTGTAATAATATCAATTTCAATCTTTATCCTGGTCAAGTTTTGGGTATTGTTGGAGAATCAGGATCGGGAAAATCTACCTTGTTAAATTGCATTGGTAGTAACTTAGAAATCGATACAGGAGAAATTATTTATACTAATAGCAAAAATGAAATTTTAAACATTAAACAATTACCCGAACCACAACATCGCAAACTAACAAAAACTGAATGGGGATTCGTTCAACAAAATCCCCGTGATGGTTTAAGGATGAATGTAACCGCAGGAGCTAATATTGCAGAAAGACTATTAAATGTGGGAGTACGTCACTATGGCAATATTCGAGAAGAAGCTAAATATTGGCTCGAACAAGTAGAGATAGATACTAATAGAATGGATGACTTTCCTCATACTTTTTCAGGAGGGATGCAACAACGCTTACAATTAGCCAGAGTTTTAGTTACTAAACCTCGTTTAATCTTTATGGATGAACCTACAGGGGGATTAGATGTTTCCGTACAGGCGAGGCTTTTAGATTTATTGCGTTCTTTGGTGAGGAATTTGCATCTTAGTGTTATTTTAGTGACTCATGATATCGGTGTTGTCAGATTATTAGCTCATCGGTTATTAGTTATGAAAAATGGTCAAATGGTAGAGTCGGGTTTAACGGATAGAGTTTTAGACGATCCTCAACATCCTTATACACAACAGTTAGTTAGTTCCGTATTAATTAACAATTGACAATGGACAATTATGTTTTGAAAATTTGCCTTTTTACGAGCATCACTTTTAGAAAGTTCTTTGATTGCTGCTTCTATTTCTACTAAAGTTTTTATTAAAATTAATTATTGTTATCAAATTATGAATTTTCTACGAGTAGCTGTAACCATTAATTTGATTTTAATCGATCGCGATACTCCAATTATATTTTAAGTTCGATCGATAAAACTAAACTAAAAGTAATCTATTTTAAACCCAGTAGTTATTTGCGAAATCCAGCCTATATAGTTAGTTTGAACCTTTTCAAATCCTAAATCATTCATACCTCAGCTTTGGGGTTAGAAATTTGGCAGATTTATTTACTGTTCACTAATACTTCTTTACCGAATACACTATATCCTGTCTTGTGGTTAGGAAGTATCGCTCTAATCGTTCATTTAATGGAAGGTTTAATTGCTGCTTTCAAAGCCAATGCTTGTCATAAGAATTTCATAACCTATGGCATCTATACTTTCTTTGTGGGGTTTGTAGGATTGTTGGAATTACAAGAAATAGCATCCAATCCCGAAAAATAAGACTAATTAATATTTATGACTACGCAAGAATTAATTATTAAACAACCTGCGATCGCTCTTTCTGCCGATACTCTTTTATATGCCACAGGAATATACAAAACTTTTACTCTACATAACCAGGGAGGGATTAAGTTACCTGTATTAAAGAATATCATTTTAGAAGTTAAAGCAGGGGAATGCATAGCATTAACTGGCGTATCTGGATCGGGAAAATCTACCTTGATGAAATCTCTTTATGGTAATTATGGTATCGATCGCGGTGAAATTTGGGTTAAACATAATAATCATTGGGTAGATTTAGCAAAGTTACCACCTCATAAAATAATTAGAATAAGACAAAAAACTATTGGTTATGTGAGTCAGTTTTTACGAGTAATTCCTCGCGTACCAGCTTTAGATGTGGCAGCCGAACCACTATTAGAATTGGGTATAGATATCGATACAGCTTATAAAAAAATTAAAGAACTTTTTAGCTTATTAAATTTACCAGAAAGACTATGGCAATTATCTCCTACTACCTTTTCTGGTGGTGAAAAACAAAGAGTCAATATTGCTCGTGCCTTAGCGGTAAACTATCCTATTTTTTTGTTAGATGAACCCACATCAGCTTTAGATGCTACTAATCGTCAGGTTGTAGTTGATTTATTAACAGCTAAGAAACAACAAGGATGTGCTTTAATTGGTATTTTTCATGATGAAGAGGTTAAGGATAAGTTGCGTACGCGGGAGCTAGTTTTTGGGGTAATTGACAATAACAAGATAAGTTTTGGATAGCCGATCCCGATAGTGCGCCTTGGGAAATTTATACCGTACTGAAAGATGTTGCTGACTTTGGTGAATCAACTATGCCAAATTTAACAGATTCAAATGCTAGCCAGTGTTGCGCTTAATCAGTCAACATTAATCAGTAGTAATTTCAGTTTATTAATCCATCGATCGATGCTAATTAAGTTAGCCCCATAACTTAATTACAGAAAAACAAGCCAGCTCTTCTAATATGGACTCGATCGAAGTTTTACCCAATCCTGTAATTAGCAATTCTGGAATAGTTTCTTCCAAGTTCTGCGAACGTAATATTGCTACTTTTCATCAAGCTTGCTCTTGGGTTAAAAATCTCCCCTATGGTTCTAATTCTAGTAATGATGATTCGTTAATTATTTTTCAAGAAAAAAAAGCTACCTGTACGAACAAACATGGAATTATTTCTCGTTTAGCTGAGGAATTGGATTTAGAAATTTATAAGAATCTTGGCTTATATCGTCTCAATGATGAAATAGTTACAGGAGTCAATAACATCATTAAACCTTATGGCTTAGAGTTTATTCCTCAAATTCATTGCTTTCTAGAGTATAAAAACTTCCGCGTCGATCTCACTGAAGGAAATTGTAACGGGATGTTGCAGTTTCTGTTAATTCAATAATTAGCTAGGTAAACTTCGTCCAAGTCCGTTTAAACGGACTTAATATACTGAGACAGAGAATTTATTCTCTGGCTTTTGAGAATGAAATAGCCCTGAATGGAATATTCTTTAGATTTGCCTAATAGAAAGCTCGATCGCAATTGCGCTACTATCTGAGTAATAACCCAAAATACAATTTGAACTACTAAATCTGTAATGAGTTTAGAATTATTGACTGCGGGAAAGCTGCTAGAGATGGCTTTAGGTGGAATTGTTGGTGATGCTGCCAGTGAAGGTGCAAAACTTTTGTGGCGAACAATCAAAAATCGCTTGCTGAAAAATCAGCCTATCGAAGCAGAGATAATTGAACTAGAACAAAATCCAACTCAGGAAAAGTTAAAACCGTTAGAACCTTTTCTACAGGTTGAAATGCATAAAGATAAGCTATTTGCAGAAGAGATTAGCAAGTTGGCAAGAGAAATTGCTAATGCGAGTGCTGGTGATACTATCACTACAGGCGAAATTAAAGCCGAAACTGGTGGGGTTGCTGCTGGTAAGATAAATGCAGACAATTCTAGATTTGGAGGTTCGGATAATCATTATCACTTATTGCCTTATTAAATAAATTAGCTATACAAGGAACAGAAGCAGAATTAAAAGCTTTTGTGAAATATGTAGATGGACATCCTTTGACTATCAATTTAGTAGCAGGATTTTTAAGAGAGTATTGTGATAGTCAGTTAAGCCAAGTTGAAGAATTAGGCTTAAAACAATTTGATTTAGCTTATGAAGAAGCAGAAGGATTGCACCGCAATAAACAAGATGCTCGTTTATCTTGGATTATTCAACAGCATTTAACCAGATTAAACTCTGAACAAAAGCAATTTCTAACTAATTTAAGTGTTTATCGGTTGCCTTTTAATCTTGAAGCAGCAAGCTATATGTGGATAGGAGAAGAAGTAAAACCGTTTGTAATTCAGAAAAAGCTTCAAGAATTGTGTAATCGTTCTTTATTAGTCAAAACTGAAGATAACAAATTTCAATTTGAATCTTTAGTACGGAAATATTTTTTACAGCAAGCAAATGATTTAAATAATGCCCATCAGCAAGCTATTGAATATTATCGACTCTATCTTAAAGATAAACAATCGTGGCAAGTTTTAGAAGATGTCAGTGAATATCTAGAAATTATCGATCATCAATGCGAACTAAAGCAGTATGCAGCAGCTAATAAGAGTCTAAATATCTGCTTGGATTTTCTCAAACTACGAGGTTATTATGCGATTCTGGCAGAAATTAATGAAAAGTTAGCATACAGATGGAAAAACTATCTCAAGCTCGAAGATAAATACGATTATGCTTGGGTATTAACTAATTTAGGTACAGTTAAACGTTACTTAGGAAAAGTAGATCGCACTATAGAATTGTGTAATCAATCGCTAGGAATTTTTAAAGAAATAGGCGATCGCAATGGTGTAGCTAATTCTTTAATGGGTTTAGGTAATGCTTACGATTCTTTGGGAGAATATCAACGGGCAATTGATTACTATCAACAATCCTTAGAGATTAAACAACAAATAGGCGATCGCCAGGGGGTAGCTAATTCTTTCAATAATTTAGGTAATGCTAACTATTCCCTAGGAGAATATCAACGGGCAATTGAATTCTATCAACAGTCATTAGAGATTAAACAACAAATAGGCGATCGCAATGGAGAAGCTAATTCTTGGTTTAATTTAGGGCTTGTGTATGAAAAAGTCAACCAAAAACTAGAGGCTAAACCCGCATTTCTCACAAAGATATTTTGAGAGGCTATAACCCTTGTGTAGTCAAATCTATGCAGGATAAGGGTTTCAACAGTGTGTAGTTTTTTCTACTCTTATTTAAGCAGGGTCAAACGCTTACTAGACAAAGCTTTTAGCGAATGCGATCGCAAAGTTTGTGAGAAATGCGGGTAAAACAGCTTATGAAAATTCCAGAAAAATATCTCAAGCAATGGGATTAGATAAAAATGTCGAGGAATGCGATAAGGCAATTCAAGATTTAGAAAATGACGATAATGATTAGTTTAGTCGGTTTGATTTTTATACTACAAGTAAAATGCGATCTAGATAATAAAGAACAATAAAGCTTGACATAAATAATAAGAAGCAACCGAGGAGAAAAATCGATCGAAAAAGGCAGAACTAATCGAGCTACAATACAAATAAATAGAGATAAGCAAATGAATAATCATCTGAATAACTCGATCGATCTTGGCAAGGAAACCCAATCTAAAGTTGACTTCATATTCGATCCTCAAGCTCGTCCTATCTGGGAAATTGCAGCAGAAATTAGCGCACAAATACCAGATTCAGAATGGGCAAAAGTACCAACGGATTTATCTAAAAACTTCGATAAATATCAAAATAATACTACTACTGAGGATAGTGAGTGAGAGTAGTTTTTGCAGACACAGGCTATTGGGTTGCGCTTCTTAATCCCCATGATGAATTACATAACAAAGCAACAAAATTATCCAAAGCTCTCAATCCAGTGCATATTGTAACCAGCGAGATGGTTTTAACTGAAGTTCTCAATGATTTTTCTAAACGTGGCGATTATCTGCGTAAAGTTGCCACAGAATTAATAGATAAAATTAATGAAAATCCTAATATTACTGTTATTTCTCAAACTAGCCGACAATTTCAACAAGGACTGGAATTGTATAAAAACCGTTTAGATAAAAATTGGAGTTTAACAGACTGCGTATCTTTCAAAATTATGGAACAGATGGGTATTTACGAAGCCCTTGCTTATGATAAACATTTTGAACAAGCTGGTTTTAGAGCTTTGTTAAGGTATTAGTGAGAAAAAAACAGAGTAAAGATATAAAGTTATTAACTTACTGCATATTTAGTTAAAACTTGTTTGATTATTTGATGATACTTAGCTAATTAACCCACTTTATTATTTTCTCTCGATTTGATTTTGGATGTATTATTGACCTTGACGTACAATAAAATTGTACAACTTTCAAAAAGCATCCATGTTAAGTAAAGAAACTAGCTACTCTCATGCTAGAGCCAATTTAGCCAGTATCTTAGATGAGGTAGTAGACCAACAACAAATATTTATTGTTAAAAGACGTAATGGTAAAAATGTTGCTCTAATTGCTGAAGAGGAGCTATCTAGTCTTTTGGAAAGTGTTTATCTACTTCGTTCTCCTGAAAACGCTCGCCGATTACATCGTGCTTTAGAATGGTCTGAATCTGAACAAGCTAAACCTCAAACGGTAGAAGAATTGAGGCAGGAGTTGGATATTTGAGCCCTAAGAAGAAGACACAAGGTAATTCAGGCGCAATAAAAAATCTACTTAAAGTTGGGCAAACTTATGTAGGCATGACACCAAGCGCACTTGTGCCACTAAGGTTTACTGGAGTATCTGACGACTTGCCTAACAACTT
>JAAUYH010040106.1_pt1 | contig 25272 bp, 27 predicted proteins | sample 7278061 | NCBI WGS metagenome assembly JAAUYH01 (sample SAMN14350203, study PRJNA611818) | marine sediment metagenome | isolation source: surface marine sediment (0.6m) | place: French Polynesia: Moorea | collected 2018-08 | reverse complement strand
CTGCACGCGGCGTTGCCTCGATACCAGAGGGGCCCGTCGGAATCGTGCAGGCGGGAAGCGTTGAGAATCCGGGTCTTCGCGACACGGTCCAGCACCTCCGGCGAAGTGTCCAGCGGCGGCATCCAGGCTTCCAGCAAACCCGGATGGTCGTAGAAGCTATCGGTCGGCAACAGTATGCCGTCGGCGTATAGCGTATCGAGGAGACGCAGGTACTCCGCCATCTCTCCGACGAGCTTGCCGTTCACCCCGTCCAATCCATACTCGCCGATCATCGGCGATACGCCGCCGTGTACGAATGCGGTCTGGTTGATAACTACGATGACAGGCTTCGACAGCAACCAGGCGCCGTAGTATCCGTCGGCGGCAAATGCGCGTCGATGCGCAAAGTAGCCTGGCGGAAATGCCTTGTCGAACTCGTCGCGCGAGTAGTCCGGCGTCTCACGGGACTCCCTGTGTTTCTCGAACCAGGCGTTCCGTTCGTCTTCGGTTTCGTCTCTCTCGAAGGCCGCGTATTCCTGCGTCGCGACATAGCGAAGATCGCCGATCAGGTTCATCGCCTCGTGATTGCCAATCAGGACGTGCACCTTGCCGCCGGCCGCCTCCGCCTCCTGCTCGAGCTTCATCAGCAGGTCCATCGAACGGCGCGAATCAGGTCCGCGATCCAACAGATCGCCGACGATGACCAGGTGAGACGTTCCGCCGCTCCACGATTGCTCGTCGTCAATGACACCCGCGCCCTTCAATGTAGTGGCGAAGGCCGGGTGTGCGCCGTGAACATCGGATACCGCGACGACGCGCTGCACCCCGTCGAACTGCCAGCTTGCCGCGGCGGGCACTGAGAACAACAGGATGATTAACAAAAGAAGCGGCATAGGATTTCACAAAATACGATGTGTCCTGCGTCCCTGTATTTTAGAGCGACAGTCAAGGTAATGCACGATTACCCGCATGTTAAGATCGCATGAGGTTGCTTAAGGAAAGCTGAACGATGAGACGGATCGTGTGCCTCCTGGTGCTGTGCATTGCGGGTCCTGCACTTGGCAAGACCGACCCGCTGTTCGAGTCCAATGACACGCTGAAAGTAACCATCGAGGCGCCATTCAAGCGCATCCTCCAGACCCGCTCGCTGGAGGACGAAGAGCAAGGAACGTTCACCTATACCGACGAAGCCGGACAGGAGCATCAGTTCGCTATCCAGATTCGCGCCCGTGGCAAATCGCGGAGAGAACCGGCGACCTGCAACTTTCCGCCGATTCGCCTGAACTTCAAGAAGTCCGAGACGAAGGACACGCTCTTTGATAAACAGGACAAGCTGAAGCTGGTCACGCACTGCAAGAGCGATTCGGTCGTTCACAAACAGGGCCTGTTGCGGGAGTACCTGGTCTACCGGATGTTCAACCTGTTGACTGACAGGAGTTTCCGGGTGCGGCTGCTTGAGATCACCTACGAGTACAGCGAGGTAAAACGTCGTCCGATAACCGAATTCGGGTTCCTGATCGAACACAAGAACCGGCTAGGCAAACGAATCGATGCCAAGCCCGTCGAGCTCATAGGCCCGGCTCAGCTGGGCAAGTTGCACAGCGACTTCGTGAACCTGGCCACGATGTTCCACTACCTGATCGCCAACGTTGACTTTTCCACCTTCGCGGCTGCTGAAGAGGATGACTGCTGTCACAACCACATCCTGTTTGGCGAAGGCGAGGAGTTGTACTACTCAATCCCGTACGACTTCGACATGTCCGGTTTCGTATCGGCTGAGTACGCGGTGCCTAATCCCCGTTACGGATTGCGCAGGATCACGCAGCGCTACTACCGGGGTCACTGCGTCAACAATGAACACTTGCCGCAAACGCTGAAGCAATTCGACGAGAAGCGCGATGAGTTCTATGCGTTGGTAGAGACCTTCCCCCACTTGTCGAAGTACAGCCGGAAGCTAACGACGCGCCTAATGGACGATTTCTATAAAATCATCGACGACCCGAGATTGGTGGAAAAACGCCTCGAGGGCAGGTGTCACTGAATAAGGCCGGGCCGCTCGCAGAGCCAGTCGCGGATGATCTTCGACAAGCGCGGATGGATCAGGTAACCCACCGAACTGTGCGGGTTTGATTTGCCGTAGCGTACCGTCTGGTTGTAGATCCGGAAGTCCGTGATCCGGCTGACGATATGCTCCCGCATCATCTCACGGAAATCGTCGGCGACGGTGCCATCGTGACAGAGATAGTCATCTTCCGCCGAGAGATTGAGCCAATTGATGATGTTGCCGGGATAGCGCTCGATCCCTGCCGACTTCGCGCCCAACAGGTATTTGCGAATGTAATTGTCGGACAACGGCGCGCCCATCGAGACGAAACAGTCAACCTTCGTCGTCGCGTGGTCCGAAAACCTCGGGTCACGCGACAGCTGCCAGAGCACGTCGTAAGCGACGATGCTGCCCATGCCGTGCGACACGATCATCAGCGTCGCACCGGATTCCATCGCCTCGATAATCTCGCCTCTGACCCGGTCGCGTATCCTCGTGCCGAGCCCGTCTTCATTCTGAAGATAAGCGGCGAACACCGGGGCGACGCGACCGAGCAATCGCATGGTCTGGCCGAGTAGTCCCATCACCGGCGCTATGATCCCGGCGAGAAACTCCTTCTTCGCCGACTTGCCCGGCAGGCTGTCGTACTGCCGGAAGCCGAATTTCTTGCGCCGGGACACCGATTGCAGAGCAATCAGCGCGTTCTTGCGATCGCCGATATCCAGTTCTTCGTCGTACTCCCTGCCGCGGTCCTTCAAGAGAGGCCGGGTCAGGTCCCCGTAGTACGCCAGACCAACGTCAGCCTCGTCGAACGCCGCTATGTCTTCGGGATAGTCCCGCTGGATACCGGAACGTATCGCGTGACGAGTGAATTCTTCGAGAACGGACTCGGACGGCTTCAGGGAATAACCGTGCACATAGATGATTCGCCTCGGCGGCGTTGCGTTGTTCTCTGTCATTGCGCGCCTAGAAGTCGTCGTCGCCTGTACCACGACGCGCCATCATGCGCAGGAAGGGGCCGGATGCCGACTTGCCATATTCGAGGCGCCAGATTGCCAACGTCGTCAGCACGAAGGCGGCGGAGATGACCATTGCGATACCCACGGCGCCGATGCCGGCCCCGAGGCCGACGCCAATGGAGACGAAGATGTACATCGCGTCCGACGGAATCGCCAGTGAGAAGCGAAAGCGTACGGCTGCGACGATACCCGCCAGGCTGAAGGCGAGTGCGATGCTGTTCATCACGATCATCGCGATGCCGGTCACGACGACCGGCAGTATGACAATCGTCTGGATAAATGCCTGGTCCATCTTCGCACTGCGTGACGTCATGAAGTACACCCATGAGACGGGGATGATCAGGATCACGGCGCTGAAGCTCGCGATGGCGAGCCGAATCGGACCGGCGGGCTCGAGCAACGAGGGCCCGATACTGGTGTAGACCGGCTCAAGTGAATCGAGACTGTCGGACATCAGGTCGCTGATACCGCCCAGCGGCAAATAGTTCGCGATAGTCGGGTAGCGCGTTTGAACGAATAACGCCAGCGCCAGCCAGAACCCGTAATACAGGATGATTACCGTCATCGGTATGGCCAGGCCGGTCGACTTTCTCATGGACGTCCCTTCCGATTTCCCCCGCGCCAATCATAGCGCATCATGCGGCACACAATGATAGGCTTTACGCCGATTTCTCACACGGAGCCCTTCATGCGCCACGACGTCCAGTTGCTGGGGATCAGCAACGCCATCGTCGACGTACTTGCCAACGTCGATCACAGCTTCCTGTCCGATATCGGCACCGTCCCGGGATCGATGACGCTGGTTGACGAAACCCAGGCTCACGCTATCTATGACCGGATGGGGCCGGCAACGGAGATGTCCGGCGGCTCGGTAGCCAATTCCGTAGCGGCGTTTGCGCTTCTCGGCGGCTCGGCTGCCTACATCGGCAAAGTGAAGGACGATCAGCTAGGTGAGATCTTCAATCACGACATGCGAGCGCTCGGCGTCGACATTCGCCTGCAACCAGCGCCCGACGGCGCCCCGACGGCCAGGAGTCACGTGCTGATCACCGACGACGGGCAGCGAACGATGTGTACCTACCTCGGCGCCTGTACGGAACTCGCCACGGCGGACATCACCGAGTCCACGTTTGGACGACCGAAAGCCACGCTGATCGAGGGCTACGTCTGGGACATCGCCGAGGGCCCGGCACTGGCACAGCGGGCTATGGAACTCGCGAAGGAGTCACAGACGGCCGTCGCGTTGTCTCTGTCGGATTCCTTCTGCGTTGAACGCCATAAGGCGTCGTTCGCAGACGCCGTAGCCAACCACGTCGATATCGTTCTCGCTGATGAAGACGAGATCAACATGCTGCTGGGCACCGATAACATCGACGATACGCTTGAGGCGATACGCGACCGTGACAACCTGTTCGTCATCACGCGTTCGGAAGAGGGCTCGGTCATTTATCATCGCGGAAATACGGTGATTCAGTCGGCAATCCCGGTTGAGCATGTCATCGACACGACCGGCGCCGGCGATGCCTATTCAGCCGGCTTCCTGTATGGATGGGCCAATGAGTGGAGTCTCGAAGATGCCGCAAGACTGGGCACTCACGTGGCCACCAGCGTCATTCAGCGAGTAGGCGCTCGTATCAAACCAGGCCTGATGGACAGCTTCGATCGGTAGAAGCCTAAGGACTGGTCGCCTGTGCCGACCAGTGCGGCGATGAAAGCCTCCAGGCCACCAAACGGCGGCCACCTTACGGACATCGGTCCGTATTAACCTCGATTGCCGTCGCGCTCCTCTCGCCCTACGCTGTCTATGCGCGGACTTTGAGCTGCGTATTGGGGAGACGGTAATGAGTCTTGTTAATTTTCTCATCGTTGCGGCGCTGTTGGCGGCGGTCACGACGCTTGCGCTTGGACTGCGGTCCATGTCGATCGGCGGCGAATACGATCGCACGCACAGTGAAAAATTCATGTGGGAGCGGGTTGCGCTGCAGGCAGTAATCATTGTCTTGTTACTTGCCACGATCGTAGTCGGCAATACCTGACCGCTACATCGAGCTGCCGGTTTCTCCGGCGAGCGAGGGTGTTGTCCTGAGACAGCCCGGATTGGCGGGCTGCGCGGCTGCTTGCACGCCCTGACTGAAGCACCGGGCGAGCCTACTTGTAGAACAGCCTCTTTTGGATTCGCCCCGTGTTGGGATCAATTTCGCATTCATAGGATGCGACCGAGTAGGCAACCAGCGGCGAGTGGCTCGCTATCTTGTAGTAAGCATCGGCACGCGTTTGAGTAGGGAGCTGCGCCGCCCAGTTGACCTGCCCGTTCAAGTCGATCGCGAACAGGTTCTTGCATCGTTTGATCGCCTTTGGATAGTCGCCGTAATTCAGAAGCACGATAACCAACCTTCCATTCGAGTAAGCGTCGACAATCGAATAATCGAACGTCGCCAGGCGCTCGGAACCCAGGAACAAGCGATTCTCGTGGTATGAGATGGGCTCCGATCGAAGCGTAACGGCAGCGGCCTCTTTGACACACTGCGTGAGCAGCTCGTCCTGGTTGGCCCCTTGGCGGGCCACGGTCCTACCCCAAACGTCGCTACCTTCGACCAGCCACGCGTTGGCCGAGGTTTCGTTTGCCCTGAAGTACCAATTCGGGAGTCGGCCGGCGATCGGATAGGCCTTGAGCATTTCCGCTTCCGACTTTCTCTCAACCGACCTGCGCATGTGTTGACCGTCTCCTTTCCATGAACCACCAATCTAGCGTGGAATCCTTGCGCTCGGCATATCGAGACCTACTCGTCATTCCAGTCAACGATTCGGAGCTTGGGCCAAAGACTACGCCAGCGAGACACTTTTGCATTGTAGACCTGCCGAGAAACCTGGCGTTTGTTCGGCCGTACCACCAGGTCAAGCAGATCGTCAAAGCCGAACGATGCGTACGACTCCAGCCCGCCCCGCCCCGGGCGGATTCCAATGCTGCCGGCGGTGGTTGGAAATGTATCGATGGCGCTCGCGGATGACGTGTATGGCTTGATCGGGTAGCCGAATTTGCTTGCATACCACAGGTGGACCCGGGCTTCGTTTTTCACGTCGAAGTTGATACCGGCCTCATCGAACCGGTCGGCAATTCGAACGGCGTGACGTGACTCGGATGTCTCGCTCAAGTCGTCGGGGTCGAAATAGACCAAGTCGATGTCACTGATGCCGTACAGCCGGGGAAAATGGTGTGCTGCGTTCCAGTAGCTCTGCACAACCGCCCCCGCAACGATCCAGCAGTCGGGCAAAGCAACGTCATCCCAGTTGCTCAGAACCTCGGACAGAACGGGGTTCGCTTCCACGGCAAGCCTGATTTCATCGGGGAGCACCATTACAGGCTCATCGAATAGGCAACGATAGCGAGGCCAATCGCCACGGCGAGTATCGGGAAAATGATGAACTTGAGGAACCACTGGAGTCTTGCGGACTGCTGCAGGCGCCTCGCCAGCGATTTCTGCCCTGGCAGACTGGACGCTGGCCTTTCCGTTGCAGGCGCCGGCGCCTGTGATTGTTTCCCTGTTGCTTCACGCTCGGGTGCAGGCTCTGCGGTCGGCTTCTTCTCCACGCGCTGCTCTGCCGTCGAACGCTGTTGACTGGCTTTTGCTGCGTGTTGCCTGCGTTTCGACTCAGGCGGCCTGGAACGCCCCGGCTCCTGCCAGTCGACGTAACGCTTATTGATACGATGATCGATCTTCTTCTGGTTCTGCCACGTATACGGAACGTGGAACTCGCTCTTCATTTTTCGTACCAGCAACTCGGCATAGTCATCGATGTACTTTCCGGTACTGAAGTCGAAGTAGCTCTGCGCAAACGCGTTTCCCCTATCGCTTAGCATGTCGTCTATCAGGCAGCCATCCCACCGTGCGTACACATCGAGTGCCGTTGTCTCGCGTCGCTTGTAGGCCTCGATCTGCTCGCGACTGTCCTCTACGAATTCCTCGCTGCAAAGATCGTTGTCCATGAGCCATCCGAGGAAGAAGGCGGTATGGACGTAAGCTTGTTCGTCAGGGAGCCCGAGTTCCTGTACGGAATCGAAGTGGTACTTCGCCTTGTCGTAGACGACGGGGTCCCCGGGCCTTGCACCCAAAGCGCCGTCAAATCGCCTCACTTCGTGGGGTGACATGATCGAAAGCATGGTCATCCTGGTACCGGGCTCGTCGTACTGGAAGTGCAGCGAGTAATCGTCGTAGTCGTAGCGGTCGAAATTGGGGACGGTGCCCAGGACCTCCGTTGTTTCGCTCTCCCGGTGCATCGTAGGGTAACCGAACTTGAAGCGAACCACCTGCTTCGACGAGTCGAGGCGCAGTCCGCCCGTCTCGCCCTGGTAGCCTGAGAATCCTTCGTAACCGTCCGAATACAGGAACAGCGTGTTGACGCGGCCATCGACGAGCAAGGCAGCCACACCCGCTCCCCGAAGCGACCAGAGCGCGGTGTCGTCGCTGATATCGAAGCGTTGCCCGCCGGCTGGCAGATCCAGGTAGTCCCTGAGTTCCTCGAGAGACTTGCCGAGTGCATCTACGGGTAGTTTTGTATCCTGCATCCCTGGCTTTTCCTTCGACTACCCGACCATCGAGGGTTCGTTTGTTGTCTTGCGACCGAGACCGTCCGGGATCAGGGACGTATGCCCCGGCCTCCGGCCAGGGCGAGAACTCCGACCAGGCCCGTCACCGTCGAGGCTATTGCCACGGCCGGGAACCAGCCGAACACGAACGCATTCGCGACGAGTACGGCCGCCGTCGCGAGAAAGAAAGCGGCAAGAATATTCGCCTGGCCGGCCGCGGCGGCGTCCTGATCGCCCCTGGCCAATCGCAGGAAGACGAATGCCGCGATGAGAAAGAACGCCGACAACACGTACCAGGTCACATGGAAAAACGTGATTGAGGATTGGAGCATCGCGCTTTCCCGTGCATCGGCAAGCGGCCCGCCGTGGCCGTCTATCGTCCGGATGACTGCGGCAACGGCGGACAACAAAGATGCTGCGAACCAACTCTTGTTCATGATTGCTCCTTATGTCGATCGCTCCAGATGAACTCACTATCGGCAGCCAACCCGCACCTCGACTACGCTTCCTCGCACGAAGCTGCGTCGGCAACCTTAGCAGCGTCAGGTTCTCAAGTTGCGGCCGCCGCCGGATTCGACGTTGGTCGCTGGCCCGAACTTCTATAACCCGCCCAAGAGACGGCGGCGCCGAGCAGGAAGCCAACGACTATAGTCATGGCCTCGGGAATCTCTGCGTAGCGTCTGAACGCCTCTCTCACCCACTCGGAGTGCGCGCCGGCCAGCATCGACACCGCCTGCAGCGCCATCAGGACCGCAGCGACGAGGAACGGCGTACCGTACTTTTTATCCCGCCGATACAGCCAGATCGCGAATGCAATGGAGAGTCCCATCGAGATAGCGATGGCATCGAGTATTCGCTGCGGGAAGTCAGAACCCGTGAAGATCATGAATGGCAGGTACTTCAGCATGATGCGGCTGAAGGGCGACTCGAACAGCACCAGCGGCGTGGTCAGCATGTAGCCCGAATGCAGGAAGACGTTTCGCTTGTGTCGAAGCGCCAGGTAGTAGAGTACGAGATAGGCAATGATCGCAAACAGCATCGACAGGCCAAAACTGGGACCGAGCGAAAAAGCGCCCCGCTCCTCGCTTTCGATGAAAGCAACGGCGGACGTATTGACGATCATGACGAAGCCGACGATCAGGAACGGGAACAGTGCGAGGCTCAGCAGTCCGGCGGTCTTGTGGAGATGACGTTTCCGATTGTGAATACTCCAGTGCTGGAACAGCAGTAGCACGACCCAGGCTATCGCTGTGCCTGCGTGTACGTGAAACGCTAGCGGAACCGAACTAAATGGCTGAAAGTAGCTGCCCCAGAATCCAATCACGATGACTACGAGAGTCAGCGCGATGAAATAGTGCGCCTTGCGATACGGCATGGGCCACCCTGTTGCAGCTTCTGTGGATTTAACGATACTACGCATCCCGGCCCTGCCGGTCATCAGGCAAAGATGGCCAAAACCGGTCGTCAATAGATACAGGACTAACATTAATGAAAGCGATTCTGAAAACGGCGCGACTCACGCTAAAGCCTCTCAGCCCGGACGATGCGGACCTGGTCGTTGAGCTGTTCACGGATCCGGTCGTGAAGAAACACACGGGCGGGCCGCAGTCCGAGGCTTCGATTCGAGAAGAGATGCGTGTTTCGACGCGTCGCGGCGGCAATGGCTGCATCGGCATCTGGACGATCGTCAGGACTGAGGACGGCGAGAAGCTCGGCACCGTAGCGCTGTTACCGATGCCGGTCGACACGCAGGCGACGGACTTTGACAGCGTCGTACCCGGCGAGTATCCCGACGCCGAAATCGAGATTGGTTTCTTCCTGAAACCGTCCGTCTGGCGGCAGGGCTACGCCGTCGAGGCCTGCCGTCGCGTCCTGGGCTTCGTGTTCGAGGAATCGCCCCTGACGGAAATCGTTGCGAACTTCGATCCCGCGAACAGCGCCTCGCGCGGCCTCCTGACAAAGCTCGGCTTCGTCGACCGCGGCTTCGGCCGAGCCTACGGCGTCGACGCCCCGCGCTATACAGTCACCCGAGACCACTGGCTCGCCGAACAGGAGAATGGCTGACATCGTTGAATTCCCGTCGGTTGCAGGCTCGCTTGCGCGAAGTACGGATGACGGCGGCAGCCTGAACTGCGCTAGAGTCTCCGGGATACACTGAGACGATTCTTAAGAGCAGGATTCAGCCATGCAGATCACGGTACTAGGCGCCGGTGCCGGCGGAACTGCGGTCGCGTTTGATTGCGCTTCGCACGGCCATGACGTTCGTTTGTTCGACTTCGAGCAGTTCCCCGATAACATCGCAAGAATCGCCGAGGCGGGCGGAATACACGCCGACGGTGACATCTCGGGCTTCGGCCCGATCAGTTACGCCGGCCACGATATCGACGCGGCCATGCAGGGCGCCGAGCTGATCTACGTCGTCGGTCCCGCCTACAGCACGGAACCCTTTGGCCAGGCCGTGGCCGGAAAGCTCGTCGCCGGGCAAACGGTGATCGTCACACCGGGGTCCTGCGGCGGCGCACTGGCCTTTAAGCGAGCTGCTGGCCTCGACGTCGACGACGACTCCATTCGCGTTGCAGAGACCTCGACGCTGCACTATGCCGTGCGTCTGACCGAGCCGGGCTGCATTCGGGTATTCCTGAAGCTGAAGGCCGGCAACCTGTTGGCCGCGCTGCCCGGCAAGCACACGGGGGCAATTCTCGACCTGGTATCGGATGTGTACTCCAGCATGGAACCCGCCGGCAGCGTTCTGCAGACCAGCCTTCAGAATGCGAATCCGATCATTCACCCGGCCGTCACGCTGTCGAACGCGGCACGTATCGAGATGACGGGCGGCGACTTCCTGTTCTACGAGGAAGGCGTCAGCGACTCGGTAGGCAGGCTGATCCAGGCACTGGACATGGAACGAATCGCGATCGGCGAGAAACTCGGCATCACCGTCTTGCCGGACCCGGAAATCGGCATGGAACAAGGCTACATGTTGGAAGCCAATTACGGCAGCGCCTACCGCGAGGCCCCGGGGTTCAAGGGTATCGCTGCACAACCGCGCCTTGACCATCGCTATCTTAACGAGGACGTTGGCTACGGCCTCGTCTTTATGTCGATGCTGGGAGACCAGGTCGGCGTTGAGACAATCGCTATCGACTCCGTCATCAATGTTGCATCGATCGTCATGGATCGCGACTACCGCGCTGAAGCATTGCGCACGCCCGAGACACTCGGTATTGCGGGCCGCTCGGTCGAGGAATTGTCCGCCCTTTAGCGGGCGTTAGGCGTCAGTGGTACTGACGATCCTTGGGGTCATCGCTTGCGTAGTCAGCAGGCGCTTTCGGCGTCTCGATGTCTACCTTCTCTTCGGCCGCATCTGCCGCCTTTTCTTCGACGATATCCGCTGCGTCGGCCGGCTTCGGCACGGCATCTGCCTCCTGCTCCGCGGCAACCGTCCCGGGATCGGCTGAGGACACCTGTTCTGACGGCGTGCTCGCTTCCGCTTCAATCGTCTCCTCAGAAGGCTCGGCAGGCGTCGTTTCCGCAGAGGCGGCTTTCGACTCTGCGCTCATCTCATCCGGGCGCGGGAACCTCAGCTGCGCATCCGACGGCGCGCCGACACAGAGCTTCTCCGAGCCCGCCGCCATGTGTTCGTACAGCTCCCGGTATTGGCGGCCGATTGCCTGGAAGTGTTCGGCCGATTGACTGAAGTGCTCCGTGACACGTTCGCGGTAGGTCTCGAGCTCCGCTTCGACATCGGCGAGCTTACGGTTGTTTCCGCGGGTGCTGAATCTGCCGGCGAAGAAACCCAACCCCAGGCCAACCAGAACGCCGACACTGATAAGAACAATCCACTCTACGGTACCCATAAGGTTCTCCCGGCGATACAACGCCGCGTTTGCTGAAAACAATTCGCTCGCGGTTCGCAGTCTAGCAGGCTGTTCTCCGGTTCGCTTCGAACGTGCCCGAGTTTTCATGGACACGCCATACGGAATGCAGTTCAGTTGCTGCGGAAACTACTGAGCCACTTGGTTCGCCCGATGCTGCATGCTGGAAAACGTGCCGAACGGGGGAACCTTGAATACGAAAGTCTGTGAATTGATGAGCGAAAGCGTCCTGACAGCGGAGCCTCATCACAGTGTCGACCACGTTCGAAAGATCCTCGGCAGGAACAAGATCGGCTCACTTCCCGTCGTTAATACGGACGGCGAACCCGTGGGCATCGTCTCGGCAACCGATCTCGCGCACGAACTCAAGCCGGGCTCACCGATTAGCAGGATCATGACCGAGAAGGTCTTCGTTATACCGCAATACGAGGACGTCAGCATCGCGGCGCGCGTCATGCGCAATCACAAGATCCACCATGTCATCGTCACTCACGAGAAGAAGGTCGTCGGCATGTTAAGTGCGTTCGACCTCCTGAGGCTGGTCGAGAGCCACCGATACATTCAAAAAAATCCTCCGACCGAGTCGAAGCGAAAGAGCACGAAGCGGAACTGATGACACTCGGTCGCCGTCGCGCCTCGACGAGGCCCGCCCCGAGTCTGGCCGCTCACGGAATCGCTTTCCAAGTATCAGCAAGCGCCTCGCTCACAGCCGCGTGCGCATGTATCGCGGTGGTATCGAATAGCGGCACGGCGGTATGTTGCTGCTTGATCAGCATGCCGATCTCGGTGCAGCCTTCAATGACCGCTTCCGCGCCTCGGCTGGCCAGGTCGTCGACGATTCTTACGTAGTGTGCCCTGGAGTCATCGCGAATCTCGCCGAGACAGAGCTCCTCGAAGATGACACGGTGCACGATCTCCCGATCGGGCTCCGGCGGAACAACGACCGACAATCCATGCTGCTTGAGCCTGCCGACATAAAAGTCCTGCTCCATCGTGAAGCGGGTACCGAGCAACCCGACAGTCTCTACACCGGATGCCAGCACCGCCCTGGCGGTCGCGTCCGCGATATGCAGCAGAGGGATATCAATCGCCGCCGAGACCTCGTCAGCGACCTTGTGCATCGTGTTCGTACAGATCAAGAGCAGGTCAGCACCAGCCGATTCAATCTGCTTCGCCTTGCCTGCCAGCATGGCGGCGGCGCCGTCCCAGTCGCCGATCTTCTGCAGGGCCTCGACCGCCTGGAAATCGACGCTGAACATGGCGATAGGTGCCGAATGCAGCCCGCCACGGACGCGCGCGGTCTCCTCGTTGATCAGCTTGTAATAGATCTCGGTGCTCTCCCAGCTCATGCCACCCAGCAATCCAATTGTCTTCATTAGCCTTCTCCAGGGCGCATGCGACCCATAGTCAGTCGACGCCTTTGAACGCAAAACTGGCCATTTCACGAAATCGAAAATGCTCATCGGGCACGACAAGCGTCAATCGATCGCAAGTGAACGTCGTTTTCGTTGCCTTTGCTTCCAGTCTTGCCGCGAGCGCCAGGCTCTCGTCAATCGAAATGAACTCAGCAACGGTTATGTGGGCAGGAATGTCGTCTCGCTCGTGCCCTGCACTATCGAATACGGATGCACGATGTACGATCTGCTTCAGTTTGTCGATTGCACTTTGGGGGTATACCGGAAATGACACACCGGCGTAGTCGGGCGACGCATGCGGTTTCTCGAAGTAAAGCTCGAACGGCTCAACGCCAGATAGAATCCCGCTGATTTCCTCGCGGACAGTGTCCGTGAGTTCCGCTACCAGCGGTCTCGACACCGAGATGTGCGTCGGACTGATCGCAGCCGACGCGGGATCATAGCGTTGTCTCAGCCGGTTGAATTCCTCGGCTATCCCGGCCGGTGGCAGGATGAGCAAGACTCCGAACCGGTAGGCCCGCTGCCAATCCGCCCAGGCCGATGTATCCGTAGCGTACCGGATGGCGGGAGCATCGACGGCTATGTCTGAACGCGGTTCTTTCACTGGCCTTTGCGCTCCCGCAGTTTGCGGCGTGTGTGCTTGTCCGGGCGACCGCTGGTTCTCGGCAACAGGTACCTGTCCTGCTTCAGCGCCGCGACCTGCTCGTTGCGTTGTCGCACCGTCTCTTCGTCTTCGACGTAACAGGACCGCGCTTCGGCGGCCGGACCGCGACGGGCGGGAATCGCTGTTACGTCCAGACGAAAGTGCAGCCGTTCACGCACGAGATCAATGGTGTCGCCGACCTTGACTCGCGTCCCCGGAGTCACGCGCTCGTCGTTCAGCTTCACGTGTCCGCCGGCGACGGCATCCGATGCCTTCGTGCGCGTCTTGAAGAAGCGGCAGAAGAACAACCAGCGATCGATACGCAGCGAATCGGCAGACTGGGTCATGTACGAAACGCCGTTAAGATCCGGGGTTGGCTGGCGGCATCGACGCTCACTGTGCCGGCTGCTGATGGCGAGTGACATGCCGTCGCATCAGCTCAAGCAGCTGATCCTCCGGGGAGCGCTTCGTCTGCGCCTGCAATGCCCTCGCGAGTGCGACGATGGAGACGCCCATAAACACGCCGGACGTGAAATCTGAGCCGATGCCCGACCACATGACACCTGCCCAGGTAAGCCATGCGAATCCGGCAAGCGTCCATGCGTCCCGGAGGCGGGTTTTCTCATAGGCGTCCAACAGCGCGAGAATGTTCGGGGCAGCGGTCTGGTTATCCATTTTTGGTCCTCAGCTCAACCGAGCGGCAGTCGGCACTGGCCCGCTATCGCTGGCCAGCTCCGGGTGTCCGTGCTCGGAGCAAGGCGGCCGTGGCGACAGGCGTCACGAGAACAGGGACACGGCCAGGACGATAGTGGCGACGACGAGCAGGATAACAAAAGCGCAGCCTGACGCCTGTTCGAGCACACCCATCTGACTCGAGATCTCATTGTCCTGCCGTTCGAGCTTTTCGTTGGAAACCGGCTCGTACTCTTGGCTCCGCGCCATCAAGCGCAGCCGTTTCGGAGGCTGCAACTCTTCCGGGTGATACATCCATCCGGTAAACGTCCCGTCGTCAAACTTGATCAACCAGTCCTCGGGTTGCTTGCCAGCGGCATCGAGCTCGAGGGCTGTCCTTTCCGGAATCCACACGACCGTGCCTTGCTTCCTGCGACGCAGTAGTAAAGTCGTGTATTCGATTCGATCGCCGGGACTGACTTCGTCATTGGTTCCGAAGTACTTCATGCGAATCGTCATGGGCAATCGGTCCTGGTAGATAAGCGTACGGACAACGCGTCGAGTCTATCACCCGGTCCGCTGCTTGAAATGCGAACCGGCGACATCGAGCGTAAGCTGCGCGTATTGCTGTACTCTGGTCGCATGAAGGACTGCAACTCATGCGGCCGGTGTTGCCAGAACTGGGGCGGAAGTGGCTTGTCAGCGTCCGCTGAGGACATCGAACGCTGGGAAACCTACCGGCCCGACATCGCTCGCTTCGTCGTCGGCGATAAACTCTGGATCGATCCGGAGGCCGGAGACTATTTCGAGCACTGCCCGTGGCTTAAGTCGTCCGACGGCGGCAACAAGTTCACCTGCGACATCTACGAAGACCGTCCGGAAGATTGTCGATTCTATCCGGTCAGTATCGACGACATGGTCAAGGATGGCTGCGAGATGCTGGAGGCCGGCGACCTGGAAAACCCGAGACGCGCGCAACGAGCCCTCGACGCGATCATGATTGACAGCCGACCTCCTTGTGAAGATTAGGCTGCGTAGCCGGACGAATCCTACCCGTGCTCGGCGACGATGCCTCGCCAGGTCTTTGCAAGCTCCTGCAGAAGGCCGTCGAAGGCTTCACGCTCGGTATCAAGCCGACCCTGGTCCGCCGCGTTCACCGTGCCCCAGGCGCTGGTCGTCTGTGTCTTGGTCGCCGTCGACTCGGCAACCCCATAAACGAAGCCCGTGCGCACATCGACGAACACGGCGGAGGCGGTCGTGCTAACGACGGTGTCCCTGTCGCGCATCAGGCCCAGTGAGATAACACTCAACGGACCAATCGACTTGCCGTCGACGCGAAAGGCGGTATCCAGCGTGTAGACAATCAAAACGTCGGCTTTCACCCTGGCCGCAGCCGTGCGCAGGTCGTCGATATCGTCGAGGCTTGCCGGAATCAATAAACGGGTGAGCGGTGCAACACCTCGGACGGCGTCCCACTCCGACAGGGTCTCGAGCGCCGCATCCGTCATGAACTCGCGATTGGACACGATCAGGAACGCACCGTTTCCGTAGGTCTCTGCCGTCATCGACCGGTAGGCAGCCGATTGAACCCTGGCAAACGACAGGCCGGCCGGGAATTCGGCAGCGGGCTCACGAGACATCAACTCCCGGATGTCCGCGGACTGGATCCTGGTCAGGTCTACGGGACCGCCCGGCGTCGTATAGGACGCGCAACCCGAGACGCCCAACACCGCCAGTAACAGAATACCGATACGCACGCGCAATACCCCCATTAGACTCTCCCATTTCAAAACCCAGACCCGGCCCTGCGGAGCAGAGCGAATCCGAGCCGTGTCCGACTGATCCTTGTGACCGCTACCGGTTGCTCGAGTTCAGGAACCTATCGGATGCCAGGTCGTTTTGACTTCCTGTGTCTGCTTGATCAGGTAGGGATCCTGCGCCGCGTCTTTGCCCCAGTCGGTATTGACGCGCGAAACGACGCGCTTGATGTTATCCGCAGCGGCTGTCTGGATAGCCGTCGCCACCTTCCTCGATCCATCGCAGTACACGACCGCATTGACGTCCATATGCGACGCGAACTGGCCGGTCAGCTCCTCGCGATACCCGGTCAGTATGTTCACGACCCCGGCCGGCACGTCAGATGAGTGCAAGACTTCCGCGAAACTGATCGCGCTCAGCGGTTTCGACTCCGATGCGAGAACGACGCAGGTGTTGCCGCCGACGATGCACGGCGCCAGGTTCGAGACGAGGCCAAGCAAGCTCGTGTCATCGGGCGCGATAATGCCAACGACACCGGTTGGCTCCAGCACGGAGAAGTTGAAGTGCGACGAACTCACGGGATTGACGGCACTGAACACCTGCTGGTACTTGTCCGACCAGCCCGCGTAGTAGATCAATCGATCGATTGACGCATCGACTTCCTTCTCGGCAGCGCTTGCAGTCGAGCCCTGCTGTTTCAGCTCGGCGATGAACTGCTCACGCCGACCTTCGAGCATCTCTGCGATGCGGTAGATGATCTGGCCGCGCAGGTAGGCGCTCGCACCCGCCCAGCCCGGCTGTGCCTTGCGAGCGGCGACGACCGCGTTGCGGAAGTCCTTGCGGCTGCCGCGACAGATGTTGGCGATGACATGGTCTTTGCTGTCGTGCAAAGGAAAATAGCGGCCGGATTCCGTTCTCGGAAACTTGCCGCCGATGTAAATCTTGTAGGTCTTGGCGACCGATAGTCTGCTCATATCAGGCCTCCAGTCTCAGGTAAGCATCGAGGCCGTGAAGGCCGCCTTCGCGCCCGACACCGCTCTCCTTGTAACCGCCGAACGGCGACGTTGGATCGAACTTGTTGAACGTGTTCGCCCAGATGACGCCGGCGCGAATATCCTGTGTCATCTTGAAGATCTTGGCACCCTTGTCGGTCCAGACGCCGCCCGAAAGTCCGTACGGCGTGTTGTTGGCCTTCGCGATCGCCTCGTTAAAAGTCCGGAATGTCTGGACAGCGAGCACCGGACCGAAGATCTCTTCCTGCACGACACGATTCGACTGCGACACGCCGGTGAACAGCGTCGGCTTGCAGAAGAAGCCCTTCTTCGGCAGTCGGGCGGCGCTCTGGTAGACCTCGGCGCCCTCCTCCTTGCCGATTTTCAGGTACTTCTGGATCGTCTCCAGCTGCTGCCGCGAGTTGATCGCGCCGATGTCCGTATTCTTGTCCAGCGGATTGCCAACCCTGAGCGTCGCCATGCGGTCCTTCAAGCGACGAATAACCTCGTCCGCGACAGACTCCTGCACGAGCAGGCGCGAGCCTGCGCAACAAACGTGACCCTGGTTGAAGAAGATACCGTTGACGATGCCCTCGACCGCCTGGTCGAGCGCGGCGTCCGCGAAGATGATGTTGGCAGCCTTGCCGCCCAGCTCCAGCGTGTAGCTCTTGCGCGTGCCTGCGAGCGCCTTCTGGATGATCCGACCGACTTCGGTCGATCCGGTGAATGCGATCTTGTCGATACCGGGGTGCTGAACGATATCGGCACCGGTCTTGCCGGCGCCGGTGACGATATTGACGACGCCCGGCGGCAGGCCGGCGTCGGCGATGACTTCGGCGAGCTTCATCGCGGTCAGTGGCGTCGTCTCAGCCGGCTTGATGACGACCGTGTTGCCGCAGGCGAGCGCCGGCGCAATCTTCCAGGCCGCCATCAGCAGCGGGAAGTTCCACGGGATAATCTGGCCGGCGACGCCTAAAGGCTTCGGCCTGCGGCCCGGGAACGCATACTCGAGCTTGTCAGCCCATCCGGCGTAGTAGAAGAAGTGTGCGGCCGCGAGCGGGATGTCGATATCGCGCGACTCGCGTATCGGCTTGCCACCGTCCAGCGACTCGATCGTCGCGAATTCGCGTGCTCGCTCCTGCATGATCCGTGCGATGCGATAAATGTACTTGCCGCGCTCAGCGGGCTTCATCTTCGACCAGACCTTGGCGTACGCCGTGCGCGCAGCCTTGACGGCCTTGTCGACGTCGGCGGCCGATGCTTCAGCGACGCGGGACAGCCGCTCTTCCGTCGCCGGGTTGATCGTCTCGAAATACTTACCGCTTTCGGGCTTGACGAATTCACCGTCGATGAACAGCTCGTAGCGTTTCTTGATGGAGATGTGGTCAGTGCTTTCGGGGGCCGGCGCATACTCCCAGCCGCCATCGAAAGCCAGTTTGTTCTCTGGCGTAGCCATGATCAGTCCTTGGAAAAATAGTCGGGAGACTGGTACACGCCGGTCTCCTGTTTCTTCAATTGCATCAAGACGTCATTTGCGAGGGAACTCGCGCCGAAGCGGAACCACTCCGGCGTCATCCACGCGTTACCCAGGGTCTCCTGCAACATGACGAGATAGTGCAAGGCCAGCTTGGCGCTGGAGATGCCGCCCGCCGGCTTCATGCCGACCATGCGGCCGGTTTCGTAGTAGAAGTCCGTGATCGCCTGCAGCATCGTCAGCGTGACCTGCATCGTCGCCGCCGGATGAATCTTGCCGGTGGATGTCTTGATGAAGTCGGCGCCGGCGTGCATCGCCAGCACGCTCGCACGTCTTACACGATCCAGCGTGCCGAGCTCGCCCGTCTCGAGGATGACTTTCAGGTGTGCGTCCCCGCAGGCCTCCTTGACCGCGACGATCTCGTCGAAGACAAGCTGGTAGTCCCCAGCCAGGAACGCACCGCGGGAAATCACCATGTCAATCTCGTTCGCACCGGCGTCCACGGCGATGCGCGTGTCGTTGAGCTTGATATCCAGAGATGACATGCCGCTGGGAAACGCGGTCGCTACCGAGGCGATGTTGATGTCGTGACCCTCGAGCGCGTCTTTCGCGACCGACACCATTGTCGGGTACACGCAGACCGCGGCTACGTGCGGCAACCCCGGCATCGAGTCGTGCAGGTGAATGGCCTTCTGGCACAGCTGCTGCACCTTGCCTGGCGTGTCCTGGCCCTCCAGTGTCGTCAGGTCGATCATGCTCAGCGTTAGCTTCAGACCTTCGATCTTGGCTTTTGCCTTGATGCTGCGGCTCTGGAAGCGGGCGACGCGTTCGTTGACGCCGACTTCGTCGACGGCCGGCACACGAGACAGGTCGGGCAGCCTCGTTGCGCCGGGCAGGCGGGAAACGCTTGCTGAAGACACGTCAGGCCACCGCCGTTTCTAGCGCGACCTTGATCATCTCGTCGAAGGTCGTGGCTCGTTCATCGGTCGTCAGTGCAGCGCCGCCGATAATATCGTCGCTGACCGTGCAGATCGCCAGGCACTCGGCGCCGAACTCGGCGCAGATCGGGAAGATGCCGGCGGCCTCCATTTCGACGCCGTAAACCTGGTACTTCGCCATCGTCTGGAACATGTCCGGGTCCGGGGTGTAGAACAGGTCGGCGCTGAAGACATTGCCAACGTGATAGCGGACGTCGAGTCGCTCGGCAGCGTCAACGGCTTTCCTTACGAGGTCGAAGGTCGCCAGTGCAGCGTAGTCATAGCCGCCGAAACGCATGCGATTGACACCGGAGTCCGTCGACGCGCCCTGTGCGATGACGAGGTCGCGGAGCTTCACATCGGGGTGTGTCGTGCCGCAACTTCCGACGCGCATGATGCGCTCGATACCGTAGTCGCCTAGGAGTTCGTGGACATAGATGGACGCGGACGGTATGCCCATGCCATGCGCCATGACCGAAATCGGCTGGCTTTGATAGGTGCCGGTAAACCCCCACATGTTACGAACGTCGGTGACGCGCCTGGCATCGTCGAGATAGGTCTCAGCGATGTATTGCGCTCTGAGTGGGTCCCCGGGCATCAAAACCGTCTTGGCAAAGTCATCCGGGGCCGCATTGATATGTTTGGCCATAAGAACCTCGTTGGAATCCCCGAACGATACTCCTCTGCGGCGCATTTTGGGAGTGTTCGGCATCGTTTCGGACAGCATAAGCCGTTTACTGCGGGCGATCTGCCGATACACTGTGCCCTATGGGACTCAGGCTGCTCATTCTTGCGATCCTTCTCACAGCGTGTACCGCCGGAACGGCGGAACCGCCGAGGCTCGAGCTCGTCGGTCGAATCGATATTCCGGAACTCGATGAGGCCTCTGGGCTCGCGCGATCGCAGCTCGATCCGGACGTGATGTGGGTTCACAACGACGACGGCAAGCCGCGTGTATACGCGTTCGACAAAGCTGGTGAGACGCGCGGCCGACTGACGCTCGAGGATGTGAAGAACCGCGACTGGGAGGACCTGAGTTCGTTCACGCTCGACGGTGAGCCATACCTGTTGATCGCGGACGTGGGCGACAACATGCGCCGGCGCAAATCGGTATTCCTCTACATCGTCGAAGAACCCGACCTGGCCGATGACGACAAGGTCAGGACCGACGTGGCGTGGGAGATCAAGATCCAGTTTCCGGACGGGCCTCGAGACGTTGAGGCCGTCGCGGTCGACGTGAAGAACGAGCGTGTGCTCCTGCTGTCGAAACGCAACCTGCCCCCGGTGCTGTACTCCGTTCCGCTCAGGCCGACCGGAGACCGCGTCACGGCAACTCGCTTGGGCGCGGTCCGCAGTCTGCCGCCGCCGAAGCGCAGCGACGTCATGGCGGCGCCGAAGACGAAGAGCTGGTTCTGGCAACCGACGGCCATGGACCTGCATGGCGACACGGCCATCATCCTGACCTATCGCGCGCTGTACTGGTATAAACGGCAGCCGGACGAAAGCTGGTTCGATACGCTGAACCGCACGCCAACGGCGCAATCGCTGGGACGCATTCCCGGTGCGGAGTCGGCCACGATCGGCGCGGATCATTCGGCCGCCTTTATCACCGTCGAGAGAAAGAAGCCCCCGTTCTACCGTGCCCCAATCCCACAAGAGGACTTACAGTGAATAAACTGAAGCTCGCGATCGGCGCCGCTTGCCTGTCCGCCTGCACCGCAGACGTCGAAGCACCGCCCGAGACGGAGTTACCCGTTTCCGTATCGCCTGTCTCGATCATGGCGTTCAATGTCGAAAACCTGTTCGATACGACCGACGATGCGGGCAAGGACGACAAGACCTTCCTGCCACTTGCCATGAAGCAGGGCGACGCGCATATCGCCGAATGCAACGAAATCGAGGTCGATCGCTGGCGCCGCCAGTGCCTCGAATGGGACTGGAACGATGAAGCGCTGGCGATCAAGCTCGAACGCGTTGCCAGCGCCATCCTGCAGGTCAATGACGGACGCGGCCCGGACATCGTCGCACTGCAGGAAATAGAGAACCTGGGCATTCTCGAGCGGCTGCGTACCGAGCATCTCCAGGCGGCCGGCTACGGTCCCGCTGTGCTTATCGAAGGCCAGGACCTGCGCGGCATCGACGTCGCCTTCCTGTCGCGCCTGCCGCTCGCCGGCGATCCGGTGCTGCATGACCTGCGCTTCGACGACAGCATTCCGAAGGAACGCGAACAGGATACGCGCGGTGTGCTGCAGGCAGATTTTGAGTTACCGGACGGCAACACGCTGACCGGCTTCTCTGTGCACTTCCCGGCACCCTTTCACCCGACAGAGATGAGAGAGGCAGCCTACCGGCACCTGAATACGCTCAAGAGCGCGCTGCCGGACAACCGGCCGAGCTTCGCCGCGGGCGATTTCAACACGACATCCGTCGAGGACGCCGACAAGGACATGCTTGGTCGCTTCGTTCGCAACGAGTGGACCATCGCACACGAAGTCGGATGCGAGGAATGCCCGGGCACGTCGTATTTCCAACCGCGCGACGACTGGTCCTTCCTCGACATGGTGATCTGGTCGGATGGAGGTGGATGGACTCTCGATGCTGACTCAGTCGCCATTCCTAAAGATGCGCCGGAACAGAGTCGGGAGATCAAGCCGGGCATTCTCGCGCCAAAGCGTTTCGACATGACTGGCATGAGCGGCATCTCGGATCACTACCCGGTGCTGGTAACGATCAGCCGGGCTGGCGAGTAGCGCGAGCGATCCGGGCAATCCACTCAAACGTTTGAGCCTGCTTTGGACCGGAAAAGACTGATTTGATAGGAGAGTCGTGACGCCAGTTCGCGGCGCGAAATGACGACTGCTGGAACTACAGAACCGTACCTCCAGGTTTAGAAACAAGTTGCGCCGTTCGAACAGAGCAGCTGAATCTCGAGTTAAGGTGCATAAAAAAGGCCAGCCCGAGGGCTGGCCTTTTGATCTTGCTTGCGAGGGTTAAGATCAGTTGAAGTTGATCTCGAAGCCTACGCGCATTTCCCACAGTGAGGCGAACTCGTCGATCTCGGTGGCCTCGGCCGGCGAGAAGTCTTCGTAGACGTAGCGGCCTTCGCTGTCGATGCTTGACTCAACAACTTCCTGCGAGAAGAACGGAGCGTCGTACTGACGGCCCCAGCTCGAGTTCAGGAAGTTGCCGAAGTTGTACACCTTCAGGAACGCGCGAGCCTTCAGGTCATCCCGGAACAACGGGATCTCCTGGTCGACACGCAGGTCGAAGCGCGTGCTCCACCTGGAGAACTTCGCGTTGCGCTCGATGAACTCACCCTTGTTGAAGCCATTGTCTACGGCCCACGTGAAGAAGCCGGCTGAGTCGAAGCCCGGGGCAAAGATGACGTTCGGGTCATCGAGGCCGTCGGGAACGTAAATCAGGTGGCGACCAAAGCGGCCGTTACCTTCGAGGTCGGACGAGCTCTGCACGAAGTTAGCCGGCTGGCCGGACTTCGTGTAGCCCATCAGCGTGATACGGGTCAGGTTGTCGCCCCAGAACTCGCGAGCCAGCGCTGCGCGCAGCGTGAAACGATGCTTCGTCAGGTAGTTGGAGTAACCACGACCCGGGAAGTTGATGTCGTTCGTCGCGAGGTTGGACCAGCTGGAACCCGCCGTGAAGCTCGTCATCGGGCTGACGTCCTCGGCATCGGTCAGCGCGTAGCCGAGACGAACGTCGAGGCCGTAGTCGAACTCCTTGTTCAACGTCAGCGAGAAGACCGTTGCGGTTGCTTCCTCGTCCGTGTTCGTCAACATCAGGATGTCTTCAACGCCGGACTCAGCGTAATCGTAGATCGGCTGACCCAGTGACGTTTCACCGACGACTTCCTGAGACAGGTCAACGTAGATCGCCGGGTCCTGCAGCTGTGTGTACAGCAGGTCCGCGTCGATCTGCATGTCCCAGATCGGCGACAGCCACGTTGCACCCAGGCTGACTTTCAGCTCGTTCGGCTGTTCGTAGTCCGGATCCAGGAGAACGACACCTTCGGTTGAACCGTCAGCAGGCGTGACAGCCGCAACCTGGTCAACCAGTGACTGCGGAACGTCGAAGCCAGGGCGTCCTGCGCCTGACAGCGGCAGGGTACCGTCAAAAACGGACACAGCGCTGAAGTCACGGCGACGAAGCTGCACGTTGGTAATGCCGTCGTTGGACCACGCGTTCGAGATCCAGACGTTCGGGTTACCGCCGGAGTACATGCCGATACCACCGCGAACGCTGACGTCATCAGTGGCTTCCCACGTGAAGCCGAGGCGCGGCATCAGGCGATCGACACCGTCGAGGCCGGCGTCATTACGAACGCCAATGGCATCGCTGACGGCCTGGTTGAAGATCGGCGTGTCATCCGACGTGAACCACTCATAACGCAGACCGGCGACAACAGACAGGTTGTACTGATCGAAGAAGATCTCGTCCTGAATGTAGACCGCGTGATTGGTGTTGGAGAAATTCGCCGCAGCGTCGGTTGCGATGTTCGTGCCACCACCAGAGCCGTAGTAGACCTGGCTCGGACGACCCAGCTCGAACTTGTCGATGCCGGATGTGCCGCAAAGCGGATCGTCGAATCGACCCTGGGCGGTCAGTGCGTCGCAAGACGCCGGGTTGCCCTGGGAGTCATCGAAATAATCCCACTCACCACCGTTTGAGTGCTGGACGAAGATGTTGAAGATTTCCAGGTCTTCCGCTTCGTAGCCCGCCGTGATGACGTGGTCACCCAGCAGGTACTGGGCCTTCAGCTTGATGAACTCAGCTTCCGTGTTGAGCTGGTTCGCCTGGCGGGAATCGTCCGCGCCGAGGTAGATCGTGTTGCGGCGATCGCCTTCGACCGTAATCTGGTGATCACCGAAGTCTGCCGGGCCCACGGTCTGCTGCAGGTCGTCCATCGTATTCGAGCTGTAGAACAACTCGGTCGAGAAGTTATCGGTCCACTGCGACTGCAGGATCGTCGTGAACGTCTCGGTCTCGGAACCCTTGTTGTAGAAGTGGTTCGCAAACTCGAACTCGTTGGAGTCATCATCTGATGCACGCAGCTGGATGCCATCGTAGTAGTTGTAGATGAACGTCGCGTTGTGCAGGTCCGTGATGTTCCAGTCGAAGCGCGCGAAGATTTTCTCTTCGGTCTGGGCGCCATCGCCCGGTGCGCCACCGGTGTCATAGTTGTACAGCGTCTGCGCGATCGAGTTCACGCGATCGAAGTCCGCCTGTGACAGCCACGGGCGCTCGATGCCGTTGTTCGAGCCCGCCGGGCCCATGGCCAGGAAGCGCGGCTCTTCGGTCTCTTCGTAAGCGGCGAAGAAGAACAGCTTATCTTCGATGATCGGGCCGCCAACGCTGAAGCCGTACTTCTCTTCCTCGTAGTCGGGACCGGAGAAGTCCTGGCCGTCCAGCGTGTCTTTACGCAGGTCCTGGTCGGTGTACTCGTAGAAGACGCCGGCGGTGAATTCGTTCGTGCCCGAGCGGGTTACGACGTTGACGTTACAGGCAGAGAAGCCACCGTAGGTGACGTCGAACGGAGCCAGCTCAACAGATACCTGCTGAACAGCGTCGAACGGGAACGGCATGCCGGTCGCCGTCGAGTAGCCGTTGTTGTTCAGGCCGAAGCGATCGTTCTGGCTGATGCCGTCAAGCGTTACGCTGTTGAAGCGTGGGTGCTTACCGGCACAGTTGACTTCGGTACCACGTGACGGACCACCGTCAAGGTTGATACGCGGGTCAATGGAGTAGACGTCTTTAATGTCACGCTCGAACGCAACGGCGCTGTTGATTTCAGCGAAGTCGAAGTTCGCCTGCGGGCCCGGCGCCG
>JAAUYH010019360.1_pt1 | contig 25275 bp, 16 predicted proteins | sample 7278061 | NCBI WGS metagenome assembly JAAUYH01 (sample SAMN14350203, study PRJNA611818) | marine sediment metagenome | isolation source: surface marine sediment (0.6m) | place: French Polynesia: Moorea | collected 2018-08 | reverse complement strand
CCTTTTTATATGGCTTTTGGAGGTCGTTAAATTTACAGTAAATTGATCCTAAGTCACTCGAACGAATTAGAAAGCATCGGAGAGCCGTTGAAGGATTGTACTCGCGAGGTCATGAATCGAAATCCAGCTTTCGTGGGAGCAAGCTATCCGCTGAGAAATGGTCGCAAATCAACGCAAGCATCGTTATGGACGTGCAGTATAGCGACTAAAAAAGATACAATTGTATCATGGAATGTGAACTCACTTCGCGCGCTTCTACGCAAACAGCCAGATGCATTGAAGGATTTGGTGCGCGAGAACGATGCGTCGGTGCTATGCTTGCAGGTATGAACATGCCCATTTACTTTCCGATTATCCAGTTGTTCTGACCATGCGAAGGAAACTAAACTGAGGAAGGAACATGAAGAAGCAATGGACAATCTGATAGACCCGGAGTGGACCCATGTGTACAATTCGAGCATTGCACATCTGGGGTACTCTGGAACGGCGATATTTTCGGAGCGATTTCCCATGGGTGCCTGCACGGATATTGGGCATCCTGCGGGTGATAACGAGGGACGCCTAGCGGGGATGGAGTACTCGAACTTGTTCATTCTCAGTGTGTACGCAATGAATTCTGGGGAATATCTGAAGCGCCTGCCGATGCGCATGGACTGGGACAGCCAGCTGCGCCGCTACATACGAACCTTGCGTGCGGACGGGAAGGCCGTGGTAGTGGTCGGTGATTTCAATGTGGCTCGCAACGAGATGGACGTGTGGGATCCGGAAATCGTGAAAGGCAGAGCGGGGTATTCCGACGCCGAACGGGAGTCGTTTGAGGATTTGTTAGAAACTTGTGGGATGGTCGACGTGTTCCGAAAACTCAACCCCTACACAAACAATAGTTACACCGCGTGGCAATACAGGACGCGTGCGAGAGGCCGCAATCGTGGCATGCGCCTCGACTACGCGCTTGTTTCTGACGACATGATCGATGCGGTTGACGACGTGCGAATTCTTGACAATGTCACTGGCAGCGACCATTGCCCTGTTGTGATTGACCTGAAGAAAGGAATGTTACAGTAAAGATTGTACCGTACCGTACTCGCAGATAAACCGACTATGAACTATTTACTCGATGTTTTTGACCACATCGCGAAAAGTTGACTCACAACCCAATGGTGGCGAGCGACTCGGTTTTCGGCGCCGATGTTTAAATTCATTCCAAAGAAGTGCCACGGTTGCTCGCGCAGGTTCTTGCTCGAGCACCTACAGTATTGGATGGCTCGGGCGCCATGTAGTTGTGTCATGACTGTATTGTACGGACGCATATCTCAAGAAAATGGATAAATCAACTTTTGTGACACGTGTACTGTGCGAGCTGTGATGAATTCGGCTTGAGACAGCAGTGTAGCCACGGGCCATACGGGCGGAATCATGCCAGTTGCCAGCATCTAGCACACAACCAAACATAGACGAAAAGCACGAAAGGTGCTTTTAGAGAGCACGAACCTCGCCATCCTGTTGCTGCCACGCTGTTGACCTTCTGATATGTGGAGCTCAATAGGCTCGTTACGCGAAAGTGCGCAGCGAAGACTCTCCACCGTCCGCGAGAACGCGCTCGCCGCGGCCGCCGTTGCGTCCGAGGTCTTGGTGACAGCCGCCACGGAAGAAAACGATGCACCGCCGTATGAACAGAACGCGCAAAGTGGGGAGTGGGATCAATTCCCGCTACCTGCAGACAATCCGTACAACTCTGCCGATGAGAAAGACCCACTGCAGGCGAAAAAGGTGGACGTAGATGCGGATTGGGATACCTGGCCGGCGCCTGCCGATCATTCGAGTACGCCTGACGACACTTCTACTTCTACGGCTAATGAACTGCGAGCTCTTCCGCCACCTCCGTTACATCAGGTGAAACCTGCTCCTGCAGATTCTTTACCGCCGCCACCAATGCACCATGTTCCTCCGCCAACACCTGATACTCCGAACTCACCTGGGTCCCTGAGCGCACTCATGAAGAGACCGCCACGCCCTTCGCGATATGTTGTGACCGGCACAAAGGTGACATCTTCTGAACCGTCTGCTCTTGCGCCACCAAGACCACCGGAAGATCCTCAAAGAAAGGCACATAGCTCTCCAATTGAACCGCCACAGCCTGATGAACCACTGGACGAGCCGCTTCCCCAACCGCTTGACGAACAACTAGACGAGCTACTTGACGATCCTTTCGAATCTGTTTCTATGGAGCAACATGCGGCGCCACCGGAACCCGTGCCGTTTCTATCTATTTCTGAGCGACCGGCCGTCAGCCAACCACCACCCGACGACCAAGAACTTGTGGTCGCAGCCTTCGGCGATGCAGAGGAAGTGCCGTTTCCAACGGCCGATTCCCAGGAAAATAAGGATATCTCGCGCGAGAAAAACTTCGGCGACCTGCAGTACTCTACGCCTGTCGAAAATTTTGTCGATGAAGGCACTGCGATGCCTACGGACACGACGTCGTCGCAGCTCGAAGAAGAGAACAACCGGTTGAAGAACATGTATTCGTCTATTCAAACTGTTCTGGGACAAAAAGACGCAGAATTACAAAATCTGAAAAACGATTTTCATCTAGTTCGAACCGAAAAGGACACTTTGTTGTTTGAGAAAGAGCGTGCGGATGAGGAAAATGCTGTTGTCCGGCGCGAAGCGCTCGAGCTGCGCGATAGGGTTGATAACGACTCAGAGGAGCTCTATAGGACTATGGCGGAACGAGATGCGGCGCATGAGACCATACAAAGGCTAGAGCAGCAGGTGCACCAGTTTGGCCAGGAACGTGATAGTTATCTTGCGGAGTTCGAGAACCTCAAAGATGAAAATAGGAACGCTGATGCGAAGGACGTGGAGCAGTCGTCGAAACAAATCCAGGAACTGCGCGAGTTGTTGGAACGCTCTGAAGCCGAACGCAATGAAGCGTCGAGAAAATTGGGTCAACTTGAATTGCGACTAGAACATGACGCTGAAAGTGCTGAAAGCCGGATTATGGAGTTGGAGCGACAGATGAACTCGTTGTCGAAAAATTTGCGTGCAACTGGCGATGAGCGTGATGAAGCACTGAAAGCGCGAGACCAGCTGTTAGAGGAACAGAAAACTATTTTGAACGACCTGCACGCACAGGAAAGACTCGTCGAGGAGAAGGAGCTTGAGTTGGAAAACTTCAAGCGAGGATTGAAGGATGACGAGTTTGAAAAAGCCGAAGAGAAGGCTCGCTTGGAAGCGACATCATCGCAAATCAAAGAGCTGGAAGATGCCTTGGAGCGTGCCATTACCGAGCGCAATGAACTTCATGCGGAGCGAGAGTCCATGAAGAATGATTTGGAGAAGCAACGTACCGAAACAGCTGCGGCATCATCGAAAACTGATGAGGCAAACAGAAAGGTGGCTGCTATCACTGCGGAACTCCAGGAAAGCGAGTCGAAGTCTAAGAATCTCCAGGCTGAACTTACAGATTTGCACAGTCAATTTGAATCACTCAGTTCGGAGCGTGACTCATTGGTTCAGCAGCGCACTGAGTTAACTTCGGGACTTGAAGATGTCCCGGCCACTATTAAGACGCTCATCTCGGAATGTGAAGAGAAAACGAAAGCGGTATCTGCGCTCCAACGTCAATTGAAAATAGCGTCGTCCAAGGTTGCCAAGGTGACTGCTCAACGAAACAAAATTCTTCGCCAACGAGATGATGCGGGTTCTCGACTGAACGCTGCCGGAAGCGAGTTTATTAGTATGAATAACAAACTGAAAAATGCGCTAGCTGCGAACAATGAGTTCACGAAGACGGTGCAGAAGTTGCAGAACGAACGCGATGAAGCACTGCAGAAAGTAGTGGAACTGTCTGCAACTGCCGCCAAGGTAGACGAACAACAAGCACTCATTTCTGAAAGGGAAAATCGTATTGTAGAAACTGAAGCGGACCTATTAGAGATCCGAACCAAGTTGCGAGCGGCGGAAGATTCTCGTCGTGTTGCGGAAAATGGACTGAAACTCGCCGAAGCGGAGGTGAAGAAGTTGAACGATATGAACTCTATTGCTACTCGCGAGTTGGAGGAGAGTAGATCTGAATACAAGGAACTTGCGGATAGAGAAGTTGAATTGCGCAACTTGATCGAAAAGGAAAGGGAATCAGTCTTTGAAGCCAAATCAGCGTTGAAGGAGGTTCAACTGGAAATGGTTTCGAGCAATCAGCGATTAGAATGTGAAAAAGAAGCCGTAGTGATGGAATTGTCGTCAACAAAAGATGCCTTATCGAATGCGAACGCCAAATTGGACGAGCTCCATGTTTCTTTGCAACAGAAGAACGAAGAGCTATCGTTCCTTCGAGCTGAACTTGAAACCAGTCTGCGGCAAAGCGGCCAGACCTTGGAACATCTGAGTGCGTTCAATGTCGCGGATGTTGATTTATCTTCTCTTCGCGATGTGGATGTCATGAGCGAGATATCAACCATGTCGGATTACGCTTTTGTTCAATCGTATGGAAAGATACATCGCGACATTTGCACGTCTCTGTATAATGTGGTTCAGAAGTTGAGCCAAGTGCTTGTGCAGACTGCGGAAGAAGATCGCACTCGAAACAGCGAACTGACTGAGAAAATCCAATCGTTGGAAAACGATGTCGAATCACTGAGTCAGGACTTGAACTTGGCCAACGAACAATGCGAACGACTGCAACAATCTGGAGTCGCACATGAGAGGAGTATCGATGAGAATAAGGTGCGGATTGCGGAACTGGAATCCGACAAGAAGAAGAATGTTGAAGAACTCGAATCGTCAAGAGCGCAAATCCGAAAATTGCAGGACCACCTCGACAATTTGAGCGTCACCCTAGCGGAAGAGAGAAGCACCCGAGATGCGTTCTCCGCAGAAGAAAAGGAGAAGTTTGAAAAACAGATAGAAGCATCGTCGGTTCATGTTCAAGCGATATGGACTATCTTGCAAGATGTGCTGAGTTCGAACGTACTCCAAGGTATCATCGCTGAAAGTGAGCGTAACGGGGGTGATGAATCGTTGTCAAGCGTAAGTCTGATGGTTATTCGAGGTGCCCGTGTTTTGTCGGACGAGGTTGAACGTCTTCGCAAAGCGAGTGCTGAGCTGAACCAAAAGCTTATAGCAGCGCAAGAAGAGATCGAGTCTATCTGGGAGAGAATTGAGTTGGCGGAAAGTGAACGCGATGCAGCCAGAACAGCTCGGGACCAGGCGGAAAGAGAAGCGGTGGCAGCACGAAATAGTGCCATGGTTGAGGCGAGCGAGGAAGCAGAACTTCGCATCGCACAACTTGAAGAGCAGTTGGAGCATACCAGAGAGGATGTCACAATTTTGCAGGATTCGTTAGAGAAGGCGGAAACAGAGAACAGTGACCTGCGAACCACGTATAATGAACTCACGTCGGAGGCCGATCAAACCTCCCGCCAGTTAGAGGATGCCGAAGAGAATATCGCGTACTTGCAAGACGAAATCGCGGGTATCAAAGAGGACCTTGAAATCAAGTCGAGTGAATTAAGTGTGAGCCGCGAGCATTGCACGGCGTTGCAAGGCCAGCTTCTGGCGGTTCGCGATGAGAAGGACAAGTCGCAGAACTCGTTCCGTGAGATCGAGCTGGTGATGGAGACACACAAGAACGCGGAAGAGAACTTGCAAATCGCCATCGAGCAGCTGGAGGCTGAGCAGGAAACTATTATTGAACGGAAAACTCAGGATTTGCAAAAGCGACTAGATGAGTCAATCAGTGCCATTGAAGCGATGAAGTCGAAGGTGAAAGAAGCCGACGGTGTGTTGAGTCAACTGTCGCTGAGGGATGAAGAGATCACGGAGCTTCGCACGGCGTTGGGAAGACTGAGTGACGAACGTGTTGAACTCAAGTTGGAATTAGAGAAGAGCTTGTCACGACTGAATCACCCGGATGGCGAAGGGCAACTCATTGACCGACGTGTTATTCGTCAGTTGCTTGTAAACTATTTTCGAGTTGGAACTGCACGACGACGAGATGTTCTCGAACTCATGTCGCGAATCCTGGCGTTCAGCGACTCGGACATGGTCACTGTGGGGCTGAAGCGAGTGAACCTGTCCGAACGCATTGGCTCGCTGCTTCAGCCGCCGGATTTGGATGGGAACACCTTGCCTCCGATAGGGAACGTGAGTGACAAGTGGATCGAGTTCTTGATGAAGGAGTCGGTAGAGGAAGACGACGACAATTTCTGAAAAAGTTAAAGAAGTGCTTACTTTATCTATGGCGTACGATAGGAAAGAGATGTTCTCTAGTCGCGTTCGCTTGCTAGTTAAGGAAAACAGAAGTGGATGAGAGGTGGTGATGCATGAAAGTGACGTTGTACAAATCAGTAAGATACAGACACAACTACCTGTAGCCGTTGCTGTAGGCTTGAAAACGGTCGTAGCCCACCGAGCGGAATGACAGGCGTGAACTTTCAATCAGGGAAATGGCATGGCTGATACACTGCTTCTCCGGCATTCCCAACGCGAAACGTGCTTCCAAGCCCTCGATTACCGAAGTTCCCGAAACCATGCACGGCATCGATGTGCCATCCATCATAATCCGCACTAGTGTAGTGATTTTGTCATGATGCTTGCGCGCGGCTAGAAGTCCGAGAACGAACAGTTCCTGGAAGAAACGGAACCCTTCGGTCTTCGATATTTCGGTGATATCCGAAACATTCTTCATCGCGCAGATAACTTGCAAATACTCTTCTGTCAACTTGAAAGGTGCGTTCTCAAATTTTATAGCCCCGGGTGAGTTGGTCAACATAAACCCAAAGTCAATATGAACGATATGTCCGCGAGCGTCAATCATGATATTTCCGTTATGACGGTCCTTGATTTGCAGAAAATAGCAGACCAGAGAATATCCTGCCATCGAACGGATAAACCGTCGCTGAGCTGCGCGGAAAGATGCAGTACCCACAGCGCCATATGCCCGTTCGAAGTAATCCAATAATGACCGGAAGTTGGGTGTCTTACCCTTCAGTGAGTGAACAGATACCGAGTCTGGCATTACTTGAACAAGGCCCGCATCTGATGAGACACTCATCACTGTGAATGGTTTCAAAAATACATCGACATCCTCTTCCTTGAAGATTTGATCGAATTGCTTGATTAGCTGAATAGCCAGCTGCTCTTGCCTCAGGTCGTCACCTGCCTTCACAATAAACGACATTAGTTTCGAGTCCTTGAGATCCGTGAAGGGGGATTTCTTCAAAATCCTTTCTTCCTTCCAGGACCACAATTCTCCGAACACTCCCAGCAGTGCGGCTTGTCGGGATCTTCGATCCGCTTCACTTGACCCAATAGTAAGATCTTCTCTGTCCGCTTTCGCAAAATTGTCTGGCTGATCCGTATACGGGTCACCATAAATTATCGCACGCACATTCGCTCTTTGACGCTCCATAGGCGTCATTTCACTTAACTTGCGTCGCGATCGCTTCGCAGTTCCACTGTCGCTTACTGGCGTCGACGTTATGTCTTCCGAGTTAGGCAATTCTTCTATTGATGAAGAGTTCCAAATCTTCTTCACTAGAGGTTCTCTCGACGTTGATATTCTTCTTCTTGCTTGCGGATCCGGTGTGTGGCCAACACCCATATGCTCACAGAACACCAGTCGATCCGAACATGTCATAGCAGTAGGTAAAACTTCAACGTACAACAAGTATGGGCATCGAGTGCGAGATGTTAAGATGACAGACTCCTCCGGTAAAACACGGAGGATACGCAATACCTGCGAGTCCGCCCTCGTCAGTGGGAGATGAATACTACGTAATGCAGCACCGCGACCCAAAGCGACGACTTCCTCAGCGGTCGGTGCTGAAGTACCTGCGACAAGTGGTTCAGCAGATTCACCACACATGCGACGGAACAGCATATCGTTAACCCTGTACAGTCCTTGTACAAGATGAGCCATGCGATTTGGCTCCAGTTGGTCTCTCGTAGACAACGAAAGTGAGACAAGCAGCTTAATGATGGCGAGCGAATCTTGGAAGTAGTCGAATCGTTCCTGCTTCATTCTCACCAATTGCAGGGGGTCCATGTCTAGGGACTCCAAAGCCCCAACATCTTTCTTCAAGTTCTTTTCACGATTTTCTGAAGGAGTTTCAGTACGAATAATCTTCTGTTTGTCATCAATGCTGTCGCTCGCATCTACTGTTTTCGGCGTAGAGAAAGTCTCGACAACATTAGATTGTTTCAAGGGTGTTTTTTCGGGTGTGCCATCGTTCTCGGCTTTGGCACTATGTTTAGCGCTTTCCGATAAATCTTTTGACTTTTCAGGAGTCGAAGTTTGCACATTATCCTTTGGATCTTGTTCTCCGGCTGTAGAACGCTCGTTCGACTGCGGCTCCGCTACATCCGATTTGGCGCTAGCGTCAACACTTGAGTCTACGTTTTCGCTTGACTTGTTTTCATCACTAAAGTCCACCTTATCCATTTTCTGCAGAACATCTTTTGACGTCGTCTTTCCAACGGTGCTTTCCGCAGATGTTTGGTTGTCTTCACTCAACAGACTCAGCTCGGATATCGGTTGTTCAGATGGACCATTCGAATCACCGTTCGCATTCTCGAGAATCGCGTTGCCGTCCATGCTGAGGTCAGCACTATCCATAACTGGCACTGGATCGTCATGATCATCCAATTCCCCTTCTATGACCGGAATGGATTCGTCATCATCTTGCGAATCGGCTTGCTCTATAGCCAATCTTTTTGGAGTGGGGGTATCGGCAGGTTTGCTATCAGACTCGAGTGCTTTCTGATCGTTTCCATTGGGTTTCAAAATTTTGCTCGCCGACGAGTCAAGGAAAGAGCGAGTCGCAAGCGCGGAGCGAAGTGCGTACTGGGAGCCATTGACGGCTGCCGTTTCGCATTGCGTTCGCAAATAACGGCAACGCTCTTCGGTGGCTTTGTTTTTCTCACGTACGGCGTCTTCCACGGCAGCCTGCAAGAACCAGTATACTTGAACGGAGAAATGCATGGAAGACGCGCACTTGTCCATCACAAAGCGTTCGAGTCCAGGCGAGTTGGGGGCATGGTGGACGAGCAAGTTGCACAGCTGAGGCATGAACACCTCCAGGTCGGCGTCCGACAGAACGTATAGTTCATTGCAGAGGTAATCGTGAACGCCACGTGTTTCGCGATACCGATACAGGTAAGTGACAGCCATAAAGGCGTCGAAGAAATCGGAACGGAATAGGCGAAGCAGCGAGTCCATGCTGTTGCTGAGACTGGCTAAGCCGCTACTCGCACCCGTGCTGTTGCGTTCTTCGTCGAGGTTGCGCACTTGAATTTCCAAGCGGCGTGTCGGCTTCGGCTTCTCATGGCTGTGTATCCCACCCCACATGCCAAACCACACCCAAGGGGTTCACGAAGCGGGAAGCGAATTGCTGAAGGACAGTGGAGTCGCGCCGCCAGCCAACACGTTGTCAGGTGTCGACGTACAGTGTGGCTATGTGGATAGGCCGCTGTGCGATGAGTGAATGGAAAGCGTCTGCAGCGAAGAGCTGTCATATGAGCGCCTAATTTACGAATATTTTTGCGCCATCTAATTATCGTTCAGTTTGTACGCAACGGCATGCCGCGTCTAACGAACAACTGCAGCGTACGCGCAACCAAAGCTTTTATCGGGGCATTCAACAAGAACAAACACGAACAACCTATTATTTCTTTTTCTTTCTCCATGGGTCGAACTTTGCCCCACAATTCTATCGTACTTGGGTAAACGGCCCGTCCCTCGTGTTTTCTAGATTCGTTAAACATTATGGAATTCGACACACTCAAGCCCAGCACTATCATCAACTTTGAGACTCCTTTCGTACACCCAATCAACCATATACGCGTCCATCGAATTGCACACCAACCTTGTCCAAAACCCGGCTTAGACAGACCGCAAAGTCTTGGACACACGAATTCCCAACTCGCTTATCAAGTAATCAAACGTAGCCTTGTTTTCCTTCTTGATGTATTTCAGTAGACGCGTTCGAGTGGAAACCATCTTCCTGAGGCCGCGAGTCGACGCATGGTCTTTTCGGTTCTTCTTCAGGTGTTCGGTCAAGTACGCAATCTTCGCCGTCAGTGTGGCGATTTGATACTCGGGCGAACCGCAATCATTTTCATTGCGTCGAAACTTGAGACGCATCGCTTCTATCGCGGCGGCGTTTTTCACCGGTTGTGGGGGCTCCAATTGCGGCACCGTCGACGGGTCAATCCCGAGCTCTTCGTACTCGGCGTCTGTCATTCTTGGGATATCCCCCATCGATGCTCCGTCAAGCGTGTCGATCTTCTCCTCCACTGCTAGATTCATGTCGGCTGCCGCTTCAGCCGACGGAACCTCTCCAACCATGCGGACGATAGCACGCGATTTTGCTGTAGACAAACGCGCCACTCCATTCGAGTTGGTACACAATAGGCCCGTGGTGAATCCTCCGTGCAGATGCACCGGTAGTCCGCTACAAAATGCGAGATCCATCTTTGAGATTGTCGTTCGCGATAGGACGCGAAAGCTGTTGGTGGCGTCGTTCCGAATGTGGTACCAATGCCGAGGTTCGATCTCCCAAATGTAACTGGAGCTCGATAAATTACTGATAAAATATGTTCCAATGGATCCAACAATTTCATTACACTTGGCAATCAAATATTTTTCACTGTACAGTACACTTTATCAAATTTGATAATTGAGGGTATCAGAACCAAATAAGCCATTTCGTTTTTTGAAGGAAAATAAAAGTTATTTCCAATTAAACTTCAGTAGTAAATTTAATTTAACGCGTCATGCCAGAGAGTGGTCTATGATAACTTTTTTCAGAAAATCTTTATAGGTTCTTGTTGAATATTGCAAATAACTGGGCAGGTCGAACCAATTTTCTGACTGCATGTACACACTTTTTCTGTTTACGCCTTAGAATGCAGTTTAGTACGGTAGAGTAGTATTTGTATTGAATCTGCCTCTCAAATGAATGCATAAAAAGATAAGAGGGCTTTTTGCTTGATTCTGAGCAAACAATCCAATCCTTCTATACGTCTAAAAATGATTTTCCCATTTTCTAGGTTATAGGCTAAACCATCCTAAATTTAATCCCTAAGCGTGATCGATTTCAATTTCCTGGCGGCAACATTTTGTTTTGAATTTGAATTTTCTATTCCTAATTCCATTGCCAATGCCACCTCGCAGGCACGGAGCATTGAGTGTCGCCGCAGGAGAGACAACCTCGTGGAGCTAATGAAATGTACCTGAAAGAAGTTATCATCGATGGGTTCAAGAGCTATGCCACTCGCACCGTAGTTTCGGGATTCGACCCTGCGTTTAACGCCATCACCGGCCTCAATGGGTCCGGCAAATCGAATGTGCTCGACTCGATTTGCTTTGTTCTCGGAATTACGAATTTGTCACAAGTGCGTGCGTCGTCCCTCCAGGAACTTGTGTACAAGAACGGGCAGGCCGGCATCAGAAAGGCCACTGTGACTCTCGTGTTCTGCAACGCAGACAGAGAAAAATCCCCTGTCGGATATGAAAATGTCGCTGAAATCACAATCACTCGGCAAATAGTTGTTGGCGGCCGCAACAAATACCTCATCAACGGCCATGTTGCGCAACCGGGACGTGTGCAGAACTTGTTTCACTCCGTTGGGTTGAATGTCAACAATCCCCATTTCCTCATCATGCAAGGTCGAATCACGAAGGTGATTAACATGAAACCTCCGGAAGTGTTGTCTATGGTGGAGGAAGCTGCTGGAACGAAAATGTATGAGAATAAAAAAGAGGTGGCTTTACGGCAAATCGAGAAGAAAGAGCGAAAGAAAGCGGAAATCGATGCCCTACTTGAAGATAGTATCAAGCCGTCGCTGAAGAAGTTGGAGGAAGAAAAAACTCACTTCATGAGTTGGCGGAAGAATAACACCGACATCGGAAACTTTCAGCGCTACCTTCTCGCTCACGAATACTGGAAGGCATCTGACATCCTCGATAAGACCGCGGATGTGGGGTCCGGGATTAACCAGCAAATCGAAGAAATGAACGAGCGCATCAGCGATTGGACTAATCAGAAGCAGGCCTCGGAGAAGACCATATCTCGCTTGGAAAAAGCGCTACATCAGCGTTTCGGTTCGGCTCAGCTGGGGAAGATGCGTGAAGACGTTGATGAGAAGAGCAAACTGCTTGTGAAGAAAGATGCCAACTGGAAGAACGCACAGAATTCCCTAGAGACAGAGAAGCAGACCTTGGCCACTCTGAATGGTAATATTTCTAATGTCCAGGAAACTCTCCAGACGCGAAAGAATGACCTAGCCAGAGCGAAAAATGAAGCGGATGAGGCAGAAGTAGCTAAGAAGGCCGCTGCTGAGAAACTATCAAGTGCTGAAACTGCCATGCTTACGGGAGCAGCCAGCCAAGGCAGTCAGGCTGCAGGCACAGGCTCAGCTGTTGAACAATTGGAGGCCGCGAAGAAGGCAGCTTCAGTCGCAGAAACTGAGATTGCTTCTCTCAACCTTCGTCTCGCCCATAATCGTGCTGAACTAGAAAAGAAGTCAGGAGCACTTGCGAAAGACCGCGCTGGTGTCCGTGAACTCGAGACAGAAAAGAAGAAGGCTGAAAACGCCATTGCGAAAGCAAAACTTGCCGTACACGAGCTCGATTTTGACGCGGATTCCGCTTCTGAAATGACTGAAAAACTGAACGCAGAGAAACGTGACGTTGCCGTCCTTCGCGAACGAGTTCATCAATTATCTGCTCGTCTGCGGGCCTTCGACTTCCAATACTCGGATCCTTATCCAGGTTTCAATCATCGACAGGTTTATGGTAAGGTGGCGAAACTTATTCGTGTGAAGGACCCGAAAGCGAGCACAGCTATCGAAGTGACTGCGGGAGGACGTCTGTATCAAGTTGTGGTTGATTCGGATAAAACAGCTTCCGATCTCTTGAAGCGTGGACAATTGAAGCGACGAGTAACCATTTTACCGTTGAACAAGATTTCAAGTCAGACTCTAGATTCGCGAAAGATTCAGAGAGCCAAGCAGCTGGTTTCGTCAACCAACTTGGCATTAGATTTGGTCGGGTACGATGATGAAGTCGGAAATGCGATGAAGTTCGTATTTGGAAGAACTCTTGTATGCAAGGATATGGAATCGGCCAACAAGATCACATTCGACAGAAATGTTTACTCTCGTTCCGTTACTTTGGATGGAGATGTCGCTGACCCATCGGGAACTATGTCTGGAGGTTCATCGGCCAGAAACGGTCCACCTACTCTAGAATTGCTCAGTAATCTGTCTGATTCCGAAGCCCAGTTGGAAGAGAAACAGAAAATCGTTTCAAAATTGTCCTCACAGCTTGCAGAAATCGAGACGAAGGCACGCCAATTCCGTCAGCTTACTTCAGAGCTAGAGATGAAGCAACACGAAGCCCAACTTCTTGAGCAACGCCTTGGCGAATCGAAAGTCGGTCGTTTGCTAAATGAAGTTCAAGAACTTGAGAAACAAGTATCAGAAATCCCTCAACTTCTTCAAAACGCGAAGGAATCTTTGGCGAAAAACGAAGCTCGTGCTGAGGAACTTGAACTCATGCTACAGGACACCGAATCAGCGAAGAAGCGTGCCGAAGAGGAGGCTGAGGCAGCTATGGCTGCAGTCAAGAAAGAGTACTATGACGCAATTGCAAACGCGCAAGCAAAGAGCAACGAATACGATAACCTCGTCGTGCAAATTGAAGCTTTGGAAGCGGAATTGGAGAGCTTAACATCACAACGCGACGATAAAGTCCTTGTCGACGTGAAGAAATTGGAGAAGGAAGTTGAGCTGAAGAGAATGGACGTGGAGAAGATTAGCAAGGCCCACGAGGAAGCTAAGTCGGACCTCGAAGGGGAACAGGAACGTATAAACCAATCGAACAAGGAGATTTCCGAAGTCAAAGCTAGATTGACGGCAATCGAGGATGAAATTGACAAAGAGTCAGTCGAAAAGGCAAGCTTAGAAGTCAAACTGCGTGAAGCGCAACGAGGAAGAACTCAAGCCGCGCAACTTGTTGAATCCTATGACGAGAAGCACACCTGGATTGCACTGGAGAAGAATTTGTTTGGAGTTGAAGGAACAGACTACGAATTCACTGATAGCAAACTATCTACCGCATCGAAACAGCTGAAACACCTTGAGAAAATGCAGGAAGGACTGTCGAGAAAGTTGAACAGGAAAGTTTTGGACATGTTTGACACAGCAGAAGCGGAATACAAGGACCTCATGAAGAAGAAGGATATTGTAGCACAAGACAAGAACAAAATCGAGAAAGTTATTGCAGAGCTGGACAAGCAGAAAATGGTTGCCGTCGACAAGACGTGGAAGAAGGTGAATGAGGACTTCGGCAACATTTTCTCTGATTTGCTGCCGGGCACGTCCGCCAAATTGGAGCCACCCGAGGGGCAGACCATTGAGAATGGCTTAGAAATCAGGGTAGCCTTCGGTGAGGTGTGGAAGGATTCGTTATCCGAGCTGTCTGGTGGACAAAGAAGTCTCATCGCCCTTTCACTCATTCTAGCAATGCTTCGATTCAAACCGGCGCCTATGTACATCTTGGATGAGGTGGATGCGGCGCTTGATCTCAGTCACACCCAAAATATCGGTCGCATGCTTCGCAAACATTTTACAGGTTCGCAATTCATTGTGGTGTCACTGAAGGAGGGAATGTTCAACAATGCAAACGTCATCTTCCGCACTAAATTCGTAGATGGCGTATCTACAATCAGTAGGAATGTGAACAACATATCATTCGATGAATTGGATAAGCAAAATGCGAAGAATGTATTAAGAGATGTGGGCAAAGAGAATGTAGACGGACGAAGACGTGGAGGTCAGAAACGGAGAGCATTAGGCTAGCCCTTTCTAGCGTGTACTATAGTAAAAACTGAATCAAATCGAGTTTACTGCAAAAACATGTCTCACTGCCGTCGATACGTTCGAGTCCTCACAAATCGAGTTACGACGACTTTTCGGGCGGTTGTAACTGAACAGCATCCTTGGGTCGTGTGCCTTCATCGAAAACTTCCCAGGGTGAAAGATAATCGAAGCTGCGATATTCTTGCGTAATTTCAACGGGCTCTTGTACAACTCGTTTTTCCGTGTCATCGTAGCGAACTTCGACATAACCGGATAGTGGAAAATCCTTGCGCAATGGATGGCCTTCGAAGCCGTAATCAGTCAGGATACGACGCAAATCAGGGTGGCTGTGGAAGAACACGCCGTACATGTCCCAAACTTCGCGCTCGAACCAGTCGGCCCCCTTGTACACGCTCGTCGCAGACTCTAACGGAGTGATTTCATCGACATAGGTCTGCACACGAATACGGGCGTTGAAGCGCGTCGACAGTAACGCGTAGACGACGCGGAATCGATCACGGCGCTCGGGATAATCAACGCCAGTGCATTGAATAAATCCTTTGAATTGCGTCGAGGCGTGCAACTTGAGAAACCGTAGCACATTCACGGTGTCGTCTGGTCGCACCTCGAGAACTAGCTCGCCGCCACCTCGCGCTTGCGCGCGCTGGATCCGCGCGGCCGTGATAGCGCTCGGTAGCATCTCAACGAGGGAGCCCATGAATCGTTTCTGCTGTTCCAGCAACGAATTCGTTTCCGCGGCGCCTTCAACTCCATCGGCCACTCCCGCGCTCGACGACAACCAGCTTCGAGGCGCGCAGGAGCTGAGAGGCGCTGGTGTGCGGATCGCTGGTGTTTGCCATAGCGATGGCAGGCGACGCAGCGCGAACGCGCGATTCATTCTACTGCCACAGCTGAAACGCAGATCGATAGGCTAAGGTGTGCTCGAGTCGGAGTGACAGTGAGGCCAACGGGACTGAACGACAAGTTTCCATTTCCAATAATTGGCCATTCATTGCTTTCCATTTGGCATTTCACGATTGGAATGCAATATCTGAACGTATGTAACAACACCACAGGCAGACACCTGATTGGTATGTCCCAATTACGATAAGAGTGGGCCCCCACGGCGTCTGGAACCTCCCGCGCAGGGATGACGACGAGAATGAGCTCACCATCACTGCCCCCCCTTTTTGTTTCCGCGCTCCCCTTGCAGCTGTTTCCGCATGCCGCCACCAGCCGAGCGACGTCCCGATGTCAAGCGTCAGAAACAAGGGCACGAACAGCACGGCCATCACAGCCGCCGCCGTCAAAATTGAGGGTGAAACGGAATAGCGCACGCAATGAGGACTCGTTCTCGACATTTTCGAAAGATATTAACCAGTATCGGCTGTTGAGACCAGATGAGGAACGAGAGTTGACCGAGAAAGTGGCGAGATTACGTGAGCACTCTAGGGTTCGTGACTCAATTCCTGCAGGCGCCTCCGCTGAGGCGACGGACGAAGCAGTCGCCAAGTGTCTTGGGATTTCCCTCGACGAACTGTTGAAGGAACGAGTAGAAGGGCTGGCGTCGCGCGATGCGTTAGTGGCTGCAAATCTTCGACTAGTCGTGAAAATCGCGCGTGAAGTACTAAGACGTCGTGTGGGCAGCGGTACTCGAACTGCGCATTCAGGAGTATCGCTTCTTGACCTCGTGCAGGAGGGAACTTTAGGATTGCTTCGTGCGGCCGACGAATTCGACCCCTCACGAGGTGTGAAGTTCGCTTCGTTCGCCTACTTATGTATCAAACGTTGTTGTGAACGAGCGATTGCTGACTTTCACCTGGCAGTACGTGTGCCTGCGAGGCTACTGCTGATGTTGAAGCGACTGCGAGGCGCACGAGCTGAATACTTTGCCACTCATGGTCGCTGGCCGACGGACGAGGAATTGGCAGAGGTACGACCCGATCTCGATCTACGCGCAATTCGGCTTGCCGAACGGCACATGAATCAGGTTTCTTTGGACACCCCACTACTCTCAGCGGCGCCCAGTGACCAGGATTTGACCCTTGGCGAGTTCATCCCAGACGACCCTGATCGCGGCCCCGATGTCGCCGTGGAACGAGAAAACCGCACTGAGGCATTGATGCAGGCGGTTCGCAAGTCATTGAAACCCAGGGATGCGAGGATACTGATTTTGAAGTTCGGGCTGGACGACCAAGAGCCGCTATCCGCGCGAACACTCGCTGAGGTATTCGAACTAAGCGAGGTTCGCGTGCACCAGATTTTGAACACCTCCTATGACAAACTAAGAAAGAAACAACCTCAACTTGCGGCACTTTTGTAACTTGTATTCTGTAGTAACTCAATACCGTACTTTACCTGAGCTCCACTGTAAATTATAGGTGATGATGGGTTCTACAGCCCGACCGGCTTTCGCTTCAACTTGCTTTTTTATTCGCTCTAACCCTGTGGGAAGGATCCGCTGTGGCTCATCGCGAGGTCTGAAGTGGCACAACGCCGTGCGGATGAAGATGCAAGCACCGGCGGAGCCCGTGAAAGGACTGCCGTTCTTGAGTGCGGAGGTCTCACTGCAACTCGACCAGTATCTGATGGGCGACGAGATTGGCTATAAACTGGAACAGTTGATGGAACTTGCAGGAATGTCGGTGGCGTATGGTGTTCATGGATTGTACGAAACGAGTTCAATAGCGGTGGCCGTTGGACCGGGTAACAATGGAGGTGATGGACTCGTTGCGGCACGTCATATGACTCAACTGGGACATCCAACGCGTGTCGTGTTACCGAGACCTAGTCAAGGTCGGTTTCCATACTTGGAGAAGCAGTGTATTGCTCATGACATTCCAATCCTACATGCGTCTACTATTCCACCGGATATGGACGTTGTGCTGGATTGTGTATTCGGATTTTCGTTCCGACCGAGAGGGGAAGAGGGTGTCGGCGGAGAGTTGAAGCAGCTCATTGAATCTATGACATCGAGTGGGAAGCCGATTGTGGCGTGCGACGTGCCATCTGGGTGGCATGTCGACAAGGGCGATGTGTACGAGTCGGTGAGTGTGAAGGATCCAGCGGCAGTTATTTCGTTAACCGCGCCGAAACTGTGCATGCGTGAGCCGCACGAGAAGGGCGAACTTGCGCATTTACTTGGCGGCCGCTTCATTCCCAACAAGGTATGGCAAAAGTTTGGGTTACAACCAATAGAGTACAAAAGTACCGATATTGTGCGTCGCGTTGCCTAAAATCTAACCGTGTACAGTCATTGATGAACGGTTGTCGAAGATGGAAAGGGAATCAAATGAAGTTGACACTTTTATTGGTGGACAGCAGTGTCCGCTATTTGTTGTGCGTTTATTGAAGTGCACCCAACGGATCCTCGGTTCTCGTGGCATACGATACGGTACACTTCGAATGAGGTCACGATCACTTACGGACGTCTTCTCTCAAATTGTGCGGGCGTGATCTTGCCGCACAATTAGAGAGGAGACGTACCATCCCTACATTTGGCATAAATTTACAGTAATCGCACAACGTCATTGAGGGGATCAAGTTTTTTTTCGACGTGTTTCCTGCATCGCACAGCGTTGCCACAGTACCGACAGCGCCGTTCGCCTGCAAATCATTACCTACTCATCAGTATGTACTACAACCGGGAACAACGGACCGCCTTCATCGCACCATGCGGCCCCAATTTTCGGCGTGGCCTTCAGCACGTGGGCGCTCAGCGACAACCCACTATCACACGACGGCCATGTCGTATTAATCGCTCCATGTGCACGAAGCTGCCGATGCACATGTCACGGAAAGATACAAGCAGCGACTCACTTGAGAGCATCGATGTTTCAGTCGCGTCGAAAAACGGCGTGGTTTCGAGCGATGTCGTGAAAACCAGTGCACTGCCGTCGCGGCCAACACCCCGTTCAAAGTTCGCTTCGCAGGTTGAAATGCAGGACTCGGCGGAAACCAATAGTGGGACACCGAACGACGTCGTGCGTATCGGGATGGTGGCCGTTATTGTTGGTATTATAGGAGTGTTACTACAACACGACTGGGTCGAGACACATCGAAACCTGACAATGGAGCTAATATTTGTCTGTGGCTATCTTGGTATCACCTTGGAAGAAATGCTGTGTTACGACAAAACCGGTGTGGCATTACTAATGGGCGTTGGCATTTGGACCACCTTCACTACCACCGTAGCGAAGAGCGGCTTCGCCGCGGTCGAGCACATGCTGAACGACCAGATTTCGGACATCTCGCAAATTTTGTTTTTCCTCATCGGTGCGATGACCATCGTTGAGATCATCGATGGGCATCGTGGATTCAAGGTCGTCACCGACTTCATCACCACGAACAATCGTCGCGTACTGATGTGGGCGATAGCGTTCCTCACGTTCTTCACTAGCGCCATACTGGATAACCTCACGTCGACTATTGTCGTCGTTTCATTATTACGCAAGCTTGTGAGTGACCGCCAGGAACGGTGGTTGCTGGGTGCGATTACTGTCATTGCGGCGAACGCCGGTGGTGCTTGGACACCTATTGGCGATGTCACAACTACTCAGTTGTGGCTTCACGGCAACATCACGGCCTTCGCAACCATGCGCGATCTGCTTCTCCCCTCGCTTGCTTCGATGTGCACCACTGTCGCCATCATGTCTGCACAAGTCGACGGTGAGTTTACACGACCTGAAAGCTCTGGCGATGAACTGGCGCCTCGAGCACGTCTCGTGTTTTACACTGGTGTGGCAGCACTAATGTCGGTGCCTGTGTTCAAAGCCCTTACCGGACTTCCACCATATGTCGGTATGTTATTCGGACTCGGCACGTTATGGGTTATGACGGACGCGATCCACGCCGGAGAGAACCGCGATTCGTTACGCGGGCTATCGGCGATCAAACGAATCGATACATCGAGTGTGCTGTTCTTCCTAGGCATTCTTCTGGCGGTTGGTGGATTGGAAAGTGCCGGAATTCTCAGCGGTCTTGCGGTCTGGCTCGATCAACATATTTTAAATCGCGACATCATCGCCGCCCTTGTCGGTTTGTTTAGTGCGGTTGTTGATAACGTACCACTGGTGGCCGCGACAATGGGCATGTACTCGCTGGATGACGTGCGACCTGATTCCCAGCTGTGGCAACTAGTTGCGTTTTGTGCAGGCACAGGTGGAAGTCTGCTCATTATCGGCAGTGCCGCAGGTGTGGCGTTCATGGGAATGGAGAAAGTTGATTTCGGATGGTACGCGAAGAAGGTGAGTCTACCGACGCTGGCCGGTTTCTTCACGGGCATCGGCGTTTACCTGCTGCAACAAAACTTTAATCCACTCAGTTTAATCCATAATTAGGACTCATGGATAGTACGGTAGGAGGGAGTGGGCCAACGCTTAGTCTCACAAACTCGCTTACTCCCTACACCCTGCTCTATGGTTCTGCCAACATTCGCTATCGAGAGAGAGAAATCTATGATACCCTCGGCTAACCGTTTACGAAAAAACTCAGTCGTTTAGTCTACCATTTGAATATAGTAGAGCGAATACCTGCATCATAGATGAGTAGATCTTCGTCTCACCTTGCACCGATAAATGACTTCTCTCCGGTCTTCGCAGACCAGACTGCCACCTATGAATACTTGCTGCACAGTGACGGATGACCATGACGTTATTGGTAGGTAGGAAGTTTCCGTGCACTGGCGCGCATGCATACGGAACGGATAGTTGAGGTATCATGGGACAGTTAACTTATCCTTACGAAACAATGGAGCGCATAATTGGTAACTTCGAAACTGTTACGTATAAAACAGATGGTCAGTAAATCCGGTGGAGAAGGCGAGGGAGGCAATGGTGGCTGCTTCAGTCGGGTAAACGTTATCCTCATTTTGGATAGTCGGACAACATAAAATTAAACAAGCGATAATGTGTATCATCATCGCAGCCGATGTGGAAATGCTTGAAACTTACCTTGATCAGCCGAAAGTATTGCCGAGTATCACTGCGAGGACGCAATGTTAGTTACTTGTCGGACATGGCAAAGTCTGACTCAGTGTGTTTGGCAGTTATCTCGCGTCATGCGTGTGGTAACACTTCAGACAGTGTGAGTTAAGCCATTCATCAGCGCCAGAGGTGCAGCGAAACAAAACTTACTTGTTGTGTGAAGAATCGACGACGGCGAGGTACTGTTGAACGAGGATGGAGTCGTATAAATAGAGCGAAAAACAATCGAAATACCTTAACCAGTTAGAGAATTTCAGAATTCTTACCAAAGATCAGATTACCCTACATCGGCAGCTCTGATGTCATGTTGGCCTTTATCGCTGCTCCTGGCTTATTCACAAGCCGGCCACGAAAGCAACATGTTCAACAAAACAAGATAGTTTCCCGAAACACTCATGTCTGTCCTCCCGTAGTATTCATTACCCCGAGCGGTTTTTGCGAGGACAAATCACGCGCACTGCCCCTGGTGAAATCGGCGTTAACTGGCGGTGCTTCTATCGTCCAACTACGGGACAGGCAAGCGAGCGATGGCGAAATAATTCACATGACAGAGTGGCTGCTGAAGGAGATCGGCGACCCATCGAAACTTTCTATCAATGGACCTGTCGGTGTTACGCTCGCAAAGAAATATCCTGGCTTGGGTGTTCATCTTCGGCAGATAGATACACCAAGTTTGCTACCAATTGCATGCAAGCTACCCGCGAGCAATATCAGCTGTTCCGCGCACAGTGTGAAATCGATTACTAGAGCTTTAAATTACGGGCAACCAAGTTATTTCCAGGTCGGCACGATGTTTACGACACGCACGCATCCAGGCAAGCAGCCGGAAGGCCCAAAGCTTCTCGCGGAAATTCGAGCAGTCGTACCCGACGCAGGTCCGCTCGTCGCAGTAGGGGGAATCGACACTAATAATATTCCTGAATTAGTTCGCCTGGGTGCCGACGGCATTGCAGTAATCACAGCTATTTCGAACGCCCCAGACCCGAGGGAAGCTACTGCTAGATTGGTTTCCGTCGTTAACGAGGCTCTCAAAGAAAGAAATCGGACAGTCCACACATGAGGTTGTACAAGTTGCGCGAACTGAGTTAGAGGATGAGTCGCACTTGTGTCCCGGGTCCGGGGATTCCTGGCTGGTGCCCAGCTCCAGCTCGTGGGGGCGCTTGTGCAACTGCGGAAGGCAGAGGCACGGCACGTTGAAATCCAATCAGCACCATCCACGAGAGTGAGAGGTAAAACAAAAACACCGGATATAGCGCAAGTAACTTGCGCCCCTCCGGGAATTTCGCATCTGTCATGAAACTTGATGATGCTGTATCGCGATTCGTAAGTCAAACGCTAGAGTTAGTACAATAACAATAGAAGTCGGGAAATAAACGATAACGCACCCCATAAGGACCACAGCATTGCAACGACAACTGACGCGAATCGAAGAAGAACGGACAAGTCGCTGTTCATGAACTCATTGAAACACCAGCACGCAATCGCACTCAATAATACGGGAAATACACAGTATCCCAATAGACATACGCTTTGAAAGAATGACAACCTGCCGCCCAAAAGTTGGCCATTGATTGTGATAATGGCTGCGCCGACCCATACGATAACGAAGATAACGGAGAAAACGAGTGAAGCTTCCTGGTGTGCTTCGAGGCTTAGCATCACCGCTAGCGACATACAAATGAACAGTGGCCCCCATAGATCCCAGTCTCGCAGCTCGGCGCGCATTTCACTCTACAGCATTGTTAGTCCCAAAAATGTCGCAGTGGATCTGATTGCGTATGCGTACCGATGAAATGCTCGGAAGTACGACGAGCAGCAATCGTCTTGCGACCTATGCGATGCGCAAAAATAAACTTGTCAGAACACGAAAACAAACTGCAATCATTGCAGATGGCTCACGTACGAGGCGCACATCGCGCATAATCGTCGTTGAAACTGGTTCATTGATGGTGTTGTCCCCGAATTGAGCGGAAAGGTCGGTCATGTTGTTCTTTTTCCAACTGTACTTGCTCGTTCATTCGAAAGATGTGAAGTCAACAACCATGCAACCTGCTGTAATTTTTCGTTACAAACAGGAACATAACTTTTCGAAACTACGAGTTAACATAACTTGCACGCCTGGAAACGCTATCTACAGTACAGTATGTGCTATAGTGCACAGTGCATCTGTACAATATAAGAAAGTTACGTAATTGAGAGCACAAGGACACACTCTGACACACCCTTTTCCAGTCATCATCGAATCATTAGCGCAACTGTTCGCTGCGCTTTAATACTCTAGTTTTCATCGAGCTAGGAACTGCAATCTGAGTCTGACTCATCAATCACTTGTTGACAAACCGAGCGTAGGAACTCGGCTGCTCGCGGCATGTACTGAAATTTGGAGCATACCGCGCACTGATATGTTTCCCACATCCTCAAGCACAATCCGTACACTCTACCTAATTCAAACTCTTCTCTCAGCGTGTCGTCGTCAACATTGAACTCAGCGGAAAAGTGCGCGAGATATTGCTTTCTCCCCTCCAATAGCGCTCTATTCTCAATCACCTCTTCTTCGTCTCGTTTCTTTTCGATAATTTCAGAATAACCATCATAATCCATATACAGGTCGAACATATCACTGAACGGATGCGAAACACACCCAAATTCCCAATCAAACAAAACCATCTCCTTATTCTCTCCTTTCCCTTCTCCTTGTTGCTTATCAGATAGAGCTCTGAGACCAACATTTCGTGGGGCAAAATCACCATGCGCCAACATGGCTGGGATTGACGACGCCTCTAGTCGCTTGCACAACTTAGTTAGTCTAGGTATGCACTTCACAAACTTGTTGTGCATGCGAGGAAACAAAATTTTCAGCAATTCTTCGTCTTCCCTCCGAACTTCCAGCTGTTCGATAAACTTGGTTGGCCGTCTATCGGGTACACCACACTCTATTAGTTGGTCTGTACATCCTTTCGACGAGAGTTGCACCTTTGCTAGTACTTGCAATATCGCTATCGCGCGTGACCAAAACTCGCCGGCCATCCTGTGAAAGTAATGCAACAAACGCATACCGGTCTGATTCTGGTTGTGCCAATTCAAGCGAAGGACAGCGCAGTGATTTCTGTCCGAATGGGCGTCTTTCATCTCTCTTCAAGCGCTCACTTCCCAGGGTTTCGGAGGCCATTACACACTCGAATCAAGAGTGAACAGGATGTTGGCTTCAAGAATCTGGTGGATCCAGCATATAGGAAGTCAACTGGCCAGAGGAAAGCAGGTGCACTAATGAGGCCAATGAAAATTGAGAGTTCGACGCCGAGAAATAAGTTGGGCTGCATCGTGCAGGCCAACTCGTTCTTGTATGCCTCGCTAGTAATAGTGCAAGTTCGCATTAGTGAAAACATGGAGCTGATTGACCGACATGGGGAAAAATAGGGTTCAAGTCTCTTGTTGAAGTTTGTTCGAAGGTTCTATAAAAGGCGGCACAGTAGTAGAATTTCGGATTACATGCTCGGCTGTATTGTGCCACGTAATCAATACCGCTGCAGCTATGAGCGAGCATTAATGTCGAACTCCTCCGCACTTCCCGAGTTTATTTCATTACCGTTCTCGTCTAGTCGGGAATCATCTACTAAAGAAATCAAACTTGTGTAGTCTCTATTTTTGCCGGTTTTCAGAAACACACTGGTCGTGCTTACGGCGGTATAACTTTCGAGAGCATTGGTGACTGCTTGACGCCTGCAGTGTCCGAACAATCGACAAAAATGTAAAGCAGCGGCAGGTGTTGACACTATCGCGATGGTGCCGCTAACGATAATGAATTCTACAAGTAGACCGCTATAAAACTTTAAGGCTCAATAGTCGCTTGGGCACCGCAACAAGCTCAACTCCTCAAAACACCAACTCGCCGTTTAGATCTATCTACTGGTCAACGACCCAGCCAAAGACTACTGCCAAATGCCTCGTCGCGGTAACAAACGGTCCACTTTCGACAATAGAAATCGATGCACATCGGCGTGCTGTGAGGGATCGGAATACTCGAAGAACAACCACAACTTGGGATTTTGCCATGACTGCAATCATCATGTGATCTATTGCTATGACTGTCAAAGGATCTGCAAGAACTGTACCTGCTGCAAGAATGAAAATATCGGCTGGCAATTGGATCACGATCGAGGAGATCCCCCAGCCAATCCCGATGTTGACCCGTCTGTTCAATAGAACCGTAAGATACGATGTTGTGCTGTGATTGATGGGGACTAGAACGTGATGTGCACAAATCGAATAAAACGAGCTTGCTGCTCGGGAAACTGACTCTGAGACATATGGTAACATTAGTAAGGGAATAAGCGGGTCCCTAAGTGATAGCTGAAACGGATCTGTAGAGGTTGAACTTGAACTGGTTTAATTTTACTTGAAGGTGGATGCCTAAATCGCTACT